>JAEEGK010003602.1_pt1 | contig 38478 bp, 28 predicted proteins | sample 8958771 | NCBI WGS metagenome assembly JAEEGK01 (sample SAMN16246547, study PRJNA631951) | gut metagenome | biome: gut microbiome; feature: rumen; material: SC-attached | host: Bos | place: Iran: Karaj | collected 2018-10
GACTCCGAGGTCCTTGGCGCCCAGAAGCTTGAAAGCCTCGCCGGCTGCGACAGTAGCCTGCCAGCTGCCGTACTGGTCGAGCCAGAGAGCATCTCCCTGCTCAGGAATACCGTAGCTGATGAACACCAGACGCGGAGCGCACAGAGCGATGAGCTCGTGGGAATCGACAGGCAGCATACCTGCATTCCAGGCGCCGGTCTTCGACTCGACGGCGCAGTACTTGATATAGTTGCCGGCCATCCAGTGGTACTCGCCTGAGTTGGCGAGATTCTCGAGGCCCTCGCCGAAGATACGGCGGTGCAGGGCGGCGCCACCCTTTCCGGACGAACCGATGAGCCCCATATAGAAACGATCCTCGAATGCCAGCGTTACAAGGGCTGCCTTGCCGTAGCGGGAAACACCCTCGATGCCGACGTGCTTGGCGTCCACGTCAGGGTCAGTCTCGAGATAGTCCAGACCGCGGGCGGCACCCCAGGCCCAGGCGCGGAGAGAACCCCAGTCGTCCGGCTTGCGGGGCTGTCCCTTGTTCACGAGGCCGATGATGCCGCGGGTGAGCCCGGCACCGTTGTCAGCCTGGATGCTGCTGGGATCGATCATAGCATAGCCCCAGCCTGCTGCGATAAGCTGCTGGTTTGAAGGCGGATCCTGTCCGGGGGTCTGCTGTGCAGGACGTGCGAAAGCAGCGAAAGGATTGGCAGGCTCGAAAGGCTGCCAGGCAGGGTATTTCTTCATCAGCTCAGCCGTCTCGGGATCGTTCTCCAACATACGGCGCAGAGCCTTGTTGATGACAGCCATATCAGCTCCGCCGGGTTTCACCGGATTCGGCAGGTTGGCTCCGCCGAACATCATCAGCAGCGGAACGGGACCCTTAGCGTCAGCGGGAGTGACGACGACCATCTTGATGTCCACGTTGATGGAAGGACAGGCGGAATTGTCGACGTGGCCCCTGAGCTGTTTGGCCTTTACACGCATCATACCGAGAGTCTCGATTTCCTCGGCCTCGACGATCCAGGTCACTTTGGGAACGTTGGCCGGAACGCGGCCGTAGACTTCACTCTCGAAGCCCTCAACGATCTCAGGCCTGCGGACATCCCACCATTGCTTGGCGGTAGTCACCTTCTTCCCGGCATTGGTCTTCATCAACTCCGGGATGACGGGGAAGGGGTTGGCCTTGCTCTCATCGTAGTTGGCGGCATAAGGGCTGCTCTGGTCAGCGTCGAAGCTGTGCCTGATGGATTTGATGCCCAGCTGGTCCATCATATTCTGGTGGTCCTGTTGTGCTGTGAATGTTACCGGCTCCTGTGCAAAAGACGCTGCACAGACAAGCACGCCGGCGAGCAATAGGATTATCTTTTTCATGTCAAATGATTTAATTCTCCTACTAAGTTAGGCTTTAATTGCTAAATTTGTATCTGTCCTAATCAAAAACGATATGAAAAAAATGTTTCCCATCGTGCTGTGCTCCGCGATGATCGCGTCCATAGCCGTTTTGACTTCCTGCAGCCAGACAGGCCCGCAGGAGCCGTTCAGTTACCAGAATGCGGTGCGTTATACCAACACGCACCCCGGCAACCCTTATATTCCTCTCTGGGACCATAATCCCGACGGAGAGCCGAGGGTATTCGAAGATCCTGACAATCCCGGCAAGTACCGTGCATATATCATCACTTCGCACGATGTCTTCCTGAGAGGATACTGCGGTCCCGACATCCGAATCTGGTCTGCACCTGTGGAAGACCTCACAGCCTGGCGCGACGAGGGACCGGCTTTCACCTATAAGATTGGAGAGCAGTGGGACACTATGTATGCTCCCGATGTCGCCGAAGTGGTAGGCAAAGACGGCAAGAAAACATACTATCTATATCCCAACGACCAGACCGGCGGACGTAACGGACTCGTTGCCAAGAGCGACCGTCCAGCAGGTCCCTACACAGCCATCAACACCCTGCCTGACGATCCGTCAAAGCTGCAGCCCGGCAGCCTCATCGGCTTCGATCCCGGCGTGTTCGTAGAGAAGGTTACAGACCCGAACGATCCTGACTACAACATCGGCTTCAGGGCCTACGCTTTCTACGGCTTCCAGGGTTCTTCAGCAATACAGCTCGACCAGAGCACTATGTATACCCTCCGTCCCGGCACCGAGGTCAGCTATCCTTTCATCCCTGCCCGTGCAGCCTTCATGCCGCGTCCTCCGCGTCCCGGCCAGCCCGCAGCAAGACCTCAGCCCCCGATGGAGTACAAACATCTCTTCCCCGGCGAGGACCCGAAGGTGTTCGCATTCTTCGAGGCATCTTCAATCCGCCAGGTCGGCAACAAATATGTCGTTGTCTACAGCGGCTACTCTGGTGAAGAATACGGACTGCCTATGAGCAACTCGACCCTTCGCTACGCATATGCCGACAACCCCCTCGGACCTTACAAGAGCGGCGGCGTGATCGTTGACGCAAGGAGCATCGACCTCAATGAAGACGGTTCAGCGCTCGTGACCCGCTACAGCGGACACAACACCCACGGAAGCCTCCTCGAGATCAACGGACAGTGGTACATCTTCTATCACAGGGCACCGCGAGGCAATATGAATTCACGCCAGGCGATGGTTGAGCCTGTTAAGGTCGTTTGGGACGAGAAGTCAGTGGCAGACGGCGGCAAGGTGACCATCACCGGTTTTGACCCCTATGCTCCCGACCAGGTATGGACTGTCAAGGCCCGCAATGGAATGGAATACACCGGAGCTGAAGTCACTTCACAGGGCTTCCACTTCTACGGCCTCGACCCTTATCAATACTATTCAGCAGGATATGCCTGCTACCTCACCAACGAGCAGCTGCCTCAGGATTGCTATGACATCTGGGACAACAATATGCCTCTTGCCGGTGTGGACAACGGCGATATCATCGGCTACAAGTACTTCGGCTTCGGCGGACTCGACAAGGACGAATTCGGCCTGAAGGCCTTCGCCGGAACAGCCAAGGGCAACAACACCGCTTTCAACCTTTGGCTCGAGCCCAAGACCAGCCAGGCCTTCAAGATCTTCATCTGGATGGATTCACCCTGGCCGCTCACAGGTGGAAAGCTCATCGGAGAAATCTCAGTTCCCGCAGGTGCCAAGCAGGAAATTACCCGCTTCAAAGCTGACGTCTCTGCTGCAGTTGACGGTATCGGCGGAAGGCACGCTATCTATCTTATTGCAGAAGGAGCCGGCGAAGATCTCTGCGACATCGTAGGTCTCGGATTCAGCTCAGACAAGAAGCGCATCGAAAGGCCTGTCGCTCCTCAGATCTCACTCTTCGCAGGCAAGACCGCTCTCGAAGTTCCCGCCCTTGCGACCCGCTCAAACCGCGACAACGGCATCATAGATATGAATATCTACGAAGTTGAATGCCCTGTTGCTGCAGATGCTGCCAAGGCTCCCAAGATCAAAGCTTCTTCAAGCGACAAGAGAGTCAAGATCAGTGTCGACCAGGCTGCTAGTCTCGACGAGAACACGATCGTTACCTGCGACCTTAATGGTACAATCAAGTACTACGTAGTCAAATTCACGAAAGCCGAATAGGAATGAGCAAGTCAGTCAGGCTCAGGATGTGGGTATATATCCTGCTGTTCACGATGCTGATGTCGGTGCCTTATCTGGTGCCGCACTCGGCAGTCCTGGGCCTGGTGGCTTTCGTGCCTCTGTTCGCTCTGGCAGACTTGCTGGAAGAGAACGGGGTGAAGCACCAGAACTGGTTGACATATATTCCATTCCTGCTGTTCAATATAGCCACCACCTTCTGGATATGGTGGGTGTCCCCGGCCGGTGCGATAGCTGCCATTGTGCTGAACGCCCTGCAGATGTTCTTCATCTTCTGGATGTTCCGCAAGTTCAAGAAACGTTTCACCGGAGCGCTTCCATACATTTTCTTCATAGCTGCGTGGATAGCGTGGGAGAGGGTCTATCAGAACGTGGAGATATCGTGGCCCTGGCTGATTCTCGGCGAATCGTTCGCCACGATGCCGAGGGCTGTGCAATGGTATGAATATACCGGCTTCCTCGGAGGTTCGCTGTGGATACTTCTGACAAGCACCTTCCTTTATCAAGTCATCCGTTCTGCGAATCGTGGACTGTATACTCTGAAGGTGAAGGCAGCCCTTGCTTTCAGCACTGCGCTTTTGCTCATCGTCCCTCCGGTTATTTCTGCAGTCATCTTCGACAATCTTGAAGAGAAGGGCAAAGCGGTGGAAGTGGTGGCCATACAACCCAACATCGACGCATATTCGGAGAAGCACGGCGGGCTCGACCAAAATGTCCAGGACAGCATTATGATCGCCCTCGCCGAGCCTCTGATGAGCGACAGGACACGCTATGTCATCACTCCCGAAACTTTCACCTACGATTTCGACCTCGACAATCCTGAGGAAAACATAACCTATCAGCACGTGCAGCAGTTTCTGCGCCGTCATCCTAACGCCGATTTCCTGCTTGGCTCCGTTGCCTACCGTATCTACCGCCACAAGTCAGAAGGCAGCCCTGCGGCAAGGCCTGTCGCCAACTATTGGTACGATGGTTTCAACACGGCGATGATGATCGACACCACCGGCATCCTGAATATGTATCACAAGAGCAAGCTTGTGCCCGGGACGGAAATCATCCCTTATGAGAAGTATCTTGGATTCCTCGGCAAGATTATGGCCGCATTCGGCGGTGCCTGGGGGAGCTATGCCCGTCAGGATGAGCTGTCGATACTTCACGGCCGTGATGGTCTTGGCGTAGGAGCGATGATCTGCTACGAATCGGTCTACGGTGACTATTACCGTCAGAATGCAAAGCTTGGCGCAGGGTTCGTGGCGGTTATAACCAACGACGGCTGGTGGGGTGATACTCCGGGCTACAGGCAGCATTTCCGCTATGCCCAGCTAAGGGCTATCGAGACCCGCAGGGATGTCGTGCACGTGGCCAACACCGGCATCACAGGTTTCATCGACCAGAGGGGTGAGGTGGTGCAGCGCACCGGCTGGTGGGAGCCCGTCGCCATCAAGGGCGACGTCCACATCAATGACAAACTGACATTCTACGTCACCAACGGCGACATCATAGGCCGCATTTCCTGCTTCGTCTTCCTGCTGCTCTTCGCCGCCTGGATCGTCCGTCTTATCGTATCGCCGAGAAAGAAAGCTTAACACTTACTGTTACATTCTGAATTTGTGATTGAGGACCCTGGCCACCCTCGGCCGATAGAGGGAGGGGCCCACGCGCAGCGTGGGAAGGAGACGCGAAGCGTCGGTCCGAAATGCAAATTCAGAAAGTGAAAAGTGTTACTACCTGGAAAGAGACAAGTACTTTTCGGCGTAACGCCGACCGAGAATCATCTGGCCCTCGCGGCTGAAATGCAGACTGTCCGCATTGCCGGAGCAGCCTTCTGCGCTAACCCAGGCACTGTTGGGAACGTGCTCCTCGATGGTGCGGATCATCGGGTTGAAGAAACGCGAGCCTGAGAAGAAATAGGGGAGTTCTCCCGCAATGAAAGGCACTTCTTCACCAACTCCCAGGTCGCTGCGCAGATCCGCCACGAAACCTTCCAGCTTGTCCATATATGCCCTGACTGCCATAGGACCAGAATCGCTGCAGCCCTGATGCCAGATAATCGCCTTGAGCTCGCCGTGCTGCATCGCGATGCGGGCGCGCCTGACGGCTTCGGAGTATAACTGGGGGATCGGCTTGCCGTACAACTCGGGGTCATCGGTCTCAGCGGCGCTGAAAGTGTCGATGGGCGCATCCTTGAGCCACTGGTCAAGGGCGCTGCCGCCACGTGCGTTTACAACCATCAGCATATCGTTTTTGGAAGTGCCTGCAATAATCTTTGCAAAGTTGTATGAGGGATTGATCTTCTGCATACCCACTCTCTTGCGGATGGTAGAGTAGAGATTGAGCGGAGCCCTGGCAGGAATGATCTCGTCGTTGCCGTCGAGGATGAAAGCGTGGGGAATGGCTACGGTATCTTCGGGCAGAACCTCGCCGCGTCCCGCCATATTGGACTGGCCGATGAACAGATAGACGTCATACTGCTTCTCTCCGCAGGATGCCAGAACGAGCACTGCAGAAAGGATGACAAGTAATTTCCTGATCATAAGTTAACGGAGATTGAAAACGTATGTGATAGTGCCTCTCTGGGATTCGGGAGCATTGCGCGACACATTGAACTTGGCCCTTTTTGCGGCAGCCACAGCATTGTCCCAGAGCGTCTTGTCGGTCACGGTAGTTCCCTGCTCGCCGGCAACGGCAGAGGTTACCGTACCGTCACGGTTTACATATATCCTGACAACGACAATACCTTGTTTCTGGATATTGTCCTTGACAGGCAGGGGCAGGCTGCCCATTACGCTGCGGCCCTCAAGTTTTGCTGAAGGCTCCCCCTCGGGGTTGCCTACGCGGGTGTTGCCCTGGGCGTGTCCGGGATTGAGAGCGTCTGTCACACGGTCAGCCACCTGGGCTGCAAGAGTGTCCTTGTCGCTGTTGTCTGCGGACGGAAAGAGGGCCCGCTGGTCTATTTCGTGGTCCCTTTCGGGCTCCGGAACTTCCACGTCACCCTCGGTGCCAACAGTTGTCTCGCGGGATTCATTGGCCCTGGTACCTTGAATCGGAGCCTGTGAATTCTGAACCAGCCTGACATCCTGTGTAGGATCGGCATTCTCGCTGCGCGGCTGAACGTCAGCACCCATCTCTATCCGCTGATCCTCGAGTTCCTCGATAGGCTCGAACTCTATCACCGTCGTCATTTCAGGCGGCGGGGGATAGAGGTAGGGAAGGCCTGCGATGGATCCGCAGAGCACAAGCAGTCCGTTGAACAGTATCGTGGATACTATTCCGATTGGCTTCGATCTGGTGGTAGGGTTCATCGCTGCTTATCTATGCACATCCTATTCCGGGGATGTGGCCATTATGACCTTGTAGTTGTTTCTCTTTGCAATGTTCATCAGTGCCACTACCTCCTTGACGGGAACAGTCTCGTCAGCATAGATGGAGAAAGTAGGTTCGTCCTGGTCTGCGAGGAGGGGCTCTATGATGCCTTCAATCTCATCGAAGGCAACCGGATCGGGATTGCCGTTGATGTGGTAGGTGACTGTGTTCAGCTGCGGATAGTGCTTGATGGAAACGCTGACCGTGGCTTTCGCTGAAACCTGGCCCGTGCTCTTGGGAAGCAGGAGCTTGAGGGCGTTGGGGTTGATCAACGTCGACGTTACAAGGAAGAAGATGAGCAGCAGGAACACGATGTCGGTCATAGACGACATCGAGAACGAACTGTCAACCTTTGTTTTACGTTTGATTGCCATGACACTATTCAGCTAAGTCAAGTGTAGATGATTCTTCAACGACTGTATCGCCCTTCTGGTTGAGGGCATCCATAAATTCGATGGTGGTATTCTCCATCTTGAACACTACGTCGGAAACCCGTGAGGTGAGGTAGTTGTATCCGAAGTAGGCGAGGATGCCGACGAACAGACCGCCGACGGTGGTGATCATCGCGGTGTAGATACCTCCGGAAAGCAGGGTTATGTCGATGTTGTTGCCTGCGTTGGACATATTGAAGAAGGCCTGTACCATACCCATAACTGTACCGAGGAAACCGATCATCGGAGCACCTCCGGCGATGGTGGCAAGCAGCGGAAGGCCTTTCTCAAGCTTTGCAACTTCAATGTTGCCGACGTTCTCTACGGCAGTCTGGATGTCTGCCAGCGGCATTCCGATCCTCTCGATGCCTTTCTCCACCATACGTGAGATGGGGGAGTCAGTCTTCTTGCAGAGGGCAAGAGCGGATTTCTTCTTTCCTTCGAGGATGTAGTCTGTTATGTCCTTGGTGAAGTTCTTGTCGATCTTGCCTGCGTAGTTGATTGCGAACAGACGTTCAGCAAAGATGTAGATGGCGATGATTGACAGGATTGCAAGTACGATCATCAGCCAGCCACCTTTTGCGGCAAGGGACAGGAGTGATAATGAAAGCTCTTCCTGAGCCCCGCTGACTGCAGCGGCGGTAACGTCAGATGAGGATTGGAGTAATGTTAAAAGCATATTGATTGTTATTTTACGATTATTTCAGCGGTATCAGGGGATATGGATATGTTATGTCCGTCAGTGCCAGCCCGACTGCGGGAGCGCTCTGTCCTGCAGAGCAGCGGTCGCGGCCTGCGATGACCTCTGCCACCCACTCGGGTTCCTGACGGTGTCTACCCACCTCCAAAAGCGTGCCAACGGCAGCCCGTACCATATTGCGAAGGAAACGGTTGGCAGTGATGTTGAAGACATAATGGCAGGGCGACGTTCTCTGCCAGGCGGCACGTGTCACCTTGCATATCGATGTGGCATTGCTGCCGCCGGTCTTTTCGAGTGATGAGAAGTCCTGCTCTCCGATGAGATACCCTGCAGCTTCGTTCATCGCATCCATATCCAGGTCGAATTTGCAATATGTTGACATATAGGCAAATGGGTCCTTTACGGTATGCAGACGGTAGCTGTAACTGCGGCTTGTCGCATCGAATCGGGCGTGGGCGTCATCGGCCACCCTGCAGAGAGAATAAATGACAATGTCAGCAGGGGTGATGGCATTTAATTTGTATAAAAGCGTCTTCGGCTCTTTGATTTCAATGTCAGTGTCAAAATGGGCATAGTAGCAACTCGCGCTCACACCCGCATCGGTGCGTCCTGCGCCGGTCACAGAGATCTTTTCCGAGAGGACGGTGGAGAATGCATCTTCGAGGACTTGCTGAACGCTCAGCGCATTGTCCTGCCGTTGCCAGCCGGCGTAATTTCCGCCATCGTATGCCAGAGAAACGAAAAGCCTCATCGATGCCTTACATTGAAAGAAAATGAGTAATTTTGACGCTTAATCAATCACACAAAAATACAAACATTTTTACAATATGGACAGTGTAAATATCAAAGAACTTAACGACCGTATCCAGCAGGAGAGTGCATTCGTCGATGTGATCCGTATGGAGATGGGCAAGGTGATTGTCGGCCAGAAGAATCTGGTGGAAAATCTGCTCATCGGACTGCTGGCCGACGGCCATATCCTTCTCGAAGGAGTCCCCGGTCTGGCAAAGACTTTGGCCATCAATACATTGGCTCAGATAATGGATGCTCAGTTCAGCCGAATCCAGTTCACTCCCGACCTGCTTCCGGCCGACGTCATCGGTACTCTGATCTACAGCCAGAAGACGGAACAGTTCCAGATAAAGAAAGGTCCGGTGTTCGCCAATTTCGTATTGGCCGATGAAATCAACCGTAGCCCTGCCAAAGTCCAGAGCGCGCTGCTCGAGGCAATGCAGGAGCGTCAGGTGACCATTGGAGAGGAAACTTTCAAGCTTCCCGAGCCTTTCCTTGTAATGGCGACCCAGAACCCCATTGAGCAGGAAGGAACATATCCGCTGCCCGAGGCCCAGGTCGACCGTTTCATGCTGAAAGTCGTCGTAGGCTACCCCGGCAAGGAAGAGGAGAAGCAGATCATCCGTATGAACAATGCAGGCGAGTTCCCGCGTCCGTCCACAGTCCTCAAGACCGATGACATTATGCGCGCAAGGAAGGTCGTCCGTGACGTATATATGGACGAAAAGATCGAGAAATACATAGTCGACATAGTCTTCGCCACCCGTAATCCTGCCGATTACGGCCTGTCAAAACTGTCAGGTATGATATCGTTCGGCGGCTCGCCCAGGGCAAGCATCAGCCTGTCGCTGGCAGCCAAGGCCTACGCCTTCATCCATCGCCGCGGCTATGTGATTCCCGAGGACGTCAGGGCCGTATGCTACGATGTGCTCCGCCACCGTATCGGCCTCACCTATGAGGCAGAGGCAGAGAATGTCACTTCAGAACAGATTATCACAGATATCCTTAATGCAGTAGAAGTTCCGTAATGGATTCAACAGAATTACTCAAGAAGGTCCGGAAGATAGAGATCAAGACGAAGTCCCTGTCGCACCAGATATTTGCGGGCGAGTACCACAGCGCCTTCAAGGGACGCGGTATGGCCTTCAGCGAGGTTCGTGAATATCAGTACGGCGACGACGTGCGCAATATGGACTGGAATGTAACAGCCAGGTACAATGCGCCCTACGTCAAGATATTCGAGGAGGAGAGGGAACTGACCGTGGTGCTGCTCATCGACGTGAGCGGCTCCCGTTTCTTCGGCTCGACCACCCAGCTCAAAAGGGATCTGATGGCCGAGGTAGCGGCAGTCCTTTCGTTCTCCGCTTCGATCAACAACGACAAGGTCGGAGCCCTGTTCTTCAGCAGCAAGGTCGAGAAGTTCATCCCGCCCAAGAAAGGCCGCAGCCATCTGCTCCACATCATAAGGGAATTGGTGGAGTTCGAGCCGGAGGAGAAAGGCACCGACATCGCCGCAGCCCTCGAATTTCTCACCAATGCCATCAAGAAGAAGTGCACGGCTTTCCTGCTTTCCGATATGATCGACGTCGATGCAGACTGCAATCCCCGTTATGAGGATGCGCTGAAAGTGGCTGCCGACAGGCACGACATTTCGGTGGTAAACATCTATGACCACCGCGAGCGCGAACTGCCATCAATAGGCCTGATCAACGTGAAGGATGCCGAGTCCGGAAGGCAGATGTGGGTGGACACGTCCTCGAAGGCTATGCGTGAATCCTACGCGAAATGGAATGCCGAGGTGCAGGAGAAGACCAGGCAGGTGCTCCTCCGCTACAGGGTCGATTCCGTCGACATCGCCACCGACCAGGATTATGTGAAACAACTGATATCGTTATTCAAACACAGGGCTTGATATGAAGAAAGGATTGCTGTTTATTGCGATATTGATAATAAGTACAGTGGCGTCGGCCCAGGTCGACACCACACGTGTTTCCCGTCTCAGCAGGGATTCCATCCTCATCGGCGACCAGGTCGAACTTATTCTCGATCTGCAGATGAATGAGGGGGAGGGTTTTCTCATCGCCGCTCAAAGCGAGCAGTTGGTTCCCGGCGTAGAGACGATCAAGGGAATGACGGTCGACACCGTGTCACTCAAGAAAGGAAAGATTGACATCCAGGCCCATATGACCATAACCAGTTTCGACAGCGGCAGCTATGTCCTGCCTCCGATGCTGGCTCTCATCCAGAATTCCAAGGGCGAAATCGATTCCCTGCTCTACAGGGGTCCCGAGCTTTACGTCAACACCATTCCGATAGATACCGCCACCTATGAAATCAAGGACATCAAGGGGCAGATAGGATATCCTCTGACATTCAAGGAAATCCTTCCCTGGCTGCTGCTGGCTCTTCTGCTGGCTGCCCTTGTTTACCTGATCATTAGGCTGGTAAAAGCAAGACGCAACAACCTGACGCTGTTCGGCAAGCCGGTGCAGAAAGACCCGGCCCACATCGTGGCGCTGCGTGACCTCGAGAAGATCCGCAAGCAGAAGCTGTGGCAGAACAACAAGCAGAAGCAGTTCTACACCGCCGTTACAGACACCCTGAGATATTATATCTCCGAGCGGTTCGGTATCGTGACTATGGAGCGGCCTTCCGGTGAGATGCTGGAAGACCTGAAGAAACAGGACATTGAAGGTGGAACCTACGACAAGATAGAGAAGCTGTTCGGCCGTGCCGACCTTGTGAAGTTCGCAAAGTATGAAGCTACGGCCGAGGAGAACGAAGAGACGATTCCGGATGCAGTCCAGTTCGTCAATTCGACCTATGTGTCGCAGCTTGAAGAAGAGGGAGGGGACGAGTGATGTTTTTCGAATATCCCAACCTGCTTTATCTGGAGTTCCTGCTCCTGCCGCTGATAGCCCTGTATGTCTACAGGGAGCTGAAAGGCAAGTCACCTTCGATGACCGTGTCGAACTTCGACGGCTGGCAAGTCAAGGGGCAGGATTTCAAGCGTTTCCTGCGGCACGTCCCGTTCATCCTTCGCACCATAGCCCTGGCTCTGATCATCATAGCCATCGCCAGGCCCCGCTCTTCCGAATCGTTCGAACAGACCGACACTGAAGGTATCGACATCGTGCTGGATATGGACGTGTCGACCTCTATGCTTGCCCGTGACTTCAGTCCGGACAGGATAGGTGCCGCCAAGAACATTGCCATCGAGTTTATTGCTTCAAGGCCTGCCGACCGCATCGGCATCGTGGTCTTCGCCGGCGAAAGCTACACCCAGTGCCCCGTCACTTCTGACCGCGCCACCCTCATCAATATGATGAAGGAAATAGAGACCGGTCTGATCGATGACGGTACGGCTATCGGAAACGGTCTGGCCACCGCAGTGGCCCGCCTGAAGGATTCCGACGCCAAGAGCAAGGTGGTGATCCTGCTCACCGACGGTGTGAACAACAGCGGAGAGATAACCCCTGCGATGGCTGCCGAGATTGCCAAGACCTACGGCATCAGAGTCTATACGATCGGTGTCGGTGCGATGGGCAAGGCTCCGTATCCTATGATGACTCCGCTCGGCATCAGGATGATGGACGTAGACGTGGAGATCGATGAGCCGCTGCTCAAGAACATCGCGGACCAGACCGGCGGCAAGTATTTCCGTGCCACCGACAACACCAAGCTGCTCGAGATATACAACGAAATCAACCAGATGGAAAAGAGCCGCATCACCGTGGACAGCTTCCCGGTCTATACCGAGCTGTTCATGAAGTTTGCAATCTGGGCGCTGGTAGCCCTGCTGCTTGAGGTTCTTTTCAAATTCTTCATAATAAGGAGGCTGCCGTAATGATATATGTAGCTCAAAGCCAATATCTGTTGTTGCTGCTGCTCATCCCGCTGTTCTTCGTGGCCTACAAGGCCTACCTGAACTTCAAGAAACGCAGGATAGCCCGCTTCGGCGACCCTGAGGTCGTGGAGCAGCTGATGCCTGAAGTGTCGAACGGCCGCGGCTGGTTGAAGGTAACCTTCTTCTCGATAGCCTTCCTGTTCTTCGTGCTCGGTCTCTGCCGCGTGCAGATGGGCGCAAGGCTGGCGGAGAGGCAGAGCAAGGGAGTGGAGATTATGATTGCTCTCGACGTGTCGAACTCTATGCTGGCCGAGGATTATTCCCCCAACCGTCTGGAAAGGGCCAAACTGGCCATCTCCAGGATCGTCGACAAACTGCAAGGCGACCGCATCGGCCTGGTGATCTTTGCCGGTGAAAGTTTCATCCAGCTTCCCATCACCACCGACTATGTTTCGGCAAAGGTGTTCCTCAACAGCATAAGCACCGAATCGGTCCCCATACAGGGAACCGACCTCTCCCAGGCTCTGATGATGTCTGCCCAGAGTTTCAGTTCCCAGAGCGGAAACAGCCGTGCGATCATCGTCATTTCCGACGGTGAGGACCACGAGGGAGATGCAGTGGAGACTGCGAAGGCAGTTGCTGAAGAGGGGATAAGGATATATACAATAGGTGTGGGCTCTACTGCCGGCCAGCCTATCACAGTGAACGGCAGTCTGCTCCGCGACAAGGAAGGCAACATTGTTGTTACTAAACTTAATGAGCAGATACTTAAGGAAATAGCTAGTGTCGGTAACGGCGAATACGTCAAGGCCGGCAACAGCGAATTCGGTCTTAACCCGATCCTTGAAGACATCAAGAACATCGAGAAAAAGGAATTCAGCAGCATCGTGTTCGAGGATTTCAACGAACAGTATATGTACTTCTTCGCGATAGCGCTGTTCTTCTTCATACTCGAGATGCTGATAGGAAACCGCAAGACCTCCAAAAACATTTTCAAATGATATGTGCAGAAGACTGATCATATTGATGCTGATGATTGCCGCCGCCATTCCTGCGTTCGGACAGACCGACCGCAAGGAGGTGCGCCAGGGCAACCGTGAGTTCAAGAAGGAAGCTTTCCAGAATGCGGAGATTGCTTACAAGAAGGCTCTGCTGAAGGATTCCCTCTCAAACGCCGCCAATTTCAACCTCGGCAATACCTACTACAGGATGGAGAATTACTCCGAGGCTGACCGGTATTATGCTGCTGTATGCGATTCTCTCGACCGTGCAGGTCGTGGTGCCGAGAGCTATTTCAACCAGGGAGATTCCTTCCTGAAGCAGCGCAACTGGCAGGCAGCCGTAGAGGCTTTCAAGAATTCGCTGCGCCGCAATCCTGACGATATGGATGCCAAGAGCAATCTCGCCTATGCCCAGAAGATGCTCGAGAACGAACAGCAGGGTGGAGGCGGACAAAACCAGGACCAGAACCAGGATCAAAATCAGGACCAGCAGAACCAGGATCAGAACAACGACCAGAACCAGGACAATCAGGACCAGCAGGATCAGAACCAAGATCAGAATCAGGACAACAAAGACCAGAACCAGGATCAGCAAGATCAGCAGAACCAGCAGAATCAGAGCGGCGAGCAGCCAAAGATAAGCTCTCAGGCCGCACAGCAGATGCTGCAGGCCATCCAGGAGCAGGAGAAGCAGACCCAGGACAAGGTCAACAAGGAGAAAGCTCTGAAAGCGAAGAGCAAACAGAAAGATAAAAACTGGTAGAGAAATGAGAAGACATATTGTTGCATTGCTATGTATGTTGTTCTGCGGCAGCCTTGCAGCCCAGAACCTCACCGTCGAAGCTCCGAGGGTCGTATCAATGAACGAGACCTTCAGAATCGTGTTCACAGCCAACGGGAACATGAGCGATTTCGAATGGCCCGGGACCAGCGATTTCGATGTCGTATGGGGCCCCCAGAAAGGCTCGATGAGCAGCACCAACATCATCAACGGCAAGCGCGAATCAAGCCATACAGAGACTTATACATACCTTCTGCAGCCAAAGGCTGAAGGCAAGTTCACTCTGCCCGGTGCAACTGCCAAGGTTGACAAGAAAGACTGTTCTACCGCTTCCTTCACGATAGAAGTGGTCAAGGCACAGCAACAGCAGCAGTCTTCGTCTTCATCGTCTTCATCGGCCCAGCAGGGATCTTCCGAAGCAATACAGTCAGGCACCGTGTCGAATGACGACATATTCCTGAGGCTTTCTCTGAGCAAGACCAATGTGGTCAAGGGAGAGCCGATCACTGCAACCCTCAAGTTATATTACCGTTCTGACATATCAGGCATCGAGGACATTACCTTCCCGTCTTTCAACGGCTTCTGGAACAAGGAGACATACACTGCCCAGACCATCGAATCCAACAGGGAGAATGTCGACGGAACGATCTACAACGTGGCGCTGCTCAAGCGCTATATGCTGATTCCGCAGCAGGAGGGAAGGCTTACCATCGACCCTGCGGAGATGATCTGTCTGGTCCGGGTGAGGACTTCCGGAGGCTTCGGCCGCTCGATCTTCGACGAGTTCTTCGACAACTACCAGACCATCCGCAAGCGTGTCTCTTCAGGCTCCGCCTCTGTCAACGTGACTCCGCTTCCCGGCGGCGCTCCGTCGTCGTTCGAGGGCGGCGTCGGCCAGTTCAAGATTACTGCGGCCCTGAGCGGCGACTCGCTGAAGACCAATGACGCTGGCTCGCTGAAGGTGACCATTTCCGGCAACGGCAATATATCGATGCTCGGAGCGCCAAAGGTGTCTTTCCCTTCAGACTTTGAAGTCTACGATGTGAAAAGTTCCGAGAACATCTCCAACGACGGTGCTTCAGGATCGAAGACTTTCGAATATCCTTTCATACCCAGAAGCTACGGACAGTATGAAATAGGTCCGGTGAACTATTCTTACTACGACGTTTCACTCGGCCGTTACGTGACAATATCAGCGCCTGTTATGAGCCTGGGTGTCGCAGCTAGTGCCGAAGATGCTTCTGCCGGCAGTATCGTTCCCGGCGTTGCAAGACAGGGCGTGCGCAACATAGGGGAGGATATCCGCTATATAGCCACAGGCCGCGACAACCTTCGCAAAGAGGGACGTTTCTTCGTCTCTTCTCCCGCATTCTACATCCTGCTGGCTCTTCTGGCGGCTCTGTTCTTCATCGTGGACAAGGTGACTGCAGTTTCAAGGGCCAGGCGTGCCGATGTCGTGGGAAGCAAGAACCGCAAGGCCAACAAGGTGGCAGTTGCAAGACTCCGCCAGGCCGGCGACTATCTGTCCAAAGGACTGGATACGGCCTTCTACGAAGAGCTCCACAAGGCTGTCACTGGCTATGTCTGCGACAAGCTGATGATGGCACCGGCCGACTATACCAAGGAGAATGCACGGGAAAGGCTGGTTGAACAAGGTGTCACCCCCGAGCTTGCTGACAGTTTCGTGGAGATCATCGACGGCTGCGAGATGGCCCGTTACGCTCCCGAAAGCAATCCTGAAGCAATGGACAATCTATACAAGAACGCAATGTCTGTCATTTCGCGCATTGAGACATCTATCCGTAATGCTTCGTCAGGGCGCAAGAGCGCCACAGCGAAGGCTGCAACATCGTTGTTGCTTCTGCTTGCACTCGGCTTCGGAACTTCGGCACAGGACTGGAACGCAGCCAACGAACTCTATGCACAGGGCAATTACACCACTGCCCTCGACGGCTATCTGGCCATCGAGCAGTCTGATATGGTGAGCGCCGACCTCTATTACAATATAGGCAACTGCTACTATAAACTTTCGGACATTCCGCACGCAGTCCTTTACTACGAGAGGGCTTTGAAGCTCAATCCCCGTCACGCTGATGCGCGCAACAATCTTGAAATCGCACAGGCTTCTGTCCAGGACAGGATTGAAAGCGTTCCCCGCTTCATTCTTGCCCAATGGCTTGACAGTCTGAAGTATTCTATGTCTTCGGACGGGTGGGCCTGGCTGACCGTCGCTCTCTTCGTCATCGTGCTTCTTCTGCTGACCGGTTTTCGCCAGTTCGGCTCACTATCTGCAAGAAAGGCGTCATTTGTGTTGGCATGTGTGCTTTTTGTATTAACTTTATGTAGTTTTAGCCTTGCTCTGAGCCAGAGGGCTGATGCTGTGAGTGACGACGGAGCGGTAGTGATGTCGCCCGTATCTTCGGTGAAAAGCAGTCCCGGTGCATCCGGAACGTCGCTCTTCATCATTCACGAGGGTACGGTGCTGGAGGTGAAGGACGTAGTGGGCGACTGGTATCGCGTCACCATAGCTGACGGCCGCGAAGGTTGGATTCCGGCTGCTGACATTGAAATAATCTGACAAAATAATATCGAACTATGAAAAAGTTTTTATGGGTCATTCTTGGTGTAGTCCTGGTGGCGGTGCTGTATGCATGCAGCAGCGTTGCGCTCACCGGACGCAAGCAGGTGCTCCTCTATTCCAACAGTGACATTATGGCGCTCAGCGAGCAGTCATACCTTGAATTCGCCCAGACAGCAAGGGCTTCTACCAATGCGGCCATGACACAGAAAGTGCGGGTTGTCTGCAGCAAGCTGATCAACGCGATGAACAATTATTTCAACAGCACCGGACAGGCTAATCCGATGCAGGGGCTGAACTGGCATATCGACCTCGTCCAGTCTGAGGAGATCAATGCATTCTGTCTTCCCAGCGGAAATATCGTGGTATATGAAGGACTTGCCAAATTTGTGGAAAACGATGACCAGCTGGCTGCTGTTGTCGGCCACGAGATTGCTCACGCCATCGCCAACCACAGCAACGAAAGGATGAGCCGCGCCACTTTGACGGAGTCTCTCCACAAGACTATCCTCCAGGCTGCAGCTGCTTCCGGACGTGTATCCGATTCTCAGCTGGCAGTTTTCAATACTGCTCTCGGTCTTGGCGGCCAGTACGGTGTGATTCTCCCGTTCTCCCGCAAGCAGGAGCTCGAGGCTGACCACATCGGTTTGATTATGATGGCCATCGCCGGTTACAAGGTGGAAGAAGCTCCGAAGCTCTGGGTCAAGATGGCTGAGAACGGCCAGGCTGTTCCCGAGTTTATGAGCACCCACCCGAGCGACGTAAGGCGTATCCAGAATCTCGAGAAGTACATTCCCGAGGCCAAGGCTTACGCAGGCAAGTAGGAGAGAGGGCTAGATAGTATAAAGAAAGCCGGCTGAATCCAGCCGGCTTTTCTTGTATCATTGCAGGACTCGCTAGTCGAGGCTGCGGCAGAGAGCCTGGTTGGCCTCGCGTACCTTGGCTTCGTCCATCTTGAGGATCTTGCGGTCGTAGGTGAACAGACCGTTGACCTCGGACTCGACGTCGGTGGTCTGAGTGTAGATGGCTGCCGAGAATCCTTTCGGAACAAGGTCGAGCATCATCTTGGCGAAATCGACGTATCTGTTGGTAACCACTTCGCTCTCGTTGAAGCTTACATAGCCCCAGTTGCGGTTGCTGTTCTCGTTCCAGAGATGTCCTGAAACAGGGTAGCCGATGCCGCCGTACTCGCCGAGCACATTGATGAAGCCGGGCTCGTAGAATGTCATCTTGGGTTCAGGATAGTGGTGCTGGTCGATGATGTCGCCGGTGCGGAAGTGGTTTCCGCCGCTGGCTGTATTGACGAGACGCAGAGGATCCATATTCCTTGTCCACTCAGCAACTTCCACTGACCTTGACTGGCCCCAGGCTTCGTTGTAGGGAACCCATACAACCACTGAAGGGTGGTTCCTGAGCTGTGTCATAATCTCACCCCACTCGTGATAGTAATTCTTCATCGACTCTTCGCTGCGGACCTGGGGGTCGCTCTCAAGGAATACCCACTGGCCGCTCCAGTCGGTGCCGCGACGGTCGCCGCTGGGCATATCCTGCCATACCAGCATACCGAGTTTGTCGCAGTAGTAGTACCAGCGGTCGGGCTCGACCTTAACGTGCTTGCGGATGGTGTTGAATCCAAGGTCCTTGGTGCGCTGTATGTCGAAGAGAAGAGCCTCGTCGGTCGGTGCGGTATAAAGACCGTCAGGCCACCAGCCCTGGTCAAGCGGGCCCATCATAAAGATGTCCTTGTTGTTGAGCTGCGCCCTCAGGATGCCGTTCTCGTCAGCAGCCTTTGAAATCTTGCGCATTGCAGCGTAGCTGTCAACCTTGTCGATGGTCTTGCCATTCTTGCGGAGTTCGATCTTGAGGTCGTAGAGATAGGGATCGTCCGGACTCCAGAGATGCTGATTCTCGACATTCAGGCTGACTACGGGATTTGAAGCAGATGCTGAGGCAGAGGCAACCGTCTTGCCGTCGGCAAGCATCTCCACATACACCTCACCTTCGGGGGTGTTGGGCACTACGGTAACCGCCAGTATAGATGCGTCGATGTCGGGCACGATCGCAAGGTCCTTGATATAGTTGTCCGGAACGGGTTCCAGCCAGATTGTCTGCCAGATGCCGGAAACCGGAGTGTACCAGATGCCGGAAGGCCTGCGGACCTGTTTGCCCGTTGCCATATATCCGTCGTTGGTATTGTCGATCACTTCAACCCTGATGGTGTTGCTGCCTCTCTTGGCGGCAGCGGTGATGTCAGCGGAGAATGAAGCGTAACCGCCGATGTGGCGTGCCACTTCCTTGTCGTTGATATAGATGACGGCCTCCTGGTCGATGGCTCCTGCGTGGAGAAGCAGATGCCCCTTGAGTTCCTTGCCGCTCAGCTTGAACTCCCTGCTGTAGATGAGCTTCTCATTCGGATTGAGAGTCTCGCCGACACCTGAGAGGGCGGATTCGATGGCGAAAGGCACCAGGATCATACCTTCGCTCTTGTCGGTCTTGTAGTTCCACAGGCCGTTCAGGCTGGTCCATTTCTCACGGGCCATCTGGGGTCTGGGATACTCGCCGTACACGTCGGACACCTTGAGGTTCTCTCCCCATTCGGTCATTATCTTGTCTCCAGCCGGCTGCCAGTCATACTCGACGGCTTCTTCCTTGCAGGAAGTGGCTGAAAAGATGATGCAGCAGACAGCTGCGAGTGTCATAAAGAAATTACGCATAGAATGTTGTAGTTTTAGTTTTGCGACAAATGTACTAATTTTACTGTTATAAAAAGTTCCCGATGGATATTCTCACGATAGCTGCCATAATCGCGTTCCTTGCGCTTGCCGCAATCATTTTCCTGATCGTCCGCAACAACTCCCTGAAGCATGAGATGCGGGCCAGGCAAAGTGCGTTCGACGCCACCAAGGCTGCTCTGGAGGACAGCCGCGAAAGCCAGATAGCCGCGCTGACCCAGAGCCACGAGGCCCAGATAGCCGCTCTCAAGGAAAGCCACGAAAGCATCAGGAAAGCCCTGGAACGCCAGATAGAGGAGACGAAGGAATCCTGGGACGAGCAGAAGCGCGTTGTGGAGCAGCAGTTCTCCGCCCTGGCTGGAGAAGTCCTCGACAAGAAGTCTGAAGCCTTCCAGAAAGTCAACCAGGAGAAGATGGATGCCATCATCAATCCTCTGAACGAGACTTTGAAGAATATGCAGGAAAGCGTCGAGAAGACACGCGACCAGGGCAACCAGAACAAGGCCGCCCTTGAGAAAGCCATCGAGGAGATGATGAAGCAGTCGCAGTCGCTAGGACAGGAAGCCGGCAGGCTGGCCAACGCAATGACAACAAAGACCAAGATCCAGGGCAACTGGGGTGAGATGATCCTCAAGGAACTGCTCGACAGTCAGGGGCTCGAGGAGCACAAGCACTATGACCTGCAGTATACCCTCCGCGGCAATGACGGCACTTCACTGACCAACGAAGACAGTGGCAGGAACATGAGGCCCGACGCAGTAGTATACTATCCCGATGACAAGTGTGTCATCATCGACAGCAAGGTGTCACTGACGGCCTTCATCGACTATTGCAATGCTGAAGACGATGCGAGCCGTACTGATGCCGCCAAGAGGCATATGCAGAGCGTCAACCAGCACGTCAAGGAGCTCGCTGCCAAGAACTATTCAGGCTATGTAAAGGCACCTTACAAGAGCCTTCCGTATGTCATAATGTTTATGCCCAACGAGACGGCGTTCCAGCTTGCGATGACCGAAGAGCCTATGCTTTGGCGCGAGGCTTTCAACAAGGGCGTCTTCATCACATCCGAGCAGAATCTCATCGCAGCCTTGCGTATGATCCAGATAGCCTGGACTCAGACTCAGCAGGCCCAGAACCAGGAAAAGATTATCGACACTGCCCGTATGCTGCTCGACCGCGTGGCAGACTTCAGCAAATATATGGGTGAGGTAGGCTCTGCCCTCGAGAAAGCCGACGGAGCATACCGACAGGCCTACGACAAACTCTCCACCGGCCGTCAGAGCATCGTCAAGGCAGCCGAGAATCTGGTGGACCTCGGAGCCCGCGCCAGCGCGAAGAAACATCTCCCGAAATCTTCAGGTGGCGAGCTATAGTCTTGAAGGCCCTCCGTATTGTGGCGATATGGCTGCTGCGCAAGAGACTATTATTCTAGTCTCCTAGCAGCACACCTTGAGCCCAAGGCGGGCCGTCATATATAACAGAAAAGCCGGCTGGAATCAGCCGGCTTTCTTTGTATCCAATGCTGCGAGGCTTATTTCGTTGCGTCCAGCACGCCGCGGAGGTAGCCGATCGATTCTGCTACGCCGGGCTGGGGATCGCGGCGGTTCTTCTCATATTCCATAGAGAGAACGCCCTGATAGCCGATCTGGCGGAAAGCCTTGATGATGCCGACGAGGTCCATCTGGCCGCGGCCGCACTCCCAGGTCTGACCTTCCTTGGTAGGAGCAGTCTCGTCCTTGATGTGAACGTCCATAATCCAGTCCTTGAATTCTATAATGTCGGCGGCAACGTCATAGCCTGAGCGGAAAGTATGGCCGAGGTCCATGCAGCAGCCGATGCCGAGGTTGGGATCGCCGACTTTCTCGACGATGGTGCGGATGTCAGGAAATGCCATTCCATCGGGACCGTGAGTGTGGATGGCCACCTTTATGCCGGTCTCCTTGACCTTGGCGATGGTGTAGTCGAGAAGTTCATAGTTGGGAACGCCGATGAACCATTTTGCACCATAGCGCTGGGCATAGGCGAAAGCCTGGTCTACCTGCTCTTCGCTGCGCATATAGATGGGACCGAGCGTGTAGCCTTCCACGTCGTATTTAGCGCAGAGGTCCTTGAAGATAGCCATATCTTCCTCAGAAGCGTCCAGGGGAAGCCATTTGTCTTTCACTGAGAGATAGTGGACACCCATATTCTGCAAGAACTTAAGGGTAGTCTCGATATCGTATAACAGATAAGAGTAGCCGGCAGCGCCGAGCTTGATGTCATTCGATCCTCTGGTGGCAGGGTCGAAGGGCTCCGATGCAGTCTTCTGTCCGCAGCCTGCGAGTGACAGAGCGGCAACGGCAACAGTCGCCAGGAAAAGAGATATTTTTTTCATAGTTATAGTATTAAGGAGTTTACTTCGTATTAACATATACAAATATAGGAATAATATAGAAAAACTTCAGCCCTCCGCATTGTGGCGACAGGGCTGTTGCGCAAGGGCCTTTTTTCAAGGCCCCTAGCAACAGGCCCTGAGCCCAAGGAGGGCACAGTGTCGTTACATTCTTCCGATGGTCACGATGTAGGCAGCGTACAGCAGGATCAGGATGGCTCCGTCGACGCGGTCAAGAGTATTCTTCTTGAACATAAAGGAAGTCATCCAGAGCACGATGACGCTGACAGGAAGCAGCATAAGACTCACGAAACTCTGCGGGTTCACGTTGAGCGGCACCACAGTGCCGCTGAGACCGAGGATCAGCAGTATGTTGGAAATGTTCGAGCCGAGGATGTTGCCAAGTGCAAGCTGGTTGTTCTTCTTCGCAGCAGCCACTATGCAGGTCGCAAGCTCGGGGAGGGAAGTGCCCACCGCCATCATCGAGATGGCGATCAGCGAATCGGAAACGCCCAGAGACTTGGCAATGTTGGTTCCTGAATCCACGAACAGGTTGCCTCCGAGCACAAGCATTCCAAGGCCTATGACAATCAGGGCCAGGGACTTGAACAGGCTCATCGGCTTCTCCTGGGTCTCCTCCGGCACTTCGCACGACGGACCGGCCGCAGCCTTGTCCTGCTTGAAGTTGAGCCACATATAGCCGATGAAGAGAAGCAGGAGGATTATCGCCTCCGGCCTGACTATTCTGTTGGCTTCGCTCTTCCAGATGAAAGTGTCGAGAGCAAACAGGGCGAGCAGCACGGAAACCCCCAGAGTGATGGGAATGTCCCTGCGCAGGTTCTGTTTTGTGAAAGCAATGGGGGAGATCAGGGCCGTCACTCCCAGGATCAGGAGCGTATTGACCATATTCGAGCCCGCAACATTGCCGATGGCAATGTCGGCGTTGCCTTTCAGGGCAGCGAAAAAACTTACCGCAAGTTCGGGCATCGACGTCCCGATGCCGACTATCGTCGCTCCGATGACGTATTCAGAAATGCCGCTTCGTTTGGCAATGGACACAGAACCGTCTACGAGCCAGTCGGCTCCCAGGACAACCAGGGCAATGCCTGCAATGAAGAGAACTATGTCCATTTGCCTGCTGTGCTATTTGTATTCGTCCCAGGATTTGATCTGGATGTCGTCGATCGTCATATTGCAGAACGCCGTGATGAAGGCAGATGCAAGCCTGGGGTTGGTAATCAGAGGAATGTTGAAGTCGATGGCTGCGCGGCGGATCTTGTAGCCGTTGCTGAGTTCGTGCTGCGAGAGGTTCTTCGGAATGTTGATTACAAGGTCGATCTGCTTGTCGTGGATCATCTGCAGAGCCTCGGGGCAGTCGCCGGTCTCGCTGGGCCAGAGAACCCTGTGGGCAGGAATTCCGTTCTCGATGCAGTACTTGTAGGTTCCGCCGGTGGCGTAGATCTCATAGCCGTGGACGATGAGGTCCCTGGATGCCTTCAGCAGCTGGGCTTTCTGTTCGCCGGTACCGCTGGAGATGAGGATGCGCTTCTTGGGAATGGTATAGCCCACTGCAAGCATCGACTTGAGGATCGCCTCGTCGGTGTTGTCGCCGATGCATCCAACCTCACCGGTAGAAGACATGTCGACGCCGAGCACGGGGTCGGCCTTCTGCAGACGGTTGAACGAGAACTGGGATGCCTTGATACCGACATAGTCGAGGTCAAAGGCGCTCTTCTGGGGAGCTTCGACTTTTTCGCCGATCATCACCTTGGTAGCCAGCTCGATGAGGTTTATCTTGAGGACTTTCGAAGCGAACGGGAAGCTGCGTGAAGCACGCAGGTTGCATTCGATCACCTTGATTTCGTTGTCGCGTGCAAGGAACTGGATGTTGAACGGACCGCTGATGCAGAGAGCCTCGGCAATCTTGCGGGCGATCTTCTTGATGCGGCGTGCGGTCTCGACATACAGCTTCTGGGGAGGGAACTGGATGGTGGCGTCACCGGAGTGGACGCCGGCATATTCGATGTGCTCCGAGATGGCGTAAGCAAGCACTTCGCCCTTAGATGCAACTGCGTCGAATTCAATCTCCTTTGCGTGCTGGATGAACGAACTTACCACTACCGGGTGTTTCTTCGACACCTCGCTGGCAAGTTTCAGGAACTCGATGAGCTCTCCGTCGTTCGAGCAGACGTTCATTGCGGCACCTGAAAGCACGTATGAAGGACGAACGAGGACGGGATATCCTACTGACTTGACGAAGTCCTTGAGCTCGTCCATCGATGACAGCTCTTTCCAGGCGGGCTGGTCGACACCGATGCGGTCGAGCATAGCCGAGAACTTGTGCCTGTCTTCGGCGTTGTCGATCATTTCGGCAGAGGTGCCGAGGATCTTGACGTGGCCTTCGTTCTTCATCCTGAGCGCAAGGTTGTTCGGAATCTGGCCGCCTACGGATACCACTACGCCGTGGGGATTCTCAAGTTCGTAGATGTCGAGCACCCTCTCGAACGTAAGTTCGTCGAAGTAGAGGCGGTCGCACATATCGTAGTCGGTCGATACGGTCTCGGGGTTGTAGTTGATCATAATGCCCGTATAGCCTGCCTTGCGGATGGTGTTGAGGGCATTGACGCTGCACCAGTCGAACTCTACTGAAGAGCCGATGCGGTAAGCGCCGGAACCGAGGACTATGATGGAGTTGCTGCCGTTGTCGAACTTGATGTCGCTATGGTCAGAACCGTATGTAACATAGAGGTAATTGGCCTTGTCAGGGTCATCGGAAGCAAAGGTCGTGATTCTCTTGACGAAGGGAAGCAGGCCGCGTGACTTGCGGTTGCTGCGGACTTTGTCAGAAGCCTCGTCCATATCGAACTTGTCCTTGAAGACGAGCCTGCCGATCTGGAAATCTGAGAAGCCGTCGAGCTTGGCCTTGCGGAGCAACTCGTCGGGCATATCTTCGATACGGTCGTACTTCTCGATCTCGCGTGAAGTCTCTACAATACCATAGAGTTTGTTGAGGAACCACTTGTCGATCTTTGTGAGGTCGTATATCTGGTCGATGGTATAACCTTTCTGGAAGGCTTTTGAGATGACGAAGATACGGTTGTCGGTAGGGTTCTTCAGAGCCTCGTCGATGTCCGGGACCACAATCTCCTTGTTGGCCACGAAGCCGTGGGCGCCCTGGCCAATCATACGCAGACCTTTCTGGATGGTCTCTTCGAAGTTCTTTCCGATCGACATCACTTCGCCGACGGACTTCATCGAACTGCCTATCTCGCGGCTTACGCCGTGGAACTTGCTGAGGTCCCAGCGGGGGATCTTGCAGACTATGTAGTCGATTGACGGCTGGTATATCTTGTCCGATGCCGGATTGTTAAGGTCGGTGAGGGAGTAGCCGAGGGCTATCTTGGCTGCCACGAAGGCGAGGGGATAACCGGTGGCTTTCGATGCGAGGGCTGAAGAACGGCTGAGGCGGGCGTTGATCTCGATGACGCGGTAGTCCTCGCCGTTGGGCTCGTATGCGAACTGGATGTTGCATTCTCCGACGATGCCGATATGCTTCACAATCTTGAGCGCGAGGCCTGTCAGCAGCTCGCGGTCGTGGTCGTTCAGGCTCTGGCACGGAGACACGACGATGCTTTCGCCGGTGTGGATGCCCAGAGGGTCGAAGTTTTCCATTTCGCAGATCGTCGTGGCGTTGCCGTAGGCGTCGCGCACCACTTCGAACTCAATCTCTTTCCATCCCTTGAGGGATTTTTCGACAAGCACCTGGGGAGAGTAGGAGAAGGACTTCTCGGCAAGGGCGTTGAGCTCTTCCTCGTTGTCGCAGAAACCGCTTCCCAGGCCGCCGAGTGCATAGGCGGCACGGAGGATTACGGGGTAACCTACTTCGGCGGCGGCCCTTCGTGCATCTTCGATGCTTTCCACAGCCTCGCTGCGGATGATCTTGATGTCGATTTCTTCCATCCTCTTGTTGAAGAGCTCGCGGTCTTCAGTGTCGATGATAGATTGTACCGGGGTGCCGAGCACCTTGACGTTGTACTTGTCAAGAATGCCGCTGTTGTAGAGGGCGACGCCGCAGTTGAGAGCGGTCTGTCCGCCATATGCCAGAAGGATGCCCTGAGGACGCTCCTTGGCGATTACTTTTTCCACAAAATAAGGTGTTACAGGAAGAAAATAAATCTTGTCAGCAACACCTTCGGAAGTTTGTACGGTAGCAATGTTTGGGTTTATGAGAACTGTCTTGATGCCCTCGGACCGCATGGCCTTCAGGGCTTGACTGCCGGAGTAGTCGAATTCGCCGGCTTCGCCGATCTTCAGGGCTCCGGAACCCAATATCAATACTTTGTCAAAAGAGATGGTTTTCAATGGAAAGGCCTCCTTTAATTATAATTCGGGCAAAAGTACCTTTTTCGCCCTTTTTCTGCAAAAAAAGATATCAACGGTCTTTTTCAATAAGTGCCACGAGACGGCTTACGGCTTCCTGCTGGGGAATGTCCTTCTCCACCGGAGTCTTGCCTTTGTACAGGGTGACTTTGCCGACTCCCTGGCCGACATAGCCGTAATCGGCGTCCGCCATCTCGCCCGGGCCGTTCACTATGCAGCCCATAACGGCTATGCGGACTCCTGCGAACCGCTCCGTTGCCTTGCGGACTTCGGCCAGCACACTCTCTATGTCGTACAGTGTGCGGCCGCAGCTGGGGCAGGCGATGTATTCAGCCTTGGTGAAACGTCGCCGTGATGCCTGCAGCAGAATGTCCTTTATGTCTTCCGCCTCCTGAGCGGTCAATGGACGGCCGGCGATGCTGCCCTGCAACTCGAAATCGTCCGGTCCGCCTGCAAGCAGACCGCTGCCATATCTGTAGCCGGCCTTCACTATATATTCTTCGCGGCTTTGGGCATCCATAGAGCAGTCTTCCATACATTTCAGGAGCATACGGGCCACGGCGATCTCATTGACAGGATTCTCCGTCAGCGAAACCCTGATGGTGTCCCCGATACCCTCCTTCAGGAGAGTGCCGATTCCTACTGCCGATTTCATTCTGCCGCTGTCCCCGTTTCCGGCCTCAGTCACGCCGAGGTGGAGAGGAAAGAGCATTCCCAGTTCGTCCTGCATCGCGCGGTACAGAAGTTCATAGGCCTCGACCATAACTTTCGTGTTGCTGGCCTTCAGCGACAGGGTGAGGTTGAAGAAATCATTGTCCACGCAGACCTTCAGCCATTCCATTATGGCGTTGCACATCCCGAGCGGGGTGTCACCCCATACCGAAGTGATGCGCTCGCCAAGCGAACCGTGGTTCAGTCCGATGCGCAGGGCTGTGCCGTATTCCTTGCAGACCTTCAGCAGTTCGCGAAGCTTCTCCATAGCCACATCGTGGTCCTTGGAGAAGTTGCCGGGGTTGATGCGCACCTTGTCCGCAATGCCTGCGGCGGCCGCGATGGCTACCTCGGAATTGAAGTGCACGTCGGCGACAAGGGGATTCGAGATACCTTCGGAGCGGAGCTGCCTGCGGATCTCATCCAGGGCCTTCACCTGCCTGAGACCCTGCGTGGTAAGGCGTATCATCTCGCAGCCCGCCCCGGCCAGAGCCTTGCACTGGGCCACGCTTGCAGCAACATCAAGGGTGTCGGTGTTGCACATCGACTGTACGACAGGTTTCGCACCGCCGCCGATGCTGACGTTACCGGCCTTGCATACGATTCTTTGCATATCAGAACAGGTGATAGAACAGGGTGAGGTTGACAATTATGTTTCTCGGATTGACGGTCACCCAATACTCGTCGCTGTATTTGTTCATATGGTAGATACTGCTCAGCGAGAACTGGTAGTCACCTTCGATCTGCAGTTCGAACGGGCCGAAGATGACGGCGAAGCCGGCGCCTCCCATCAGGCCGTATTCGAAACGGTTGTCATAATTGTCCCAGCTGTCGTTCTCCTTGAGCGAATTGAGCCTGTATCCTGCATAGGGGCCAAGTCCGATGAGGAACCTGAAGCGGGAGAAGTCGAAATGGAACTGGGAAAGCAATGACAGTTCCGCGTAATTCAGATGTTCCGACTCCAGATAGCCGCTGTCAAATCCCCATTCTCCGTATTTGAGGGCTGCCTGGATGCCGAAGTTGGACATCATATTCCACAGCGAACTGTAGTATGTGTAGACCAGGGATATGTTTTTATATGTATTGAGTCCTGTCTCATCCATATCTACGTTCGAAGAAATGCCGTTGAACTGGTAGCTGCCCCGGATGCCCAGCATTCCGGTGGGCTTGAAACGTATCTCTTCCTTGACGGTCGAGTCCTGTATGAGGATGGACAGTTCGTCCTGGGTGAAGGGGTTGAATCCCTCTCCGTTCTGTGCTGAAGCAGCGAACGACAGTAATGTCAGAATCAATATAACGGCTGTCTTTCTCATAACTGGAGGTCTTGTTCTATGTCTGTCTGTTCCGGCAGCTCGATTATCCCATTACCGTCGGGAAGCTTGAACACTATCACCTTCTCGGGCTGCTTGCGCTCAAGCAGGTTGCCGGTGTCGAAGATGCCGTTGCGGTTGCGGTCTTCGGTTATCCTGAATGTATATTTGCCGGCATTCAGATAGGGGAAGTACAGTTTGGTATCCTTGTCGGTATTGAACTTCCGGTATACCTGTTTCATGTCTGACGAAACCAGTTCGATGATGTAGTTCGACTCCTTGATGCCTTTCACGTTGAGCGTTATTGAACCGGTCTTGTCAGTGTTGGGCAACTCGATGTCTATGACGTTTTCCTTGTTCTTGCGTCCGTAAATGTCGTAGAACGCGTTTTTCTTGAATATTACCTGATACTTGTAGCCTGTCTGATATGGCTGCGAAGACTGAAGATGGTAAGTTTCGAATTCGTGCTCGTCCTTTTCGAACGAGAAGGAAATCGTGTCGTTCTGGTTCTTGGGGTTGGTCGCGATGAATAGGATGGAATCCGTGCTGAAACGTGACACCGGGTCGGGGAAGCGGATTGTAATTCCGTCCTGCTCCACATTCTCGTTCTTGCACTCGTAATCTGCTCTGATCAGAGTGTCGGCTTTGGCCTGGTCTGAATTCAGGGCCGCTTTCTCTTCATCTGTCATACTTATGGCCACATCTTCCTTGGTCATCACCAGGTTGCCGAGCGAGTCTGTCTTGAGATATTCCACGGAGAGCAGGAGCGAGTCGGGGAGAGGATAGGGAGTGTCGATCCAGAAATCCATACTGTCCATCTCAGGAGAGAAATGCTTCGTTATGGCCGTAGAATCGACTCCGAATATCTGGAAAGAGTTCAGCACGGTGTTCTGGGCGTTGAAACGCAGGAAACCCCGCTTGTTGTCCTTGCGACCCTTGTTCTTGATGAACTGGCGGGATGCCGTCTCCTTGAAGAGCAGCAGCGAGACCTCTGACTTTCTCATCTCGCAGGCCACGGTGTCCTTCATATTGAAAGTACCGAGCTCGTAGATGGAATCACGGACGATAAGCCCAGGAGTGAAAAGGGAATCGTTGAACGCTATGAAATCTTCTCCCTGAAGGTAAAGGTTGTCCTTGTCGTCGTCGCTGTATGCGTAAATCCGATATGGCCTGGGCTTGATGTTCCTGATGACGAAGAATCCCCAGTCATCGGTGCGGCCCGCTGCGGCAGGGAGGCTTACCATACAGGCCGAGTCGCTCAGGTCTTCGTACAAAGCCACCAGGACGCCTTTGACGGGAGTCAGTTTCTGACAGTCCAGGACTGTGCCGGTCAGATACATCGAGTCGATGGAATCTCCAGTGGAGAAAGTGTATGTGAACCTCGGCGCCAGGTTGCCTTCGTTGTTGTCAGCCAGGGCGTTGTTGAAGTCGATGGTGTAGGTGGTGTTTTCTGCCAGCGTATCCCTGAGCGTAACCAGGATGGACTTGCCTTTGACCTTGACTGAAGGGGCGTGTTTCGTGGGGGGGGAAAGATATACGCCGGAGGCTTCCTTGACCACGGTATATTCGTTGTAGGTCAGTGCTATCTTGACATCGGCAAGCGGCATGTTGCGGGTGTTCTGCTCGGGATCTATCTTGATCAGGACAGGGGGTATGGTGTCCTTTGGACCGCCGCTGGGCGCTGCCTTGGTGTTCGCACACGAGTGTGAAAAGAGGCAGCACAATGCTGTCAGCACGATGAGTAATATGGCTGTGACGTTTCTATTCATCTGCAATGTTGGTTCTGAGCACGCTTTCCACACCTCTGATCTTGCCGAGACGTTCCATCAGCCGGTCAAGGTCGTCCGTGTTGTGCACGTACAGGTCTATGTATCCTTCAAACACTTCGTCGTGGGCTTCGATCACGATCTTCCGGATATTGACTTCAAGGACGAGCGATATCTCCTTTGTGATTTCGTTCAGGATGCCCAGCCTGTCTATACCCCTGATCTTGATCTGGGTCAGGTAGGACATTATGAAGTGCTTGCTCCACTTGACCGACACAAGCTTGTCACCGTTGGTGGCGGCGAAATCGGTGAAGACGCTGCAGCTTGTCTTGTGGACGGTCACACTGCCGTCGCTGTTGATTACTCCCACCACATTGTCGCCGGGGATGGGGTGGCAGCAGTCGGCCGTATGGAATGAAACCGTGCCTTTGTCTATGTCTTCTTCCAGTATATAGTCTTTGCTCTTGTCGATCTTGCCGTTGCTCTTGAGGGGAGAGAGCAGCTTGATGCCCCACATCTGGACGTCGCGCTTGAGTGCATTGCTCTTGAGGGCGTCGTCGAGGTCTTCGAGGTCGATGAGGCCGATGCCTATCCTGTTGTAGAGCTCCTCCTTGTTGTTCATCTTGTAGTAGGCGATGAGCTTGCGGATGACCCTTGCCTGAAGGATGATGTTGCGTTCGGCGAGCTTCTTCTTGAGAATGACAATTCCGCTCTGGATGTTGTCCTTGTTGATGCTCTTCATCGAGAGCAGCACCTGGTTGCGGGCACGGGAAGTGACCAGAAAGTCCAGCCATTCCCTCTTTGGCTTGGCATTGTCGGAGGTGATGATCTCCACCTGGTCTCCGTTGTTGAGAACGGTGGACAGGGGCACGAGGCGCATATTCACTTTCGCGGCAATCGCCTTGTTTCCGATCTGGGAGTGGATGTAGTATGCAAAATCGAGGGCGGTGGAGCCTTTTGGAATGCTTATGGATTCACCCTGGGGAGTGAATGCGAACATCTCGCCGGATGTGAGTTCTTCGTGGAAGTTGTCGAGGAACTGCAGGGCGTTGGCATCGGGGTTGTCGAGGATGTCCTTCACGCCTTTTATCCAGGTGTCGATGTCACGGTCCCGTTCTATAGTGTCCTCCGGATGGGCCTGCTTGTACGACCAGTGGGCGGCCACGCCGCTTTCGGCGATGGCGTTCATCCTCTCGCTGCGTATCTGCACTTCGATCCAGGTTCCTTCGGAAATGATGGTCAGGTGGAGGGCTTCATAGCCGTTCAGTTTCGGCGAGCTGACCCAGTCCCTCGTCCTTTCAGCCTTGTATCTGTAGCGGCTGGTTATCAGGGAGAAGATGTGCCAGCACTGGTCCCTTTCGCTCGCATCCACATCGGTGCGGGGCTCGAAGATGATCCTTACCGCGTAGATGTCGAAGATTTCGTCGAAAGGAATCTGCTTGGTCGTCATCTTCTTCCAGATGGAGTAGGGGGTCTTCATCCTCTTGATGATGCGGCACTTGAAGCCCGATTCCTTGAGCAGCTCGTCTATCGGTTCAATGAAGTTGTCGATGATGGGGCCTTTCTCGAGCGTGGCTTTAGCCAGCATCTTCTCTATGTCTGAATAAGCCTGAGCCTCCTTGTTCTTGAGCCAGATGTTCTCCATCTCGCTCTTTATGTTGTTCAGACCGAGCCTGTGGGCGAGAGGTATGAAGATGTACATCGTTTCGCTGAGGATCTTCTCGCGCTTGTAGGCCGGCATATACTCGATGGTGCGCATATTGTGCAGCCTGTCGGCAAGCTTGATCAGCACGATGCGGGCGTCGTCGTTGAGTGTCAGAAGCACGCGCTTGAAATTGTCGGCCTGCTGGGAACGTTCTTCAATCACACCTTTCTCGCTGTCGAGGGCGGTCTTAATCTTTGTCAGCCCGTCCACGAGAAGGGCGATGCGGTCAGAGAATTCCCTGCGTATGTCTTCTACGGTATAGTCGGTGTCTTCCACCACGTCGTGCAGCAGGGCTGCGCAGATCGACTTGCAGCCGAGACCGATTTCCTGAACCACTATTCTCGCAACCGCGATGGGATGTATGATATAGGGTTCTCCCGAACGTCTGCGCACTCCGTAATGCGCCTTGTTGGCAAAGTCAAACGCTTTCAGGACAAGCTCATACTGCTCCTGGTCGGCACAGCGCTTCAGGCTCGCAATGCGCAGCGGTTCAAACTCTCTTTGTATGAGTTCCTTGTCTTCCTGTGTGAATTCGTCAGTCTTCATCTGCGTCTGTCAATTTCAGGGTCGTACTCGTTTACATGCTGGTAGGCATAGCTCAGGTCCACCCCGAACAGGATGTCGAACCAGCACAGGTTAAGCCACATCATATATAGAGGGATAGCGGCGACGGCGCCGTATACGGCATTGAGCCTTGTCACTACTATCTGGGTTTCAAGGTATAGATATTGGATAACGACAAAGCCTAAGGCAGATACGAGCGCGGCCTTGAAACAGGCTGAGTATTTGACCTTGGCGTGCGGTATGAACTTGTACATGACCGAGATGACCAGCACAGCGAGTCCATAGAAGATGATCCAGTAAAGGTAGGATGTAACGAAGTCGACCAGTTTCGACCCTCCGAAATAACCTATGAACTTGAAGAAATATGCCACTCCGTAGAAGAACATCACAAGCACGAAAGGAGAGAGGATCAGGATGCTGATGCACACGAGGAAGCGGCGCAGGATATTGGCTGACTTGCCTACGTCCCATATATGGTTGAATGAATTCTCCACACACAGCATCATCCACAGCACAAGCCATATGAACGTCAGGGAGCTGACAATCCCGAAACCACCTCCGGAAGCCATATTGACGATGTTGTTGGCCCATCCCAGCACCATGTTTCCCATTTCCTGGTTATTCATGAAAAGGCCGGAAATGATCTCTGTGAGCAGTCCCAGCAATCCGAAACGGCTTGCGATGAGCAGGATGACTGCAATCAGCGGCACGGTAGCCATAGTTGTGAAGAAACTGAGGGCCACAGCCTCCCTTCCGCATCTCAATGACTGGAAATGGCGGTGGGTTATCATTATGATTTTCAGGTGCTTGTAGAGCTTGCTCCGCTTCGGGCTCACTCCGGCGAGGTCGACGTTCCATATTCCTTCGCCCAAAAAGTGGGAGACGGTCCGCCATATCGCCTTTAACCTGTTGACAAAACTCATATCTGATCCGCAACCAGTCCTCTGAGTTGCTCCTCTGTAATTATCTTGGTGCCGAGTTTTTCGGCTTTTTTAATCTTCTCTCCGCCCGGGGCTTCACCGGCCACCAGATAGGTGGTATGTCCGCTCACAGACGAGGTGGTCTTCCCGCCGTGGCTCTCGATGAATTGCTTTATTTCTTCTCTCGAGACGGAGAAAACACCGGAAACTACAAAGATACTACCAGATAGCGTATCTGATACTTTTTTTGTCTTTTCCTGCTCGAATTTCAGACCGGCCTGCTTCAGTTTCTGGATTTGCTCAAGATTGACAGGATCGGCGAACCATCTGATAATTGAATCGGCCATTATGTCTCCGACCTCGTCTATCTGTACGAGGGCGTCGCGGTCGGCTGCCATAATCGCGTCGATGCTGCCGAAATGGGCGGCGAGCAACTTGGCGTTTGCTTCACCGACATGCCTTATGCCCAGGGCGTAAAATACTCTGTTGAATGGAACTGACTTGGACTTCTCGAGGCTTGCGAGCAGGTTTTCCGCCGAGCGGTCCTTCCATCCGTCAAGGGTGAGCAGCTGCTCTTTCGTGAGCGAATAGAGGTCGCTCAGGTGACGGATGTAGCCTTTCTCGTACAGTTGGTCTATTGTTGCATCACCGGCAAGGATGTCCATCGCCTTGCGGGAGATGAAATGCACGAATCCGGATTTTATCTGCACCGGGCAGTTGTTGCTATTGGGGCAGTAATGCTTGGCCTGGCCTTCATCCCTGACAAGTTCAGCCCCGCAGTCCGGACAGTATTTGGGAAAAGCCGGAACGGCAGCGTCAGCGGGCCTTTTCGACAGGTCGACCTCGGTTATCTTGGGGATGATCTCGCCGCCTTTCTCGACATAGACGTAGTCGCCCACCCTTATGTCGAGCAGGTCCATCTGGTCCTTGTTGTGCAGGGATGCCCTCTTGACTATCGTGCCTGAAAGGGGGACGGGGTCGAGATTGGCGACAGGGGTTATCGCTCCGGTGCGTCCCACTTGGTAGTCTATGCTCAGCAGCTTTGTGAGCGCCCTGTCGGGTTTGAACTTGTATGCGGTGGCCCAGCGCGGAGACTTGGCCGTATAGCCGAGCCTGCGCTGCCAGTCGAGACGGTTGACTTTGATGACAATGCCGTCTATCGGGAACGGCAGTTTCCTTCGCTCCGTATCCCAGTAGTCTATGTAGCGGTAGACTTCGTCGATGCTGTCGACAACCTTAGAATGTTCCGAAACGGGGAGTCCCCAGGATTTTGCCGCGGCTATGGCTTCTGAATGAGTGGTGAAGGGGAGGTCTTCTCCCAGCATATGGTAGAGCACGCAGGCAAGGCCCCTTGTGGCCACTTCGCTGCTGTCCTGAAGTTTCAGCGACCCTGAAGCGGCGTTGCGCGGGTTGGCGAAAGGACGCTCGTCAATCTCCTCCCTTTCGGCATTCAGACGGTTGAAGGCATCGAAGGGCATATATATCTCCCCGCGTATTTCAAATTCATCCGGATATGAATCGCCTTCCAGCTGCTGCGGGATGGACTTGATGGTCATAACATTGGCCGTCACGTCGTCGCCCTTGACGCCGTCTCCGCGGGTCACGGCATATGCAAGACGACCATGACGGTAAGTAAGGCAGATCGCAGTGCCGTCGAACTTCAGTTCGCAGCTGTAACTGCAGCGTTCCGGAATGGTTCTGGCTATACGGTCGCTGAACTCGGCCAGCTCTTCCCGGCTGTAGGTGTTGCCGAGAGACAGCATCGGATATCTGTGGGTGCGGGTGGCAAACTCGAAGGTCTTCTTGCCGGCTATGTCGCTGCCGACCTTCATCGTGGGGGAATCCGGCGATGCGAACTCAGGGAACATCTTCTCGAGTGACGCCAGTTCCTGGAGCATCAGGTCGAATTCAAAATCGGAAATGACAGGGGAGTTCAGGACATAATAATTGTAGTTGTGTCCGTTGATTTCCTTGCGGAGTTGCTCAATCCGCTCCTTTGCTGCCGATTTTGAAATTTTAGCCATAGCAATGTTGCAAAGATAGTCTATTTTTTCTTACTTTTGGCCCCGTTAAAACAATCGTAATCATCATGAAAGACTCAATCATTATTCTCACCGGCGGAGGTCCCGCACCCGGAATGAACACAGTAGTTGGTACCATCACACAGGCATTCGTAGCACGCGGCTACAGAGTGATCGGTTTGCACGGAGGTTACGAAGGACTGTTCCGCGAAGATGCCGAGATTGAGGAGATGGATTTCAAGAAAGCCGACAATATCTTCAACCGTGGCGGTTCTTACCTTCGTATGAGCCGTTTCAAACCCACACAGGAAGATTTTGATAAAAACTTCAATCTGAAACTTTTCCAGGACAACAACATAAAGCTTCTGGTCACCGTAGGCGGTGACGATACTGCATCTACAGCCAACAGGATTGCCAAGTTCCTCGTGTCGAAGCACTATCCTATCAAGAACATCCACGTTCCCAAGACTATCGACAACGACCTTCCGCTTCCGGCCAACACTCCGACTTTCGGATTCAACTCAGCCAAAGCTGAAGGCGCACACGTTGCAACTACCGTTTACGAGGATGCCCGCACTTCAGGCAACTGGTTCATTGTCAGCCTTATGGGCCGCAGCGCAGGTCACCTTGCCCTTCACGTAGGTGCAAGTTGCCACTATCCGATGATCATTATCCCCGAGATGTTCAACAAGACTCAGATCACAGTCGACAAGATCGTCCGCCTCGGCGTTTCAGCCATTCTCAAACGCAAGGTCCTCGGCATCCGTTACGGTGGTATCGTCGTTTCTGAGGGTGTGTTCCACGAGCTTAACGACGAAGAACTCAAGGCTACCGGCATCAAGTTCACCTATGACGAGCACGGACATCCCGAGCTTGGCAAGATTTCGAAGGCTCAGCTCTTCAGCGAACTCATCGAAATGAAGATGAAGGAACTCGGCATCAAGCTCAAGACCCGCCCCATCGAGATCGGTTATGACATCCGTTGCCAGACTCCCATCGCTTACGACCTGATGTACTGCTCACAGCTCGGCTGCGGCGTATATGACCTCTTCGCACGCGGAGAAACAGGCTGTATGGTATATGTGGACACTACAGGAAAGGTAACGCCTCTGTATCTTAAAGACCTCCAGGATCCTGCCACAGGCAAGATTCCGCCGCGCAGGGTAGACATCGAAGGCGAGATGGCCAAAGGCATCTACAACCACATCGCCCAGTATATCACCGAGGATGACTACGAGGCTGCAAAACAGTTCGTCGAGAATCCTGAGGACTATGATTTCTTCAAGATCCTCAACTGGCCGTCATTCTGATAGAAGGACAACGTAATCGAAAGGGTTCAGGGTTATCGGCTCTTCGAATTTCTGGACTCTCGAAACTCCGAAATAATTATAAGCATCCTGCGGGATGCTTATTTTTATTTGCTTAACGCCGTCGGAGAAATTGGCTGCGACGAGAGCGGTGCGGCCGTTGTGTCCGCGCAGGAAGGTGAAGACGCGCTGGGCGTCGAAATGCTCCGAAGAGGGGTTTGCATACATCAGGTCGAATGTCCCTCCGTTTGCGAAAATATCGCTTACGGCCAGGGCTGTAAGCTGCCGGTATCTTTCGTGGACTTCCTTCTGGAGCCGCAGGGGGTTGTCACGGTAGGTGAGGGTGCAGTAGTCGAAGATGGATGTGCGGCCGTCCTGTCCGCTGAATCCTTCGCTTGCCATTCCCCGCTCTCCATACTCCTGTCCGCAGTAGATCATAAACGGAGCCTTGTTGAAGAGCATAGAAACTGCAAGGGGAGCAAAGGCCTTGCGGGCGTCTCCCAGGTAATAGTCAGATGCGATGCGCTGCTCGTCGTGGTTCTCGAGGAAATTCAGCATCCTGGGTTGGAGAGCTCCAAGGAACTGCCATTCGTCAGTCAGCCAGTAGGCGGGTTCGCGGTATGTGCTGATGGCTTTCAATGCATCGTAGAAGCCTGACTTGTCGTAAAGATAGTTGAAACCGGCCGCCGCATACTTGATGTAGTTGCGCTTGTCGTATACCTCGGCGATGAAGAAGGTGCCGGGGTGGCACTGTTTCACGCTGCTGATGGCCCATTCGAAGAACTCAGGCGTTACAAGCTCCACCATATCGCACCTGAAGCCGTCCACTCCCATTCCTGCCCAGAAAAGCAGGATGTCGAGCATCTTGTCCCAGGTCATCCGGTAGCTGTAATTGAGCTTTACCGTGTCGTACCAGTCAGTTATGCCAGGGTGGCGGGAGAAACAGTCATTGCCTGTGGCCAGGGCCGGATCTTCGTCATACTGGTCTCTGCCGGCAATGTTGAAGGGCAGTTCCAGAGGTCCGTCGAGCGTGTAGAAATTGGCCTGGGTAAAGTTGTTGGTAGCAGAATGATAGCTCCTGGCTACGTGGTTGGGGACGAAGTCTATCACCACCTTCAGCCCGGCCTTGTGGGTGCGTTCCACAAGGGCCTTGAATTCATCCATCCTGTGTGCGGTATCAACCGCAAGTTCAGGAGCTGCGTCGTAATAGTCGCGGATGGCATAGGGACTTCCGGCCTTTCCCTTGACTATCGCAGTGCAGTCGGCAGGATAACCCTCGAAGGATGTCGCGGTGGAGTGGGCTATGATGCCCGTATACCATACCGCACCGAGCGAAAGATCCTTCTTCAGGCTGCAGAGATAGTCCAGGCTTATGTCGTTGAACTTGCCGCTGCCGTTGGTAGCATAGTCTCCTCCAGGTATCCACTTCCGGTCGCCCATCACCCGGACAAGCATTTGATATAGGATGAATTTCGCCATAGCCTAGAAGGGATAACCGACACCGAAATGCAGGGTGTAACCATCCCGTTTGAACCATTGGCCTGGCATCCGCCAGGCCTGGGCTGCAGGATCATATCCCTTGATACCCAGGTCTACCCTTATCACCAGCATCTGCAGGTCGAGCCTC
>JAEEGK010003604.1_pt1 | contig 38471 bp, 30 predicted proteins | sample 8958771 | NCBI WGS metagenome assembly JAEEGK01 (sample SAMN16246547, study PRJNA631951) | gut metagenome | biome: gut microbiome; feature: rumen; material: SC-attached | host: Bos | place: Iran: Karaj | collected 2018-10
GCGTTCTCGGAAGTTTGTCGAACATAGCTTTTCTGATATCCGCAAGTGTATTGAAAGTTGCTTTATGGCTGATGCCAAGTCCCGCGGAATAGAACAGACACTTTATAACAAATCCCGACGCTCCTATAACGCACCATCTCATATACTCGGACAGATCGGTTACCCCTGCCAGAAGTTTAGTGATCACCTGAGCCGCTGCAATATAGGGAAGCATATTTCCAAGAACACCTATTACCGCAAGGATTATTGAAACAATAAGCTTGGAATGTTCTTTATAAGCAAGCTGCCACAAACGTTTAAGTGAAGTGAGCTGATCATCTTTAGGTTTTCTCCTCTTCTCCTTAAGAGTACTGGTTCTGTACAGCCACCTGTCATACATATCCTGAGTAAGTTTCCCATATTCAAGAACCTTACCGCCCTGCATATAGATTAGTTCATCACAGCACTCGGCTATAAGTTCGGGATCGTGGGTAACCAGGAATATTGTCTTACCTTTATCCTTTAATCCTTTGATGAGTTCCGATACCGCCTTCATATGGCGATAGTCCAAACCGCTGGTGGGTTCATCGAAAACAATTATGTCCCTTTCCGATACCACGGCACTTCCTATGGCCACCCTTTGCTTTTCTCCTCCGGAAAGCGAATGAGGATGTCTTTCTTCTTTATCTGAAAGATCCAGTTCCTTAAGAACTTCTCTTATCTTCTCCTCAGAATCCTCTTCCTCCTTAACCAGGCTGAAGACCATTTCTTCCATAACTTCATCGGTAAAGAGCTGATGCCCCACATCCTGCATTACCATGAATGTATTCTTAAGTCTTCTTCGTCTTGCGAATACTTCTCCACGGAATTCTATATTTCCGGTTGCCCTTCTTTCCAATCCGCAAAGAGCTCTTGCAAAAGTTGACTTGCCCGCACCGTTATCTCCGACAAGTCCTATTACGGCATTGCGAGATACTCTCACGTACGGAACATTAAGAGCCTCCTGAAGTGTTCCGGGATAAATATAGTGATAGTTCGAAAGAATTATCTTCTCGTTATCTCCGACATCAAGTCCCTTAAGAGGAAGATTCATTATGTCGGAACTTCTGAGCCCCATCTCAGCCATCTTAGTGCTTCCCAGATCCGTGAGTTGTTTCGGAGTACACTCCAGTTCTATTTTCCCTTTGTTCATATAAAGAACACGGTCCGCAATGGGAAGTACATAATACAGTCTGTGCTCCGCTATAACAACAGTCTTACCCTCCTTCTTCCAGATCTTGATTATCTCGGCCAGTTCCCTGATTGAATGGAGATCGAGATTCGAAGAAGGTTCATCCAGAACGATTATCGGCGCACCCGATGTATCGGCACATGCACAGGCCACCTTCTGCTTCTCTCCGCCGGACATCTTAAACAGATTTCTTCCAAGGAGATATTCCATTCTGAATTTATCCACGGTCCTTTCCAGTCTTTTTCTCATATCATCACGGCTCACCCCGCGATTCTCAAGAGAAAAGACCATCTCTTCGGTGGAATCTATGTTATAGAATTGTGTTTTGGGATTTTGGAATACCGAAGCTACAAAAGGAGCCAGATCATGCAGCATGGTTTTCTGCGTATCAAGTCCGTTTACCGTTACGCATCCTGTCATCTTTCCTTTGTAATAATTCGGGATCAGGCCGTTGATCATTCGGATAAGCGTAGATTTACCGCATCCGGATTCTCCGCACAGGAGTACCACCTCTCCCTCATTGATATGAAGGTTAAGGTCCCTGATATTATCGGCTCCGCCCTCATATTCAAAGGACACATTTTTGAAATTGATCATTTATATCACCTTTGATCATCGGGATATCAGATATACCGATGTTAAAAATATAACCATAAACAAAACAGCAAAAAGATCCCTGCCCGTAAACTTAACATCCGCATAGGTTGTATGCTCCACAGGATTATCCAGGCCTCTTGAAAGTGCAGCAGCGGACAGATCATCTCCGGTATTTGCAATGGATATCATCAGGGGAACAACTCTGTATTCAATGGCTCGCATAGGATTTTCCCAGAATTTTTTTCTCGCGATGATGATCCCTCGCATAGCTGCCGCATCGTGTATTGCATGTCTTTCCTGATTCATAGTCGGAAAAAATCTGAAGATAACGGATAAGGGAATTGTGAATTTACGGCTCACTTTCATCTTGCCCAGCGCTGCTATAACTTCACTTACACTTGTGGATTTAATGATGTAATCACCACACGTGAACGCGGGTGCAAGTTTTAGTACAAGTCCTCCGAGCAGGACAACTATCATATTCAGGAACATGTTCAGCTGTATCGAAACGCGGTGCACATGTATAAACGCTGCAAGCGAAAATAAAACAAAATATTTAATCGCTCCGAGATACTGCCTGTTGCTGAGAAAAAGCAGGAAGGGTATAGTGCCCACCGCAACTGTAAACCATATATTTATATCCACCATCTCAAGAGTAGCGATGACTATGATGATGAGCAGTTTCGTTCTCGGATCCAGTTTGAATTTTTTCTTTTCGACATATCCGTTCATTATGCAATACCGGCTTTCTTGAAGTGCTTTTTCATCATCTTCTTAGCGAGGAAAGCTCCGCATACGGAACCAAGAATGATCATAACGATCGCGATCGGCATAAACCATGTGGGCATGTACTTTGCAAGCTGCTCCGCATACTGATCACCCATGGATTCTCTTATACCGTCCCAATATGAAACACCTGCAAACCAGAGGTTAGCGGGACCTGCAAGTAATCCCAAAGAAAAGACAGGGTAACTTACTGCGAAACTTTTGAACTTTTTATATCCGATGGCTTTCAGCAAAACATCAGCAAGAATGGATGCGGGAACTATGCAGATCGTACTGATGAATGTATAGCCTGAAACATACCAAAACGCTGCCATGATAAGGCCGCTTATGGTGATCATTCCGAATTTCTCTATCTTGATGTAATAAAGGCTCATGGGAATAGCGGTTATAACAGGCCCCAGAAACATGAAGATGGGATAAAAGATCGGAATCGCATTAAACATCCCCGTAATAAATACGCAGATCGTATACAAAGCCGTATATATACCTACGGTGATCAGATCCTTACCTGTAAGTTTATTGTTATTCATAATATGTCCTCCTTTGGTTAGTTTTGCCTAACCTATGCTTATTATTTTAGGCCCTTATTAAGGGCCTATTGATCAAATACCCAGTAAATGTCTGTATCCGGCAATGCAATAGTCGCTTACAAGCTTGGTTTCCCGGGAAATCTCTTCGGCGCTTTTACCGTTCCTCAGGCCTTCAAAAACCGTCTTGATGAGAAAAGAAGATCCGATCTTGATGATGTTATCTGAAATTACATCCGGATTTTTGACATACTTTCCGCTAAGCTTCAGAAAGCTGATCATACTCTTTGCTTCTTCTTCGATAAGCGAATCGATGAAGTTCTCATACCCGGTTCCCACGGAAGAATCCGCTATAAGCAAAAACACATCCCGGTTCTTACACACATATCGTATAAGCGATTCCGAGGAACTGAAGGTTTCTTCGAAAGCCCTGATGATATCCGCCGAAGACTTTATTTTCAGAAAGTCTTTTTTCTCCGAAGAATACATATCCGACCATTTGTCCAATACCGGCCTTACCAGACTGTCAAAAAGATCTTCCTTGCTCTCAAAATGCGCATAGAAAGCTCCGTTGGTAACTCCCGCGTCCGTACATATCTTTCTGACCGACGCATCACGGAAGCCCTTTTCCCTGAATTGAACCATGGCACTTTTCAGGATATTCTCATGTGTTTGCTTATAATCGTATGACATTTTGAATCAACCGTCCTCAAATATTACTGTGTAATATTACAACGTAATATTATTTACACCCAAAAGGAATCCGTGTCAAGTATAATCCTATAATTTTTGTGGGTTTATATTATGATCTGATCTCAAAGGGGTTTTCTTTTCCCTCATCCATCTCAAGAATTCCCTCGACGCAATGCTCCACCATCTCTCTTACCGCGACATCCGTATAGAATGCCATGTGAGATGTGAGAAGAACATTGGGATATGATTTAAGGACAGCCATATCGTGGTTATCCAGGATATCACCTTTTCTGTCCAGATAATAAAGACCTGCCTCATGCTCAATGGTATCGAGGCCGGCGAATCCGATCTTGCCGGATTCGATGCCTTCTATCATGGCCTGAGTATCGATGAGCATTCCTCTTGCGCAGTTTATGATCATGACTCCGTCTTTCATCATCCCGATCTGGTCCTTACCTATCATGTGATAGTTTGCATCAAGGCCGGGTACATGAAGTGAGATGATGTCACAGTTTTTATAAATGGTATCAAGATCGGTATACTCTGCGTATTTAGCTGCTGAGTCATTTTGTCTGATATCATAACAAAGCATCCTGCATCCGAATCCGGAGAGATGCTCTATTACTTTCGTACCGATCCTTCCTGTTCCGATGATGCCTACGGTGCAGTCCTGAATATGTCTTCCCAGTTTTCCTTTTAACGTATAATCCTGGATATTTCCTCTTTCGATGATGGGCATGATCTTACGCAGACCCATGAGCATCATCATAATGGAATAGTCGGCAACTCCGGTAGGATCGTATGAAATGGATGCGGTGCGGATCCCGATCTTATGGGCATATGCATTGTCGATATGGTCGTAGCCTATGGTACGGGTGGAGATATACCTGATACCCAACTCCCTGAACTTATCGAGAAGCGCGGGATCCATGGTATTCGTGAGAATACTTAATGCATCATAGCCCTCACACAGATATGCATTTTCAAGAGAAGGATATTCGGATGTAAATCCGTATTCTATTCCTTTTCTCTTACAGATATCTTCGAAAAATCCCTGCTCGTCATAAGGTCTTAATGAATATGCAAATATCTTCACGTCCTTAGTTCTCCTATCCTTGAATCATGACAGCTATGTCATATGCAGGAAGAGTTATCTTTCCTCCTCCCAGTTTTATTTTATCCTTAGATGTATTAAGCACACCGCCCAGTACGGAATAAGATGAATAATCCTGAGGTATTTCTATAACCGCTTTATCGGAAGAAAAATTTATCGCGATAAGAACCGGCTCTAATCCTTCAGCTTCTTTCAGATACAGCACGTAAGTATCGGATGATGCGATCACTTCCGTTATCTGTCCTCTCGATATTGCAGGGAAGATTCTTCTGAGTCTTACTGCCTGTCTGAAGTAATTATATATGGACAGTTCATCCTTAACCTGCTCTTCGTAAGTGCCGTATTTCATGGCAAAAGAATCCATGTCGGCAGGTCCCGCGCACATACCATCTCCACCGGGATCGGTACTCCACTGCATGGGTGCACGCTTGTTTTCATCTTTTCCGGACCCCTTCATCCCAAGTTCTTCACCGTAATATACGAATGAACTTCCGCTCATGAGAAGGTTAAGCGCTCCCGCCAGCTTTACCATGCTTTCCGCATCTTCTCCGGTGTAGTATCCTGCACTTCTTCCCATGTCGTGATTGGTATAGAACGGGGCATTGATATATGAAGGATTGTAGTTCGCATATAATTCATCTTCAGCAATCTGAGAAGCGATGAATCTATCCGGTGATACGATCCCTCTTACAGCACCTGCTATCAGCCCGTCCGAATCCGCAAAGGCAAAATCAAACATGCTGTCTGCTCCGCTCTCATAATACTTGGAATAATCAGCCTGGGATGCCCAGCCTTCGCATACTATGTATGCATCCGGATCTATGCTCTTAACATCCTCTGCAAATCTTCCGAGGGCCGCGGTGCTGCTTGCAGTATCATTTGTATAGTAACTTGTTACCGCATCCATCCTGAAACCGTCGCATCCCTCACCCAGCCAGAATGCGGCAATATCTTTGAATTCCGCGCGGACCTCTTCGTTGTCCAGATTAAAGTCCGGCATTCCGCTCCAGAATCTGGCTTCATAGAACCAGTCTGTTCCCGGAACCCTGCTGTATCCTCCAGATTCTTTATCGGTGAAATTGTAATAATCCAGGTATCTGCACTCATTTGCATCGGGCTCTTCACCGGGAGTAAGGGACTTCAGATAATCGCATGCTTCCTTAAACCATGGATGATCCGACGAAGAATGATTCATGACCATGTCATTATAGACGTGAATATTTCTCGCGTGGCACGCCTCGATAAGCGCTTCGTAATCCGCAAGAGTTCCGTACTCCGGATCTATATCCTTATAATCCGTAACATCGTATTTATGATATGTGGGGGAAGGACATATGGGGCTCAGCCAAATGGCATCAAATCCCATATCTTCTATATAATCAAGCTTTGAGATGATCCCCTGCAGGTCCCCTACCCCGTCTCCGTTGCTGTCGCAAAAAGAATACACGAAGACTTCGTATACGGTTCTGTAATTGTCATCCGATGAATAAAGGTCATGTGCGTCATTTACCTTGCTCATCTGAAGCGAGCAGGCACTTAAAATGACGGACATGACCGTTGCGGTTATGGCAGATACTATTTTGTTATATTTGAATTTACCCATGCAGGTATTTTACCACAAATCATACCCTGCAGGTTAGTTTCTCAAGATCAACAATACGGTCGCATAATTTTTCCGCCAGCGCCATATTGTGGGTAATGACCAGGAGTCCTAGCTTTCTCCTTTTTACTTCTTCCATCAAAACCTTCCAGATCTGAGCCTGGGTTATGGCATCAAGCATGGTACTCATCTCATCGGCAATGATGAGTTCAGTCTCAGGTCCCAATACTCTCGCCACACAAAATCTCTGGAGTTCTCCGCCGGAGAGTTCAGCCGGCCATCTGTTAAACCAGAGTTCCTTTTTTATATAAAGCTTTTCAAGGAGGCTATCATCCGGCATATAACCCTCCGCCAGAGAATCCGATATCTTCATCCCGGGATCAAGCGCCTTTTCCGGATGCTGGTAGATCATCTGAATGGGACAATATCCTTTTAGTGGTAGTCTTCCACCCTTCCAGGTAACCTGACCTTCATCCGGTTTTTCATATCCCGAGATTATCTTGGCAAGTGTACTCTTACCCAATCCGGAAGGTCCCACAAGGCCTACTACCTCTCCACGAGAGATCTTAAAATTCAGACCGCTTAATATTTTCTTCCCCTTAACATATCCGAAAGAAACTTCTTTACATTCGATCAAAGTATCAGTGTCCGTCAGCTCCGCAGTTTCCGATGGTTTATGATAAGCATCCGCAAAGCCGTTCTGGGGAAGCGCCTCCCAAAGTGCCCGGGTATAAGGATGTTTTATATATTCTCCCCCCTTTGCAAAATCTTCGCTGCTCAGAACATCCACAACTTCTCCATCGTAAAACACCGCTATGGTATCCGCATACTTTGCCGCAAGATCTATATCGTGGGTGATCATAAGGATCGCCCTTCCCTCTCCGGTCAAAGCCTTAAAATTCTCCATGGTCTCACGTGCAAGATCTTCACTCAGACCCGGAGTCGGTTCATCGGCCAGGATAACCTTAGCATCCGAAGTGACCGCAGTGGAGATCAGTATTCTTCTGGCCATTCCGCCGGACAGTTCAAAGGGATAAAGATCCGCTACCTCAGTTTTAAGACCGTATCTTTCAAAAACTTCCTTCTGCTTCTCTAAGCTTCCGCGCACGCCTCTTACCTGCTTTCCCACCTTCATTAACGGATCCAGGTATGTAAGAGACTGGGGAATCATGATCAGATCTTTTCCCAGTGTCTTTCTGCGGAGTTTTTTATCCAGTCTTTTCCCGTTCAGCAGTATTTCTCCGCCAGCTACCGCATTTTTCGGGAGCAGTCCGAGAGCCGCGTGTGCCAGGATACTTTTTCCGCTTCCGCTTGCTCCGACAACGGCAAGCATCTCTCCTTCACGAAGTGATATATTCATCTTTTTGATAACATCAAGCCTGACCTGCTTAAGCCCGCGGCGGTACATATTAAAGCTTACGGACAGGTCCCTGACTTCAAGAACTGTTTTTTTATTTTCATTCATATCCATAATCTTAAGTCCGTCACCTCTTTACAACTGACCGTTTGCGGGATCAAGAAGCAGTCTTAAGTTATTACCGAGGGCTTCAAACAGCACTACGATAAAAAGAAGACACACTCCCGGAAACACCGCAAGCCACCACATTCCGGTAGTCAGATACTGCATTGATTCGGACAATATAATACCGACCGCCGGCTGTTCTGCCGGAAGTCCGAACCCCAGGAATGTTATTGATGCTTCATGCATGATGGCATGAGGGAACATAAGCACAAGTCCTACCACAAATTGCGGGAGAACATTCGGTATGATATGGTGCATCGCAACCCATCTTATGCTATGTCCGAATCTGTATGAGGCATGAACAAAATGTGATTCCTTAAGGGATAATATTTCCGCCTGTACTATACGTCCCAGACTGCACCAGTGAGTCAGGATAACTCCTATGGCAACACCTTTTGCACCTTTTCCGAGAAGAATGGAAATAAGGATCAGCAGGATCAGATGTGGTATTCCCATGAACAGATCCACCATCCAATTAAACGCTGCTCTGGCCTTCCCTCCGATCATTCCGGCGAAAGTCCCAAGGAACAATCCGATGACCGATGAAAAGATCGAAGCAAGAAGTCCGATATAGATGCTTACGGATAAGCCTTTGATGGTTCTGCAAAACATGTCACGCCCCATCCAGTCCGTTCCGAACAGGTGTGATATCGACGGTCCGAGGTTTTTGTCGGCAAACTTTGGAGCATAACTTTCAGGATCCATTATGCATCCCGCTATGGTAATAATTGCGATCAAGAAGACTGTTAAGGATATAATGATCATAGTTCTTGTTCTTCTGTTTCCCTTCACCTGACCGCCCCCTCTCTGATACGGGGATCTGCCACCGTATACAAAATATTCGCAAGAAGGTTTCCTCCGAATACAAACAGAGCGGAAAACAGCGCTATTCCGAGAAACAGCGGTATGTCCCCTTTTAGTGCAGACTGAACCGTTGCATTTCCGAGGCCGGGATAAGTAAATACCGTCTCCGCCAAAACAGAACCGCCAAACAGTTCACTTATGGAACCGAACTGAAGTGTGATAAACGGAAGCATGATATTTCTGAGTCCGTGTCTTATCACAAAAGTCCACTTTCCCTCTCCCCGGGAAGTAGCAAATAGAGCATAGTCACTGTCCAGTGCCTGTCTCATTTTCTCGGCTGTCTGAAGCGTGATCTTGGATACACCGGTAAGCCCCAGAGTAAGCGCGGGTAGTATCATATGCTGTATACGTTGTGCAAAGGTCGCTTCATCAAAGGGGATACCTGCGGGTGATGCCAGTCCCATGGGGAGGAGCCTGAGCTTTACTGAAAAAAGAAGGAGCAGAAGCATCCCCACCCAGAATGCGGGTGAGGATTCAAGCGCAAGACAATATGTTCTGATCACCTTATCCGCAATACCACCTCTGTAAACAGCCATGATTATTCCGAGAACAAGCCCGATCACTCCGCTTAGGATCCAGGAGACGACCATAAGAGTAAGTGATAGTCTGAATCTTTCTCCGATAACCTGCGTAACAGGTTTTCTGTAGATCATGGACACGCCCATATCTCCGCGTATAAAATTGGTGATCCATTTGAAATATCTGGTAACAGGGGGTTCGTTCAGTCCCCAGTATTCTTCGATCCTTTCTCTCTGATCGTTAGTCACACCGGCTTCACCGACATAGCTTTCTACGGCATCTATCGGTGAAACCTCAACCATTGCAAATGTAACTATACTGACTGTGATAAGAAGAAGGATCGCTTTTAAAATACTCGCGATGATTTTCTTATACATAAGAGCTTATTCCCACTTCCAGTCACAGATGTTACTGAGTACAACCTGTCCGTTTGCGCAATGAGGCTGGACGGGCTGTTCGCCTATATTAAGTCCGTCACGTACAAAATAGCAGTGATCCGCACGTACATACCATGCTGCGGGAACATCACCAATAAGACTTGCTCCGGACTCACCGTCCCACTGTGCAAGCTTATAATATTTATATACATCCTCGATATTATCCGAAGCCATGGCAAGGGACATGTACTCATCTACGGAAGGATTTGAATAAAAGCTTGAATTACTCCAGCCCGCGCCCCTTGTGTTAGTTGAGTTCATAAGATAAAACTCATTGGGTGTATAATCTCCTCTTCCGAACATATAAGGAGTCGAGAAAAGCCTTGGAGTTATATCGGAATTTGCGGCACCTTCCGGAAGGATTGAAATACCAAGCGCCTTAGCCTGCTCTGCAATAGCCATTGCCATTGCCTGGCGGTTTGCGTTATTGGAGGTATAAAGAAGCGTAAACTCTGCCTTTACCCCGTCCTTCTCACGGATCCCATCACCGTCCTCATCGGTCCATCCGCCCTCTTCAAGCATGCCGATTGCCACATCAAGGCCCGAATTGGATCCATCAAGTGCGGTCTCTTCATTGAACCAGGGCATGGTATCACACATGGAGTAAGAGGCAATTCCGTATCCGTTGAATACGTCTCTTATAAGAGCTTCTCTATCGATTCCCACAGCAAGAGCCCGGCGGATGACCACATCACCGGTAACATTGTTTCCGATAGGGCGTCCGTCTTCGGATGTCTTTCCTTCATCATATGTAGTGGGGAAAATAATACCGTAATTATCGATGGATTCTATGGGAACCATACGATATCCGTCAATAGACTGGGTTGCAAGATTCTGATTGGTATAGATGATATCAACATCACCTCGCTGAGCAGCCATAAATGATGCATCATCATCCATAAAGAGGAGGATGATCTTTTTGATCTGAGGCTCTTTGCCATAGTAGTACTCATTGTACTCCCATACGCACTGCTGCCCCTTCTCCCATTCGGTCATCTTAAAGAGACCGGATCCGATGGGATTTTCTCCATAATTGTCATCGTAATATTTTTCGGGAACAATACCGACCTTATAGGTCATGTAAAGAAATGTATAGTCGGGCTCTGATAGATGAAAAACGACGGTAGTGTCATCGACCGTTTCGGCGTCTCTGATATTGCTAAGATCAAGGCTGGTCCCTCCGTCGCGGACCGCCTCATAAGTAAATTCAACATCACTTGCAAGAACCTTTTCTCCGTTGCTGTAGTATGCATCGTCACGGATAACAAATGTCCAGTCAAGTCCGTCTTCACTTACGTAATACTCATTGGCAAGATCGTTTGTGATCTCACCGCCGTAAGCTTTGGTAAGAGTGCTCTGCAAGATGGGATCGAATCTCTGGCCGTATCCGGTTATGGGATTCCAGCCCGAGCTCGATTCCGAATTAACGGCTACGATAACCGTATCTTTAACCTCTCCGGAATCAACCGCGGGTGCAGCTCCCTCTCCGAATGTCACAGCATCACTTACGCTGCTCTCTGCGGTTGCACCTGCATTTGATACAGTGTTTCCGCATCCTGAGAGCGCACTTAAACAAAGCGCCATTGCAGCCGCCAAAATCTTCTTATTCAATTTCATTTTTTATCTCCGATGCGTGTCTGAGCACGCATTAATTGTTTTGATTATGTATTAAAAGTATCAGTTAAGAGCCTTCTTAAGAATCTCCAGATTTGAAGTCATTACGGAAAGGTAGGTAGCTCCGTTCTTAACATCTTCGGATGTGGTTGCCTGCATTGAATCAAGTGCATAGATCTCCTGATCCTTATCCGCAGTATTGTCACGGATGGTCTGTGCGATCTTGCCGTCACTGTTTTCGATGGTAAGGATAGCATTAAGGCCGAGTTCATCTGTCTTGGTCGCCAGGAACACTACGGTCTCAAAGCTTGCTTCGGTTTCAGCGGAGCAACCTACGAATGCGGCATAATAATTTATATCATAATCATCGGTCAGATATCTGAAAGGGAATCTGTCACCGAATAAAACAGTATCGAATGCTGAACCGTTTACAGCTTCTTTGTACTGTTCATCAAGAGCGGAAAGCTGTGCTTTGTAAGCATCGTTATTAGCCTGATAAACAGATGCATTATCGGGATCTGCCTTTGCAAGTCCCTCTGCTATTGCATCGCATAATACGGATGCATTTCTGAGAGAAAGCCATACATGCTCATCGTACTCTACTTCCTCTTCCTCATGATCGTGGTCGTGATCTTCATCCTCATCATGATCTCCGTCTTCATCATGGTGATCGTGATCATGTTCATCCTCTTCCTGCATTCCCTCGACTACCTCTTCCTCTTTAACGCTGTCGCCGAGAACTTCCAGGAGATTGATAACTACCATATCGGGATTAACAGCCTCTTTAAGAGCATCATCCACCCATCCGTCGGACTCACCGCCGACATATATGAAGACATCGCAATTTGCGATCTTTAAGATATCGTCCGCAACGGGCTGGTAGCTGTGAAGATCCACACCGTTGTCAAGAAGCATGGTAACCTCTGCATCAGGCGCTTTATCTCCCAGGATCTGCATTACCCAGTCATACTCGGGGAAAATGGTTGTGACGATGGAAAGCTTATCCGAGCCTGATGTATGTGAAGAAGCGGTGCCCTGTCCCGCGCAGGCTGTAAGAGTAAGTACGGCACAAATAATAGCAGCGATCTTTGTAAGCATTTTTTTCATAATTCAAAATTCCTCCATGAACAAAAAACATATATAGACTGATCCGGACAGGATCAATTATTCATCCGGATCTTTTCTTCAACCGGTGAAAGCACGGTGACGAAAGGCATTACCGTCTTCACGCACAGAGCCATAACCATATAAGCTATCGAAGCAATGCATGCAATGGGCATTGCACCTCCGATGCGGTTCAGTACCGCCTCACAAACCTCAAGAGTGGCACATACGGGGCAATCCTCTTCGTGACACTCATGAATGCTTTCCGCCGCAACAAAATAAGCGGACATGAGAGTGAGGATCAGCAGCAGCGCACAGACAGGGAGGGAAACAAGCGCTGTGAACTTGAATATTTTATTGTCCGTCACTGCCGCTACCTCCTCGGTTAGTAATGCAAAACTGAAAACCATTCCCAATTTTAACCGTGAGCCCCTTTTCTGTCAATAAGAATTGAAAATCATTTTCAAATTTTACATTTATCCTTCCGGGCAAAAAAAAATCCCCTCAGAGCTTTGAGCCCGAGGGGATCTGTACAACGGTTTTATTCTTTTTCCATAAAATAGATCCTGGATGCGAAATCGGGGAAATGCCTGACTTCGGAATTAAATCCCGTACCTCCGAAAGCCGCTTTCAAATGAACTCCCGAATACATCAGGGCAGATCCCGAAGTAACGATATCTTCGTTTTCCGTATCCATCTTCACGAATTTTGCGACTATATCGATGAGCATACCGTCCTGCTTGAGATGAACCGGCGAAACGGTATTGACCAGATCTCCGAATTCCCTGACATCGATCTTAAGAGATCTGTTATAGAAGTGATACATCTCATCTTCATCCAGTCCCTTCGCAAAATATGTGTGGAACTGCGAATTGGGAACCACCAGTTTCTGCATAAGGAATCCCACAGCCTTATCGCGGTCCTTGGAAACAACGGTCCACTCGGTAAGATTGCCCTCAGCACCCGGATCGGGTGATACACCGTTTACAGGAAGTGAGCCCGCGCTCCGCCCGCGGTTAAATTCACCGAACTGCATGGTATATCTCCACTTTTTGTAAAGTTCGATCTGAGCCTTTATCGCCGCAAGGTCTTCTTTTCTCATATCACAGAGATTGAGTTCATATCCGAAGACTCCGAAAGCAGCAACGTTGAATCTGGTCTCAAGGGATGTCTCGCGAAGTGTCTGATGGTTGGGGCTTGCGGATACATGTGCGGAAACCGTCGACATAGGATATCCGTAGCTGTAACCTGTCTGAATGGCTGCCCTGCACACGGGATCCGTATCGTCACTAGCCCAGATCTGAGGGAAGTAACTGAGTATTCCGAGGTCGAACCTGTTTCCGCCGGATGCACATCCTTCAAAAAGAATACGGGGAAACTTTTCGGTGAGTCTCTTCAAAACGGAGTACAGGCCGCAGATATATCTGTGGAATACCTCACCCTGCTTTTCTGCGGGAAGGTTCTGTGAATATACATCAGTAAAAGTTCTGTTCATATCCCACTTTACATAAGAGATATCTGCGGATGAAAATACTTTACTGAGTTTATCTACGATGTAATCGCAGACCTCGGGATTGGTAAGATCAAGGATCCTCTGCCATCTTCCTTCGGAATGATCTCTTCCGGGTATCTCTATCGCCCAATCGGGATGAGCCTTATATAATCCGGAATTCTCGGAGATCATCTCGGGCTCTACCCAGATACCGAATCTCATTCCGAGGGCAGTGATCTTATCCGCAAGGGATTTAAGGCCTCCGGGAAGTTTCTTGGGATTAACATCCCAGTCTCCAAGACTGGAATGATCGTCGTTTCTTTCTCCAAACCAGCCATCATCCATTACAAGAAGTTCTATTCCGACTTCCTTACCGGCTTTTGCAAGTTTTACGAGTTTTCTTTCATCGATATCAAAATATGCCGCTTCCCAGCTGTTTAAGAGAACGGGACGCTCTTTCTTCTTCCATTCGCCTCTTACTACATGCTCACGTACGAAGCGGTGCATATGATGACTAAGTCCGTTAAAGCCTTCCGAAGAATATGACATAACGGCCTCGGGTGATTCGAATTTTTCTCCCGGTGATAATCTGAATTCAAAACCGTCGGGATTGATACCCGATATAAATCTTGTTTTTCCGAAAGGAGATATTTCCGCAGCTTCGTAATGGTTACCGCTGTAGATCAGGTTAAATCCGTATACCTCACCCGCATCTTCCGAAGTATGCACCGGATGCAGCATTACGAATGGATTAGCCCTGTGGGATGATTCACCGCTTCTTGAAGAGTTAATATACTTGCCCCTTACAAGAGGAATCGAAGACTTCTGCATCTCCCTTGCCCAGGCACCTCCGAAAGTGGTCATCATATAACCCATTCTGTCAAAATCGATCTGAGTGCTCATGAGTTTTTTGAGAACTATCCCTGAGTCCGATGTATTTTCAAGCACGGACATTCTGCAGATGCAGTCGGAATCCTCATACACATAATAGTGAAGGTGCAGTTTAACGCCTTTTATTTTCTCAACAAGGGTAATGCAAAGATGCTCGCACTTTCCGCTCTCATCATAGGAAACCGGAAGCGTATCCGAGACAGGCTCCTTATCATCGATAACAAAACTGTCATACTGAAAATCACATGTGGATGAACCGTCATCAAAAGTAATATCCACAAAGGGATCCCTCAGATCTCCTTTTCCGTAAGAGCTCATTTCAAGTCTTACATCCTCAAGGGAATATCCGCAGTGATCATTGTCATACACACAAGTATTGCCCGGTGCAAAGGCATGTTTTTCTATAAGAGAATCAAGTGCTCCAACGCCTTCTCCCAGCTTTATCCGGCGTCCGTAATACAAATGCTCGAGCTGACCTGTAGGAAGAAGCGTAATTGCATAAGTGGTCTTTGGTGTATCAAGCACCCACGCATGATCATATATATGACGAATCATAAGAATCTCCTTTTAGTGCGAAGCAATTTTCCTCATTCCCATAGCTGTCTCAACAACCTTATATGCACCATCATAGATGCCTGCCTTCTTATTTGCGATTATCTGTCTGCTCATATCATCAAGAAGTGATGTGGCAAGGAATCTGTCTATCATCTGCAGTGTATGCGGAATATCCCTGCACTCGAGAGTGCCGTCTCCGATCTCCGCCGAATGGATCGCGCCCCACATCTCATGCTTGCCGACCCTCCTGATAAACAATTTGGGAACGGGATAAAATGCCAGTTCGGAAGGTTTTGTGACAAGCACGTCACATCCTCTCATGAGAAGATTTGTGCAATAAACCGCTTCGAAGATATTCTTATGCCAGAATCCGTGAATGCCCGCTATATTGCACTCAGGATCAAGTATCTTAGCGGCAAATTTCTCCGTATCTTCCCAGTTATCCATATGCTCGGTGCAAAGAGTTTCCATTCCCGGGATTTCCTTTTTGAGTTCGTCCCAGACATTCTTATAATCTCCCACATTCACAAACAGAGATGCTTTTCCGGCTCTTACCTTTGGAAGGAGATAATCGATTATAGCCGCAAATATTTCTTTCTGTGCTCCCGCACCTCCTATGGTAAGAAGGAAACGCATGGGTTTCCCCTGCGCTCTTCTCTTCATTCTCGCTTCGCAATCAGTCTCTATACCTTCAACAAGTTCGTGATCGATGTAATGACCGGTATATTTAAGAGAATCCTCAGGCATGGGATTGCATACTTTGTCTTTATTCATTCCGTTTAAAATGCTGTAGCCCATATATGCGTTGTGGCACTGGATCGTATGGATAGCACCTTCCGCAAAATGAAGTGCCATGGGCCAGTTATCGGGAATGGCGTTTACCACATATTTCATTCCCGCATGTAGAGCTGCCTGTGCCGGCCACACATGGGTTCCCACAACCGGAATATCCTTGGGAACATTTTTAAAGACAGGAGCCATAAGCTCCGCGTTCTTCTGATCGGATGCATTGTAAGAGATTGCCCTGAAACCTTCATAGTTCATCGGTTCCCACACAAATCTGTTGAATATGGGATTCTTGGATAATCTGGATCCCAGGGAATACAGATCGTTCTGTGCTCCGATGACCTTGGTACAGGTCGTCTCGCCGTATGAATTAAGATCCATCCAATAAGGAACATAACCCATGGCCTTAGCCGCAGATGCGATGGCCATGGATATACGATAATGGCCGAATCCCATACGGATATTTCCTACGATGATCCCTTTTTGCATATCCCAGTCCAGAGCCTCGGCATTTCTCGAAGGATCATAATGGGCGTTTTGCGACAGATCACCCACAAGTACATTGTTTACTCCCAGGCTGTCGCCTATGTATTTATTCTTCTCGATCCTTACGGGATAATCCTTATCCGAATCGTCACCGAATTTTTTGATGAATTTCTCTTTGGACTTAAGCGCTTTTTTATAATCACGGGAACTGATCTTATTCCCGAATATCACTTTTGATCTGTCCATATCACGCGTCTCCTTAAAAGATCATTATTCGAATTTATCCGGCCAGTGATCCTTATTCTTATTTCCTTCGAGTCTGCTTGTGATATCAGCAAGCTTTTCATCGTTAAGGATGTACTTTTTGCAGAAAACAACAAGCGCGATTATAAGCCCCGCAACGGGAATAATGGCCATTGTCATTCTGAGTCCCAGTTTGGCGGATGCGGCCACGGAGAGCGAATAATCTATTGCTTCTCCCGTATCCTCCACGTCTTTCTGTAGATTGTTGATCTGAAGGCAGAGTGACGCCGCAAAAGCCGCAATACCGCTGGCAAGCTTTACCACAAATGTCTGCATGGAGAAAATGACGCTCTCGTCACGTCTTCCGTTTTTCAGTTCACCGTAATCAACGGTATTTGCCAGGAACACGGTAGTGATAACCTGAAGGACTCCGTTTGCGGCAAAGATGAAAAATCCGGGAATGAAGAGTATAAATACGGAGCTCATATTGGTAAATGAGATAACAAACAACGTCGCATATCCGGTTATGGCACTGATGATACATACATAGAAGATCTTCACATTGCTCAGGAATCTTCTGAGGAGGGGATAGAATGCCATCATGGATATGATCTGTACTCCGCCTCCGAACATGTTAAACAGAGTGTAACTGTCGCCCCATTTTATTCCGCCGAAATCATATTTAAAGAAATAAATGACCAGATTGGAAGTAAGATAGATTGATGAATTTATCAGCACAATGGCAATAACTACCGTCATAGCCTGATCGTTTGTTATCAGAGCCTTGAACATGTCGCCGACTGATGCGGTCTTCATATCGACAAGGCTCTGTTCCTTGACTGCTACGCATGTGATGATGATGAATATGACAAACAGTACCGCTATGATAAGTGAGAAATACTTAAAACCCAGAATTTCCTTAACGGTATCGCTTGCTCCGGTTCCTGCAAATCTGTTACCGAGTGTCTGCACAAACTTAACGGTAAAGATGGTAACAAGTGCACTTCCGACGCCGGCGCAGCTTCTTGCAAGAGTTGTGAGTCCTTCTCTTTCCTTGCCGCCCTTGGTAAAAGCGGGGATCATGGACCAGTAAGGAATATCCATCATGGTATAAGTAACGCCCCAGAGGATATATGTAACCGCCGCATATGCCACAAGTCCCTGTGCATCAAGGCCGGGCGGGCAGGCAAACATCGCAAAAAGCACGACCGCATTTGTTACGGTTCCGATAATAAGCCAGGGGCGAAATCTTCCCCATCTTGTATGTGTCTTGGCTACAACAACTCCCATAATGGGATCGTTGAAAGCGTCGAACACTCTTGCGATGAGAAGTATTAATCCCATCGCAACGGAGTTGACTCCCAAAAGATCCTGAAAATAATACAAAACATAGCTTGCGGAAAGCATGTATACCATATCTTTTCCGACTGCCCCAATACCGTATGCGGCTTTTTCGCCTATAGAAAGTTCCCTGTTATTCATAATGCCTCCTTTGATCAGATCTGTGGTACTCTGTCCACCTTGATATCGAAAGCTATTTTGATCTCTCCGGCCTGCATATTAACTATATGAAGTACTGCTTCTCCTTCTTCCCCTATGGTCTTAATATACGTGCCGCCCATTCCGCCTTTCAACGAAATAGCCGAAGGTCCGATTATCTGTGCGGGGCCTTCCATCTTCAGAAGAACCGGCTCGTTGAAGTAAGGAATATGATTTCCGTTTTGATCTTCCGCCATTATCCTAATGGCTGCTACGTCGTAGGTCTCATTCTCCACAAGATCGGTCCTGTAACACTCGGCTGCGAGTCTGATCTGTCTTACGACTTCTTTGGTCACGCTCTTAACGACTTCGCCGCCCTTTAAAGCATCGAATCTGTAGCTGACGGCATCTCCGCCCCAGTTGCCCACATATTTCCCGTAGAGCTGGTTAGCCTGCTCCATGGTCATTCTGTAAACGGTCAGACACTTGGCAGCAATAGCTTTTGCCTTGGGTCCGAGGTCATCCATTCCGTAAAGAGCGTACTGATTGAGAAGAAATTTTACATCCTCAGCCTGAGCCGGTGTGAAATCTTCTCCCTTTCTGACAGCATCACCGACATAGTCATCTATCAGGATAGGACCATGCGTCAGATACTTATAAGGTGAATCCGAAGGGAAATACTCCTTGATAAGGATGTCATTCTTATACATCTTTACGCTGTCGGCGTTGGTATATATCCACGATTCACCTATCCTGCTCTCGGGATGTTCTCCGATATCCATGGATGATGAGATCTCAAGAACAGGTTCGCGAGATCCGAGTGATGCATAGACATATGCCGCAAGCTTCGGATTTCTGAACATATCGGTAACACCGTGATAGCAGATACGGTCACCGCTTCCGAAATCCTTATGTGTATTGTAATCGAACATGCACCATGCAAAAGATCCGGCGATATCGCCTTCGGATGCAACCGCATCAAGTACATTTGCATGTCTCAAAGAATGTTCTTTTCTATGCTCCTCATCATCGAATGCTTTGGTGGGATAAATATGTCCGCCGTATTCTGTGACGATATAAGGCTTGGTCACATCCGATGTGACTGCCTTCTTGGGATTACATCCGCCGGTCTTTCCGCCGGTATGTGAGAAATCGTTAAAGGTGTATACGTCCTCTAACAGTTCACTCTTCTTAAAGCACCTTACTCCTCCGGTTTGTCTCGAAGGATCAAGGCTTCTTGCACAGGAGTTTGTCTCAACATAGAAATCGTGATCGTCTCCCGATTCATTTATTCTTACACCCCAGAGGATTATGGAGGGATGGTTTCTGTACTGAAGCACCATCTCCTTGGTATTTTCAACAGCCTGCTTCTTCCAATCTTCTCCGCCGATATGCTGCCATCCGGGTATCTCAGTAAATACCAGAAGTCCTATCTTATCGCACTCCGAGATGAATGCCTGTGACTGGGGATAATGGGAAGTCCTTACCGCATTTACACCCAGCTCATCCTTAAGTATCCTTGCATCTTCTCTCTGAACGGAATCCGGCATTGCATATCCGACATAAGGGAAACTCTGATGACGGTTAAGTCCCCTGATGAGATACTTCTCACCGTTAAGGTAAAATCCGTCAGTCTTCCATACCGCGCTTCTGATACCTGTTGTTACGGTCTGCTCGTCGAGAAGCTTTCCGTTTTTATCCAGAAGCCTTACCTTGATATCGTAAAGAACAGGAGCTTCGGGATACCACTTTTCAACCTCACCGGGATCGCATTCAAGGAATACAGCTGATGTATCCGCAGGCATTTCCCGGGAAGCGATCTCTTTTTCGGATTCTTCCGAATCATGCTTTTTGATGAATTCTTTGACTACGGTGCCACCTTCCAATTCGCCTTCAACATAAGCGGAGGTAATAAGTTTGACATCGGTGTCATTTATCTCGGAGTATATAAAGAGCTTTTCCATGTGGGGAGCATCATATACATCCAGAAATACGTTTCTGTAAAGTCCGCCATAAGTCATGTAGTCTATTACATGACCGAAGGGAGGCTGGTCCAGTTCTTCCCTGCTGTCCAGCTTAACCGAGATAAGGTTTTCACATCCGTATTTGAGAAGTGAAGAAATGTCTATGGTAAATGCGGTATATCCGCAGTAATGTCTTCCCGCCCTGTCACCGTTTACATATACATCCGCATAATGGGCAGCTCCGTCAAAAGTAAGTTTTATGCACTTTCCTTCCCAGTCCGCGGGAACATCTATATGCTTTCTGTAAAGGGTTAGCAGCTGGTATTCGGATTCATCGAAATAGTTAAACGGAGTTTCTTTAACCGTGTGAGGAATCCTTACGGTTTCAAACGCAGAATCGTCATACTCCGGAAAAAGCATCCTGTCTTCATAAACGGAAGTAAATTTCCAGTTTTCGCTTAAGTAAAATCTTTCCTTCATATTCCGCCTCCGTTATCTCACACTGATCCCGTCAACGATGATGTCCACAACTTCATTAAGTGCATCGATATAACTGATATCGTTTCTGACAAGGATATCCCTTGAGAAGAACTGTTCCAGCGAGGCTTCAAACATCATCTTAACAAGGGAGATGTTTACGGGTCTTATAACACCTTCACGTATTCCCTGCTCGATGAGTGAAATGGTAAGATCCCATCCGGTCTCCAGCCTTTCTTCGACTTTTACATAAATATCGGGATATTTTTCTCTCAGGATGTAGAGCTGGTTAAGGTCCACATTCTTATAGCTGTCGGGAAGAACCCCGAGGATCTTTCTGATCTTCTCTACGGTTGAAAGTGTAGAATCTTCAACCACCGATCTTTCGCTCTCTTTGATGGAATCAAAGACATAGTCGACCATCGCCATGAACAGCGTTTTCTTTTCGCGATAGACCGTGTAAATGGTCTTCTTGCTCATGCCAAGGTGCTTAGCCAGATCGTCCATTGTGAATTTGATACCCTTTTCACCGTATACTTCGATACAACCTTCCAATATGGTTTTTCTGAGTTTTGCGTAATCCTGCATAATTACCTGCCTTTCCGATAAGAAAGAGAACTGATACAGTTACTGAAAATGAAACACCGAAACCGGGATAGATCTTTTTGAACTGTGGAAACGATTTTTAGTTTTCACGTTTCCATTATAGGACAAGGATTTTTCCTGTACAAGAAGACCATTTGCTAAATTTAGTTTCCGTCTTTTGTGCAATTCGGCCAACAAAAAAACTCTGTACCGATCGCACGGATCGGTACAGAGCCTGTGGTATCAATTATTTATACGGCCTTTTACAGCCAAAGGGCATATACACCCATTCCCGAAACATTTGCATACGCGCTGTCCCAGTCAAATATGCCGAGACCTACGATCTGTCCCTGTACGGTGATGTTACTGGATGTGCAATATCCGCCGGGTGCCGCTCCCGAATAGCTGGTAGCGATACCTGCGTTGGTGCTCTGAGTCTGCCAGAAGAATACTCTGTCACCGGAAGTATTGGAAGTTCCGGGCTTCTTAAATCTTACGTTGGAGAAATTAGCGACAACCGTATCTCCATCGATTCTTGCGGCACCCTCAACGCATGCGCTGAGCTGGCCCTGAAGAAGGTTGGTATTTGCAACCTGGCCTACGAGGGTTCCGTTAACATACAGATCGACCATACCGGTCTGGGTATCAAGAACGATCATGATGTTGGTGGGAACGCCAAGATTAGCATATCCGTGTCTGGTATAAACCTGTCCGCCGGGAAGGTTATTTACTACGTTCTCACAGATATAAACAGTCTTTCCGTTGTAAGGCTTAGCTCCGAAGAGGTCATACTGGATACCGAATGAAACCGCACTTCCGATTCCGTTCATGAGGGAGATCTTAGCGTGATATCCGGTTCCTGTTCCGTTAAGCATCATATCTGCGGAAACTGCGGCATATCTGGATCCGAGACTGGAAATGGTAACTCCTGCGGTAGGAGTTGCAGCGGAAGGTGCCACAGAAGCGGTAACTGAAGCTGCATTTGCGGCATTCTCGGCTGCGGCATTGGGGAATCTTCCCTCTGCCTTACCGTACAGATCATAGTGAAGCTTAAGAACAGCGGGATCATATCCGAGAATTCCTGCTACATCGGGATATTTGGATGCATAATATGCGGCATCAAAATCTGTAGCGGCTGTTGCTCCGGTAGCAAGTGAAGGTGCTGCGGATGAAGGAGCTACCGCAAGTCTTCCTTCAGCCTTTCCGCAAAGCTGGTAGTGCATATACAGCAGATCGGCATTGTTTCCGAATACTGCTGCAACATCGGGATAAGCCGATGCATAATAGGCTGCGTCAAACATGGTTCCGTCGGCCATCTTGACAGGCGCTGCCTGTACCTCAAAAGCCGATATTCCTATCACCATCAGTGCCGAAGCCATGGCAATTACAAGATTCCTTATAATTTTCATAGAACCCCCTTTCAACACATAAAGGTTATTTAATTGGTTAACATATTATAACAAACCGGAGCTTTTCTTTCAAACCTGCTCGGTTTTCATGACCTGCATGTCCGTAAGCAGCATCTCGGTCAGGGCCATCAGGTTCTGTTCTTCTTTTTCCACCAGTGTCTCAGGCGTGTAAAGATATCTGAACATGGGAACCTTTCCGTTTGCAGAGAAACTCAGATGCTTCTTATGCTTGGCCAGGATCTCGGGGATCTTATTAGGATCCACTTTGGCATCCGCCTTAAAAGAAAACGTGATCTCGCCCTTTCCTCCCTTGATCTCGGTCATGTAGATATTGTGGCCAAGTCTTCTCATATAAGCGACCCTGAGGAGATTTTCCGCAGAAAGAGGGATCTTTCCGAATCTGTCCAAAAGCTCGTCCTTCATATCACCCAGGTCCGCCTGAGTCTCCACCGATGCGATCCTCTTGTACATATCAAGCTTCTGCTCTTCGTTAAAGATATATTCCTGAGGGATGTAAGCATCTATGTCCAGATTGATGACGGTGGAAAAATCATCATAGACTTCTTCACCCTTAAGTCTTCCGACAGCTTCTCCCAGCATCTTGCAGTACAGATCGTATCCTACCGCTTCCATATGTCCGTGCTGGGTCTTTCCGAGAAGATTTCCCGCACCTCTTATCTCCAGATCCCTGAGTGCGATCCTGTAGCCGCTCCCCAGGTCCGTGAACTCCCTTACCGCTCCCAGTCTCTTTTCCGCGATCTCGGAAAGGATCTTGTTCTTCCTGTACATAAGGAAAGCAAAAGCAACTCTGGATGATCTTCCGACACGGCCTCTTAACTGGTAGAGCTGTGAAAGTCCGAAGTTGTCCGCATCATAGATGATCAAAGTATTTACGTTCGGAATATCCATACCGGTTTCGATGATGGTGGTGCTTACCAGAACATCGATGTCCCCGTTTACGAAATCGTACATGACATCTTCAAGTTCCTTTTCTTTCATCTGACCGTGTGCAAATTCGATCCTTGCATTCGGAAGCATTTCACGCAGTGCGTCCGTGTGCTCGGGGATAGTCCTGACATTGTTGTATAGATAATAGACCTGTCCGCCTCTTGCAAGTTCCCTGCTTATGGCTTCCCTTACCATCTCCTCATTGTATTCGCATACAAAGGTCTGGATGGGCTGTCTGTCCGTGGGAGGCTCTTCCAGAAGGCTCATGTCCCTTATCCCCGCAAGGCTCATCTCCAGGGTTCTGGGAATGGGCGTTGCGGAAAGCGTAAGTACATCCACGTTCTCACGGAGCTTTTTGATCTTCTCCTTGTGAGAAACACCGAATCTCTGCTCCTCATCTATTATCAGGAGTCCGAGATCTTTGAAAGCAACATCGTTCGATAAAAGTCTGTGGGTTCCAATGACGATATCAACAAGTCCCTTTCTCAGATCGTCGATGGTCTTTTTGATCTCCCTGGTGGATCTGAATCTTGATAAGAGACCGATGCCCACCGGGAAATCCTTCATTCTCTGAGTAAACGTAGCATAGTGCTGCTGGGCAAGTATCGTGGTAGGAACAAGGCACGCAACCTGCTTTCCCTCCTGAACCGCCTTGAATGCGGCGCGAATCGCAATCTCCGTTTTGCCGAAACCGACGTCGCCGCAGATCAGTCTGTCCATCACCTTGCCGCTTTCCATGTCGGCCTTGGTATCCCTGATGGCATCAAGCTGATCTTCCGTTTCTTCGAAAGGAAATGTCTCTTCGAATTCTCTCTGCCACACGGTATCAGGTCCGTATATAAAGCCCGGCGCAGCCTGACGTTTTGCGTACAGCTCCACAAGGTCTCTTGCTATGCCTTCCGCAGATTCCCTTGCCCTTGTCTTGGTCTTCTCCCACTCTTTGGTTCCGAGTCTGTTTATCTTGGGCTTTTTATCTATGTCGGCGGATGCGTACTTCTGAACCATATCAAGTTCCGTGGCAAGGACATACAATACTCCGCCGCCGGAATATTCAAGCTTGATATAGTCTTTAACGGAATCTCCGGACGATATCTTCTCGATTCCCTTATACACGCCAAGACCGTATGTCTCGTGAACAACATAATCACCGGGATGGAGATCTTCCAGTGCCGCTATCCTGCTTCCCGTATAGGTCGAAGATCTTTTCTTTTTTTTCTTCCTGATACGTCCGCCGAAAATATCATTTTCCGCGATAACCGCAAAACCGAGCATGGGATATTCGAAGCCGCGCTCCACATATCCGTGCATTATGGTAATGCTGCCCTCCGCCAACGATTCTGCCGGCTCTTCCGCATATGCACAGGGTATTCCGTCCTTCTCCAGCTCCTGACGCATGCGGTCCGCTCTGGTTCTTGACTGTGAGAATATAACTACCTTATAGCCCCTTTTCCTGAAAGAAAGAAGATCCTTTTCGAGAAGCTCCGCATTTCCGTTATATGACTGAACATTTCTGCCGCTTATATCCGTTTTGTAGACGGGAGAAAAACCTTCCTTGGTGGAATCGAATACCGAAAGTCCCACAAGTCCCGCACTTTCCATCTCTTCCATTATCAGACCGGTTCCGAAAATAAGGTCTGCCTGACCGGGAAGCGCATAACCCTTCTCAAGCCTGGAGGATACACTTTCCCTGAATTCCATCTCCACGGCTTTGCCCTGTCCGATACATCTTACGGGCTCGTCCGCAAAATATCTGACGTCATCCCCGAAAAGAGATCTAATCCACGCGGGAAAAGAAAGAGTCTCCTCCGGATAAAAATACAGCAGATAGCTTTCAAGGTTTAGTTTTCTTCCGATCTCGGTAAGATCTTCCTTAAGTCTGTTTGCATCGGCTAATACTCTTGCGCCCTCTTCGGTCCTGAATTCTTTTTTGAGCTTTGCGCTTCTGGCCTCGGCATCTTTCATGATGCGCTCAAGACCCTGCATGAGTCTTTCATCATCCATCAGCATCTCGGATGCAGGATAGATATTAATGCTCTGCAGTTGCTCTATAGACCTTTGGGAATAAGGATCGAAGGTTCTGATGGATTCGATATCATCGCCCCATACCTCGATACGGTAGGGATTGTCCTCCGTAAGATCGTAAATATCTATGATGTCCCCGCGGATTGCAAACTGCCCCGGACTCTGAGCCTGGGCACATCTTTCGTATCCGAGAAAAGTAAGCTTCTTTGCAAGCTTTTGCGAATCTACGGTTCCGCCTGATTTTAAGTTTATGACAGCCATGTCATTGTTGACAGGGATCTGTCTTGTCATAAGCGCGGCAAAGGTTGTGACAACGGTAACATCTTCTTTTTCCAGAAGTCCTCTGTAGGTTCTGACCCTGTCCCTTATAAGATCGTTACTGTTAATATCCGACTGGAAAAAAATAAGGTCCTTTGCGGGGAAATAATAGGTATTCTCATCATAGAGCCTGAATTCGTCCGCAACTGCCCTTGCCCTTAAATCATCATATGTCAGGATGATACGGCACTTAACTTCCCCCGAGATACCTGCTATCAGGTGGAGTTTCTGTGAATCTCCGCAGCCTGCGATAGATACGGTACCCTTGGGAAGTCTCACGCTTTTTCCCGAAATGATCGTTTTTATGTTGTCGATTTCCGCAAGCCCCTGTATGGGCTCCAAAAGTGCATTGTTAAGCTTCATCTTTTTTCGTATTAAACCTAGTCATTGCAAGCTCGGGACCGTCGGTCACCAGACACTTTACGGCATCCGCAGCCTTGGCTATTGCTTCATCCATCTTCCCTGCATCTTCCGAAGAAAATCTTCCGAGTACATGTCCCACCATGTCTCCGCCTGATTCTCCCACCCCTACTCTTACTCTTGTAAAGGCTTCGCTTCCCATGTGCTGGATGATGTTCTTAAGTCCGTTATGTCCTCCTGCGCTTCCCTTTACACGGATCCTTATATGACCGGTAGGAAGTGCCACATCATCCGATATGACGATAAGATTGCTTACGCCTTCAAGCTTGTAATAATCATTCAGTGCTCTTACCGCTTCACCCGACAGGTTCATATATGTCTGGGGCTTTACGAGAATAACCTTCTCGGTTCCTATCATAGCTCTCGCGGTATGCGCCCTGTGCTCTGCCTTCCACGCGCCGGCACCCAGTCCCAAGTCCGCTGCCAGCTTTGTGATAACGTCAAAGCCCACATTATGTCTTGTATGTTCATAATCCTTACCCGGGTTTCCGAGTCCGACTATCATCTTCATATCAACTGTCTCCGATCGATTGGTTTTTCCGCTGTATTTATATCGGGTTTATTATTATAGAGTATTTTTACGCATAAAAAAAGCCTTTGGCAAGTGCGTTTCCACGCTTGCCAAAGACTTTTCTTCCCCCTCATCCAGCTTCTTGAAACAGACCCTGAATGTTACATAACAAACCGTTCTCTTTGTTCCACCACGACTTTGATCCGTCCCCCCTCGCCCTTGTGGACTTCTCCGCCGTTTATGGTACTGTGACTTTCAACGATGCAGTTTTCTATGACGGCATTGTCACCAATATAGACATCGTTGAGGATGATGGAATTTCGGATCACGGTATTGTTTCCGATGTAGCTCGATTTGAAGAGTATCGAGTTCTCTACGCTTCCGTTTACTATACATCCGCTCGATACAAGGGCATTTCTTAAATTGGCACCCGGATTGTATTTTGCGGGAGGAAGGTCATCAACCTTGGAATAGATATTCGGATACTGATTGAAGTAATAATCTCTGATCTCGGGATTGAGGAAATCCATATTGGTATCGTAATAATCCTCAACCGATGCGATGTTCTTCCAATAGGAAGTGATCTTGTATCCGAAAAGTCTCTTTACATCTTTATATCTGATGATAACGTCTCTGACGAAATCATATCTGTCTTCTTCCGCACACTTCTCGATGACATCGATAAGAAGTCTTCTGCGGATGATGTAGATACCGCAGGAGATGGTCTTTGATTTGGGCTGAAGAGGCTTCTCTTCAAAACCGACAACCCTCATCTCCTCGTTCATCATGAGCGTACCGTATCTGGACATATCGGTACCCTCGGGCATATCCTTACAAACCACGGTAATGTCAGCCTTCTTATCAACGTGATACTCAAGAAGAGTATTGAAATCCATCTTATATACGCAATCGCCGGGAGCGATTATAACGTAAGGCTCGTGGCTTTCTTTAAGAAATCCCAGATTCTGATAAATGGCATCGGCGGTTCCTCTGTACAAGCTGCTGTTTGCACATGTCATGGCCGGAGTCAGGACAAAGAGTCCGCCCTGCTTTCGTCCGAAGTCCCACCACTTGGATGAATTCATATGTCTGTTGAGGCTTCCTGCATTGTACTGCGTAAAGACCGCTACTTTCTGAACATGTGAATTGGACATGTTGCTGAGAGTAAAATCAATGGCCCTGTAACTTCCCGCAATGGGCATAGCGCATACCGCTCTCTTTTGCGAAAGCTCGGCCATTCTGTGATTTTTTCCGCCGGCAAGTATAATTCCGATTGCTCTCATATCCTACTCCTTACTCTTCTGCAGTGATAAGGGACTTTCCGCATCCGAGATAATCATCCTCATAATCTTCGTGAGTCGTTATTCCGTATACTACGGAGTTCTTGCCTATTCTCACTCCGTCGGGAATTACGCTTCTTTCACCGATGGTGACGATTCCGTCGGTATAGATCTGAGGTGCGGTGTCATTGGGAACTTCGTCTCCGAATCCCATCACGATATTATTTCCTACCTTGACGCGTTCTGCGATGATGGCCTTTGTGATGTCGCAGCCCTCACCGATAACGGTCTCATTCATGATTATCGAATCCCTGACCACCGTATTTTTGCCGATCCTTACACCACATCCGATTACGGAGTTGTAGACCTTGCCGCAGATCTCACTTCCGACACCGATGATACATTTGGATACTTCCGATTCCGGACCGAAATACTGAGGAGGCTGGATGTCACTCTTGGTATAGATCTTCCAATACTCTTCATAGAGATTGAACTCGGGAACTATATCAATGAGCTCCATATTTGCCTGCCAATAGGAATGAAGAGTTCCTACATCCTTCCAATATGAATTAAATTCATAGGCATATAATCCGGCACCCCTGTCCCTGCAATAAGGAATGATGTGCTTTCCGAAATCCAGGCCGGCCTGATCTTTGAGTGCGATCAGCCCCTGACGAAGAGTTTCCCAATTGAAAATATAGATACCCATGGAAGCCAGATTGGAACGGGGCTTCTTGGGCTTTTCCTCAAAGTCGATGATTCTCTTGTCTTCATCGGTTATCATGATACCGAATCGGCTTGCCTCATCAAGAGGAACCGGCATGACGGCGATGGTAAGATCCGCACCCTTTGCCTTATGGAAATCAAGCATGACCTCATAATCCATTTTATAGATGTGGTCACCCGACAGGATAAGGACATAATCCGGATTGTAATTCTCGATATATTCCATGTTTTGATAGATCGCATTTGCGGTACCCGAATACCACTCACTTCCCTGAACACTTTCGTAGGGAGGAAGTACGCTGACACCACCGATGTTTCTGTCAAGATCCCAGGGAATACCGATGCCGATATGGGAGTTTAATCTGAGCGGCTGATACTGGGTAAGAACACCTACAGTATCAACACCGGAGTTGATACAGTTCGACAAGGGGAAATCGATTATTCTGTATTTTCCTCCGAAAGATACGGCGGGCTTAGCGACTTTGGATGTAAGAACTCCAAGTCTGGAACCCTGTCCGCCGGCCAGAAGCATGGCTATCATTTCTTTTTTTACCATGTATAGAGCCTCCCGCTTAGTACTTGATGATGCTTTTATGCCAAAATGAGCGAAGTTTACGAGAATACGTTTTCTCGTAGTCCCCATCGGGCATTCGGAACTTTTATATAAAGTACTATATCACTATAATCTGAAAAATTGAAGAGTTTTCGCTAAAATTATCAAACAATTTATTAAATTTCACATAATTTACAATATTTTGTGGCATATCTGTCAAATAAACACAATTCGAAACGGTATTTATAACGAGCGTTTCCTGCCGGATTCCGGCGCCACGATACCGTTCAAAGCCGCATAAATACAGAAGCGCGTACATATTGGCATCCTTGACCGCATGCATTGTTAACCCATGTGCAAATATGGTTGACAATTCATCGAGGGAATGTTAACATCATCATCGTTTGAGTTAACAATTCGGAGGCACTACAGAAATGAAAAACAGTAAACTTACACAAACAATATTTATAGGCTTATTTGCGGCGCTCATCGCTGTCTGTTCACAGATACAGATACCCGGTGCGGTTCCCTTTACCCTTCAGACATTTGCGATCTTCCTGGCAGGCGGACTCCTGGGCGGAAAACGCGGAACCATATCCGTTCTCGTATACATTCTTCTCGGAGCCATAGGGCTTCCCGTATTTGCCGGTTTTAAAGGCGGCATCGGAGCACTTCTCGGAACAACGGGAGGATATATAATCGGTTTTATTTTCTCCATGCTCGTATTCGTAGTTTTTGAGTTACTGCTGAAGGAAAAGGCCAAAAAAATAATCCCTCTCGGGATTGCAATGGTCGTGGGACTTATTATCTGCTATGCCTTCGGAACGGCATGGTTCATGATCGTTTATACCAATACCAAAGAGCCCATAGGACTTATCACAGCTCTTTCATGGTGCGTATTTCCTTTTATCATTCCCGATATCGTAAAGATCGCACTCGCACTCACACTTACATCGAGACTAAAGAAATATATACCCTTTTAAGCTTACAATGGTAAAAGTGGGGACGCTTCGTTTTGAAGCGTCCCCATTGTCATATCAAAATATAATTTTAATCTTTGTCCCTTCATCTTCTTTCGCTTCGATCGCGATCTCATGGCCGAGTCTCGAACAAAGCTTTCTGCACAGGTATAATCCGATACCCGTTGATGCTTTTCCCGTTCTTCCGTTAGTTCCGGTAAAGCCCTTTTCAAAAGCTCTCGGGATTTCCGCCGCCTTCATACCGACTCCGTTATCTTCAAGATTCAGGATCTGTTTTCCGTCCTCATCCGTCAGATAAAACGATAATTTCAGATTACGGTCGGGTGCTGAATATTTAATGCTGTTATCAACTATCTGACCTATGATAAAGGTAAGCCACTTTCCGTCACTGAGCACCTTCTTATCACCCTGAAGGTTTCCTATATTGATGGAAGCATGCATGGGGATAAGTGTTTTTCTTCTCTTGGAAACTATGCCTTTGATTATATCCGCAAGATCAACTTCCTTGATAAAGAAATCTTTCTCAACATAGGAGCTTCTGGCATAAAAAAGTGCCTGCTCAACATATCCTTCAAGTCTGTCCAGTTCATCGGCTATCCCGCTTTCCGATACCTTATCATCACCGTGATTTTCGATGATCATTCTGGATGCGGATATCGGGATCTTTATCTCATGAACCCATGTCTCGATATAATCCCTGTATTCCTCTGAGCCCCTGCGATATTTTGCAACGTTATCGCTCATGGATACTTCCGCTTTCTTAAGTACGGACAAAAGGCACTCGCTTTCCTGGGTCCCCTGATCTTCCAAAACTTCCGACACCAGATATTTCTTATCCAGTGCTTCAATCTTTTCCACTGCATCATCGAATACATTTTTTAGTTTTCTGTAATCGATGTACATACATATAAGACAGGTAACGGCACATACTGCAGCGATATAGATCATAAGCGCCGATGATCCGTGAATCGTCATCAGTAAGATATCCGTGGTCACAATGGTGAAGATACACGAAAAGACTGTCGGCATATGTTCTTTTATATATCTCAGGAAATTCAATTCAGAATATACCCCATTCCTCTCCTGGTTGTAATGGCATTGCTTATGCCTATCTGTTCAAGCTTGCCCTTAAGACGCGTCATATTAACCGTAAGAGTATTGTCATCCACAAATGCTTCGTTGTCCCAAAGTTCTTCCATTATCCTGTCTCTCGAAACTATCTCTCCCTGCCCCGATACCAGCAGCCTGAGAATATGGAATTCATTCTTGGTAAGTTCGGCTTCCTCTCCGCTCTCGGATCTGATCTTTCCCTTCGACATATCTATCATAAAAATATTACCGTCTGCGGTCTGAACGGATTTGGTCTCCGATGCCGATGAAGCTGCAGCGTAAACTCTTCTCAAGACATTTTCGATCCTCGCAAGAAGTATTCTCGTATTAAACGGTTTCGGAACAAAATCGTCCGCACCGTTTTGAATACTCATAAGTTCGGTGAGTTCACTGTTGTCGCTGGTGATCATGATGACGGGAATACCGCTTCGTTCTCTGAAGGCTTTACATATCCTTATTCCGTCAAATCCGGGAAGAGAAATATCAAGCAGCAAAAGTGACAGATCCGCTCCGAGCAGCAGATCTGTCATCTTATCTTCGCTTATTCCGGCGTAACTGTCGGGAGTTATAAACTCCGCTTCATACCCGTTTTTTTCAAGAAAAATTTTTAATTCGGAACCGATCTTAAGATCATCTTCCAAAATTCCGATCCGGTACATAGGTACATCTCCATCTTTTTATATACCGACTATTTTTCTACATCCCTCGTAGGTTGTCAAGAAATAGCCGCCATATATCAGTACCATTATGATAAGGGAGAGTATTATGCCCTGTCCCATATTTATCATTCCGAGGGAACTCATGAAGCCTTTTACAAATCGTACGCCGAATATCGTATTCAGGATCGCAAGTGCAAGAGGAAGCATGAAGAAAGAAAACACTCTTGTAAACAAAGCTTTCTTTCTCGCGGGACCGCCCGCACCGATATATTTGAGGATCCTGAATTGTGATGCGGAGTCTATGGAATCGGAAAGCATCTTAAGTCCGATTATCGCAGCACCGGATATTACAAATACGATTCCAAGATACAGTACTACGAATACGATTATTACCGTCATGCTTATACTGCTTGATCTGATGGCTTTCTTCGTAGTGTAGAATACATCGTCTGTAAGCTCACTCAAAACGGCATCCGCTTTTTCACCCGCTTCTTCGCTTGAGTAATTGGCTGCTATAAAATTACTGATATTTTCAAGCGTGCATTCCGGTGAATCGATCACTGCGTCCGGAAGAACCACAATACCGAGATTGGCCTCCATTCCCGACATGAGTACACACTCCGGAATGACATGGTCGTAAGCGGGAGTAAGATCCGTGCCTGATACAGTCAGGACATTTCCGTCCTTAAGGGCTTTGTTTGCAATGGATCCCATCATATCGAAATCCAGAATGAATGCATACTGATCATCGGTCATATCCAGTCTGTCACGGCCGTACAGATCCTCGATGAGGTTATATTCGGAAAGGCGCATGACTCCGACCATGGAATCCCATTCCGCCATTCTGAACGTTTCCGAAGCTTCTTCCAGATGATCTCCCAAAAGAGTCCTTAATGTCACTTCGGATCCTTTATAGACAGGTATCGTAAGGCAGTCAGATGACCACTCTTCCATGGGAATATCATGCTCCTCAAAAAAGCCTGCGGGATCAAGTGAAAACAGATCCATGGTTATATCCACGGGAGTAAAATTCCCGAGCCTTTCATTAAAGTAATTCCTTATGGAAAAACCTGTGGAGAAAAATAAAAGGGCAAGGAACAGAAGCAGGGATATTACCGCCATTGAAAAAGATGAAGTGTTAACACCCGAGCTGAACTGTCTTACCACGAAAGCATTAAGTCCCTTAGCATAAAACTTCTTGCAGGAAGAGCACGCACTTTGCAAAAAGCCGCCTGCCGAGCGGAAGAATAAAAACGTGCATATAAATCCGAGGATAATACATACAAAAAATTCGTTTCTCGACAGGTAAGCTCCGTAAAAACCAATCCGGATCCATGCATATACGAACCCGATAAGTGAAACGATAAAAAGCACCAGTGACAAAGTCGAATTTTTAAGAACTGTCTTCTCACTCTTTTTCGAAGCGGTGAGAAGATCTATGAGCTTGTTCTTCCTGACCGATCTTTTGTTGAGCAAAAAGACCACTACATATATTCCCACAAAACAAAGAAGTGTCTTTTCAAGAGCCTCTACGGAAATATCAAATCTGAATCCGGAAAGATCCATCACAAACATCTTCGCCACGATCACAGAAAGGCACTGGGATAAAACGATCCCGAACAGAATTCCGATCACAAGAGAGAAGAATCCCACTATACAGGTTTCGTACAGAAGAATTCTTGATACCTTTGAAGGGCTCATCCCAAGCAGCATGTAAATGCCGAATTCTTTTTTTCGTCTCTTGATCAGGAAATTATTCGCATATATGATGAGCAGTCCGAATATGATCGCAACGGCTATCGATACCATTCCGATCACGGTGACGAAATTATCAACCGCCACGTTTGAGGAACACATTGCTTCTTTCATGATCCCCTGTGTTCCCACCGCATTGAACATGTAGAAAATGGTCACACCCAGTATCAGTGTGAAGAAATATATGGAATAGTCACTGCGGCTCTTTTTGATATTTTTACGTGCTATATCAAACGATCTCATCAAGTTCACCTCCGAGAACCGTGGTAACATCAACTATCCTTCTGAAGAAATCCTTTCTGGTCTCATTTTCGTCTTTGACTATCTCGGTGAAGATCTTACCGTCCTTGATAAAAAGAATCCGGCCTGCATAGCTGGCAGAAAATGTATCGTGTGTAACCATAAGGATCGTGGAATGTCTTTCGGAATTTAACCTGCCGAGGCTTTCCATGAGAGCTTTCGATGATTTGGAATCAAGAGCACCGGTGGGCTCGTCTGCAAGGACAAGTTCGGGATCGGTGACAACGGCTCTTGCGGCGGCAACTCTCTGCTTCTGTCCTCCGCTCATCTCATAAGGGAATTTATCAAGAACATCCACAATGCCCAGAAGCCCTGCGATATCTTCTATCTTAGGATTGATCCTGCTTTCTTCCTCACCTCTTAAGGAAAGGGCAAGTGCGATGTTTTCACGGGCCGTCATGGTATCTAAGAGATTGAAATCCTGAAAAATAAAACCGAGACTCTCTGCGCGGAACCTGTCCAATTCTTTGCCTTTGAGAATTGCGATATTTTTATCCTTTATAAGAACCCTTCCCGCGGAAAGTGTATCGATCGTTGAAATACAATTAAGAAGCGTTGTTTTACCGCTTCCGCTTGCACCCATGATCCCGACAAATTCTCCTTCGCTTACGGTAAAACTCAAGTCATTTAACGCCGGGGAGATGTTCCCTTTGTTTCCGTAATACTTCTCTGCATTTTGTACTTCCAGGATAACTGACATTTATTCCTCCAAATAACGGCCTGCCGGTGCTATCCGGCAGGCCCTGATCAAACTGATTATTAACGGCCTGAAGAGTTTGCGGCAGCGGATGCGGCAACTGCAACAAGCATAACTTCCATCGCAATGATGGTCTGAAGAGTTTCAACAATTACGGGGTTCTTCATATCGTTTCCGGCATAACCTTCGGAATCCGCTACGATAAGGGCTGCAAACATAAGTCTGTCGGATTTGCCCATGATGGACATTCCCATACCCTTCTGACTTGCAAGATACCTTTCTGTCTCACAGATTTCTTTTACAAGAGTATCGATATCTTTCTTACTTCCTATGAGCGCTCCGAGAGAAGCAAGTCCGTACTCTCTGCTGTATCTTCTGTGATTGGCTTTGAAGGTTTTGTAGATATCGATAACCTTACCGGCCTTATCTGCGGGAGATCCCTCCTGAAGAGTAAGAACCTCTGCAAGTCCCTGAACGGAATCGGAATTCCCCCTGAAAAAGGTCTTTAAGATCTTATAGTTTTCTTCAAGTTCTGCTGCGATATCCTCTACTTTTCTGTCGGTCATTGCAAGGCTGATCGCAAGAGGCATATCCTCTCTTCCGGTAAGCACGGGATGATCCTTCTTCATAGCCTTAAGAAGTCTGTTGAATTTCTCCACGATCTTATCGGCGTCACCCTGACGGCCCGCATCTACGATATTGGCTGCGGCAACGACCATGAATGAATCCGGAAAGAGGCGGCCTTCCTTGATCTTACCATATACCGAGACAACATCCTTAATATACTTCTCGGGATCCGAAGAAAGTGCCATCTTGGTTACGATGAAAAGTCTGTCACCGGTTCTGAAGGGAGAAAACAACTCTGTATTCTTCTTGAGAACTTTAAGGCTGTTCTTCATCGCATCAATATCGGCTTCCCTGTTATCCATGGTATAAATCATGCCGGAAAGCAGGCTCATAAGATGAAAATCCCATACGAATTTCTTATGGATCAGATTCTTATTGGAAGCAAACAGTTCTACTTTTCTCATTACATTTTCGGTCATCTTAAATTCTCCTCTTACATTAAATTCATCAGTTGATAGGGAATGCGGGCATTAACCAGATCATTCTGTACGCGATCCTGCGGATAAGGCTGTCGCCGCCATCTTCAAGATCCACTCCGTCGGAAGCACTTCTCAGGATTTTCCTTAAAAGGTTCTTTTCACGTAATTTCGCGGGAACAAATCTTGAATTATAGAAGACATAAGCATGTGCGAATATCTCGCATGAAAGCTGACTTTCGGTCATACCGTCGATCCTTCCGGATTCGAGAAGCTTTTCCGCTATAACCTTGCATTCTCTCCTTACGTATAACCTTTCGTTCATCGGTATTCTTAATGTCTTTTTCTTAATGCTCATCATATGGTCTCCTATCGCCTGTCTGTGATCATAGGATACCAATACAAGAGCTTTGGTCACATCGAATTATCTTACAGTAACCTTACAGTTTTGTAAGGTTAAGATAAAAGTGGGGACGAAGACCTCCGGTCTTCGTCCCCACTGTAATATATATTAATTATTTGATCACTCCGACATCTCAAGCTCGCCGGAATTATATCTGCGAACTATGCTCTGGATCCTCTCATTGGGATTGAGGAGATCCGAGATTGATGAATCGTGATTGAGAGTATCGATGATATATGCGATATACTTGCTCAGATCACAGCTGATGTACCACTCCTTCTTAAGAAGCTCGGGAGTCTGATAGATCAGGTTGGTGGTAAGGACTCTTGAGATGAGGCCCTTCTCGTAAGCTTCGTCAAATCTTGAAAGACCGCCGGTGAAAAGACCGAAGGTAGCAAATACGAAGATCTCACCTGCATTTCTCTTCTTAAGTTCTGCGGCAACCTCGAGAACTGAATCTCCGGATGAGATCATGTCATCGATGATGATCATATCCTTGCCGGCAACATCACTTCCCAAAAACTCATGGGAGATGATGGGATTTCTGCCGTTTACGATCCTTCTGTAATCACGTCTCTTATAGAACATACCCATATCAAGGCCGAGAACGTTTGCAATATAGATAGCTCTTCTCATTCCGCCTTCATCGGGGGAAATTACCATCATGTGGTCCGCATCGATCTTAAGACCCTTAACATGCTTTAAGAGGCCTTTGATGAACTGATAAGGAGTCTGAACGGTCTCGAATCCGTTTAAGGGAATTGCGTTCTGAACTCTGGGCTCATGTGCGTCGAAAGTGATGATATTATCAACACCCATACGCACAAGCTCCTGAAGAGCTATCGCACAGTCCAGTGATTCTCTGGAAGTACGTCTGTCCTGGCGGCTCTCATAGAGGAAAGGCATAATAACGGTGATTCTTCTAGCCTTACCGCCTACGGCTGCGATGATCCTCTTAAGATCCTGATAGTGATCATCGGGGGACATGTGATTCTCATGTCCGCAAAGTGAATAAGTCTCGGAATAGTTAAGGACATCCACAAGGATGTAAAGATCGGCACCTCTTACGGATTCAAGGATCTCTCCTTTTCCTTCACCGGATCCGAATCTGGGTACTCTTGCTTTGAGAAGATACGAGTCTCTCTGATATCCCGAAAAAGCAAGCGATCCTTTGTGCTCGCTCTCTCTTTCGAAACGCCACTTGACCAGATAAGAGTCTACTTTCTGGGCAAGATTCCTGCATCCGTCGAGGGAAATGATCCCCAGACTTCCTACGGGAATGCTTTCAAGATTTCTTTTCTCTTCACGCTTGGGCATATTATATTCTCCTGTCATAAAACGCTCCGTAGATCCGGACCGTATAATCTCAAGACATCATATGAACCCGTTATTCGCGAAAAAACTCTGTCGGAATAACGGTCTCTTAACTGAGCCAGTTCCAGATTGGTGGATATGATCACAGACCTTCTGGAATTGTATCTCTCCGTTATGATCGAAAACAGTTCAGTTCCCACAAAAGAATTCGTCATCTCGGTGCCCAGATCGTCCACGATCAGAAGATCGCAGTCATATATCCTCTCTCTTACGGCAGCCGCTTCGGGAAGTTTTTCCCTCGAAAACTGTGCCTCTGCCAGTGTATCGAAGAGAGTCTTGGCACTCATATAGACCACGCTGTGGTATGTTGCAATAAGATCCGATGCTATACAACAGCTCAGGAACGATTTGCCGGTACCTACTGTACCACAAAAAAGGATATTTCGGTAGTAAGTCGGATCGTAGCCATGTCGTTCCT
>JAEEGK010003605.1_pt1 | contig 38469 bp, 22 predicted proteins | sample 8958771 | NCBI WGS metagenome assembly JAEEGK01 (sample SAMN16246547, study PRJNA631951) | gut metagenome | biome: gut microbiome; feature: rumen; material: SC-attached | host: Bos | place: Iran: Karaj | collected 2018-10
ATGCTAAAGTTATTTTCTTGCAATGATAATGAAAAAACAATAAAAGATTTAAAAAAAAAAGAAAGTGAAGATGAAATAAAAAAATATACTGATAGATTAGAATCCACAACAGAACCTGAATTAGATGATGAATCAAAAAAAAAAGGTAAAAGAAAGAATTGATTTTTTAAAAAAATATATTTCATCTTTAGAAGTGGAATTTTATCAACTAATGAACAAGTAAGATTATATTATAATTTTTATTTACAATTTTATATATAGATGGGCTTTCAAAATCCTCAAAAACAAATTCATGCATTATATGAATACTATTGTTTAAAAAGATGATGAAAATGGAAATATTCCTTTAATTATTAATGATTTAAATAAAATTGCTGAACTTTCAGGTTCTTCTTAAATTATTTAAATTTGATTTTTTTATTTAAAAAATTTTATTATAATATTTAAGATTGAAAAATTTTTTTCATTTTTTAACTGTTTTATTTCATTGAAAATAAATTTAGAAAAAATATTTTTATCTCATTGATAATGAAATATTGATAATAATGACAGTTAGTGTTAATATTAATTTAGAAAAAGAAACTATTATTCTTACTGAAAAAGTACTTAAAATGTTTGATAAACTATAAATTTTTTTGATGAAAATTTTTTTAAAAAATAATAATAATAAAATTATTCCAATAATATTTTAAGAGATTTAAAATATAATAATGTTTTTATTCCTTATAATATATTAATTCTTGATTCTTATCCAAAATTCATTGAATTTTCATTTTTCTCTCCAATCCATAAAAAATTTTATTATATAAAGAAATAATTTATTATTTGTTAAGATATAAATTTTAATTTTCACTATTTCCTATTAATTATAATATATGAGTAAAGAACAAGATGCTCAAATTGTAAATGTAAATATAAATACAAACAATGAAGTTAAGAATAGCAATGAAAACAATAAAAACAATAAAAACAATGAAACCAATGAAAATAATGAAAATAATGAAAACAATAAAAACAATGAAAACAATAAAAACAATGAAAACAATGAAAACAATGAAAATAATGAAAACAATGAAACCAATGAAAATAATGAAAATAATGAAAACAATAAAAACAATGAAAATAATGAAAACAATAAAAACAATGAAAACAATAAAAACAATGAAAACAATGAAAACAATAAAAACAATGAAAACAATGAAAATAATGAAAACAATGAAAACAATGAAAACAATGAAAACAATGAAAATAATGAAAACAATAAAAACAATGAAAATAATGAAAACAATGAAAATAATGAAAATAATGAAAACAATAAAAACAATGAAAACAAAGAAAAAAATGAAAAAAAGGAAAATAATAAAAATAATGAAAATAATGAAAATAATGAAAACAATGAAAATAATGAAAACAATAAAAACAATGTGGTTCTAAATTTAGAAAATATAAAATTACAATTAAATGAAAAAAATATATACCTACTCCCTTCGGAAACAATTGAAAAATTAAATCTTTCACCATGTCCAAAATGTCAATCAAAAAATTATTCTGTGTATTTCCAAGAAGCTAAAGTTTCTCTTGATAAACAACCTCAAAATACAGAACAAAAACAAACAAATAATAATATTGAACTTCAGACTATAAATAATACTGAAAAGCAAATTTATTCTTTTCCAGTTTTAATATGTGAAGAAAAACATCAATTTTGCTTATTTTGTAATAAATATTTTCATCAAGATTCTCCTTGTGAAAAAGAGTATTTACAAGATAATATTAATTCAAAGTTAGAAATTATTAAAGATGCCCTACCAGAAGAAAAGAAAATAGCTTTAGATTCTATGAACAATAATAATTCAATCGAACCAACAAAAAGTAGTTGTTCATGCTCTTGTACCTGTTATACAATTTTGTTTTTATTTTTATTCTTATTATGGACTATGGCTTCAATTGCTCTTGTTATTTTGGGGCTTTATTTATTATTAATAGCTTATGCTTTAAGAATTGTTTGTTGTTTATATCATTGTTGTTGTTATATGTGTTGTACCTCATCTGTTACAGAAGAATATAGAGGAGATTATATTTTAAGAACTACCACTATAGATGTAGGTAGACAAAAAGAAATTGTGAGAGATGCAGCAAAAGCAGATGATTGCTTAGTAAAGTGTGCACCTTTAGTCTTAGCTTATTCTATTATGTTAATACCAGAAGGATATAAAAAAATTTGCGATCTTTATGAAGATTGGATAAGTGATATATAATACAAAATTAAAAATAAAACAATTATTCTTTGAAAAAGGAAAAATAAAAAATAATATTTATTTAAAAAAATAAATTTACAAAAAATGGAAGACAATACTTAAATTAATCTTATAATATTCTTTCTATTTTTTATTCATATAATGAACCAGAAAATAGTTTTTAAAAGAATTTCTAAATCTTTTTCTTTTGACTTAACGTCTCAAAATTCTTTTGATTCATCTTTTTTTGAATTTTTAGTAGATAATTTTTATGAAAATATTTTATCTCTAAATTCAATTGAGGAAGAATTACTTTCTTTAATTTATAGAATATTAAAACATGATATAAATAAAATTGATAAAATATCAGATTTATATGATTTATTAGAAAAATCTACTTCAGGAAAAATTTTTGATGCTTTAATTGTTAAAAATGATATAAAAGAATTTTTCAATATGATTTTAATAGATATTATTGAATATATGGAAAGAAAAAGTAATATTGAATTAACTTTTGATTTGGATAAACTAAAACCTCAAGGTTCTTTTGATGAAAAAAAAATATCAAATGACTTTTTAATTAATTATATTCCGGATTTAGATGATAAAATTATTTTAGAAAAAATGAAATCAACAAATGATAAAAATATAAAGGATTATCTTGGAAGACAATATAATAAAATAAAAGATAATAATAATATTTTTTCAAATGATACAATTGTATTAAAATTATATACTGATAAAGAGGGACAAAAATTATTTCATGTTTTTAGTAAAAATTTTTATATTGTTAAAAATGTAATTAAAAAAATATTTAAAAAAATAATAGAAAATATTCATTTAATTCCTTTATCTATTAAATATATTTCTAAAATGATGCTTATAATTTCTAAAAAGAAGTTTCCTAACATTGAAACAATTGATTTAAATATATTCTTAGGAACCTTTTTCTTTAATAAAATTTTTTTTCCAATATTTTCATCCCCTGATTTATTAGGATTAATTAATTCTTTTTTTATTTCAAATGTTACTTTAGAAAATATTAATATTATTTCTATAGTAATTAAACAATTAATAAAATTTGAATTATTTACAAATACAGGATATACTATATTTAATTGGTTTTTTATAAAAGATATTATTCCTGTTTTATTTGATTTTTTCGAAAAATTAACTGAAATTGATTTTCCTCAATATGTAAATAAATTAGTTAATGGAGAAATAGATGAAAATGATTTTATCTATGATTTTTTTAATGAATATCCTAAAAAAAATATTTATCATCAATCTATTTTTTTCTGTATTAAAGATTGTTTTAATATTATTTCCCTAATAAATATTAAACCAATTACTTTTCCACTTGATATAAAAAATATAGAGTGTAAAAATGAAAAAAAAAAAAAGAAATTATTGCTAAAAGAAATAAATTGAATTTATTATATGAAAAATTAATGAGTCAACCTTATTTTAATAGTTTAAATGATTTATATAATTCTAAACAAAGAGATTACTTTTTAATAACTCAAACTTTATTTAGTGAATCCTTAGAAAAAATAAAAAAAATAAAACAAAATCCTTGCTTTATAAAAGAAGAATTAAAAGGTGATGATGACAATATAAATGAAACAAATAAAATAATAAAAATACAAATTTTTTTAAGTAATTTATATAGTAAAAGATATAATATATAAAACTCATAAAAAATCTCAATATATTAATTAAAAAAAAAAAATCATTAATAAGTATAATGTCAAAGGCAATTGGAGATCAATTAAATTTCACTGAAGAAAAAAAAATTGGTTTAAATTCATCATTTGATAGTGAAGCTTCATTTTCAAGTACAGAAGAATTGGAAATGGAATCAGAAAATGAAGAAATTGAAAATTTACAAAGAATTGCAACTTCAATTTCTTTTTTTTTATCAGAATTAATAAATGAGAATTTAAAAAATAATGAAATCAATAACTCAGAAAGTGATATATTTACTATCAAATCATTACCAAAACTTTCAATTTCTGATTATTTAAATCGTATTATACTTTATTCAAATATAGAAGAAAATACTTTAATATCTGCTTTAATTTATATTCATATTATTTCAAAAATAAAACCGATAACAAAATATAATATTCACAAAATTTTGTTTACTTCAATTTTAATATCCCTTAAATTTAATGAAGATGGAATTTATAAAAATAATTATTATGCAGAAATTGCAGGAGTTTCAACTGAAGAATTATTAGTATTAGAAAATGAGTTTTTAATACTAATTAATTATAAATTATTTATTAGTGAAAAAACTTTTGATACTTATAAATTGGCTTTAGTAAAAATTTAAAATTCAAAATATAAATAATGAGAAATTTAATCTTATTACTCTGTATATATGTATTTATTCTTTAAAAGATTTAATAATGTTTTTATTGACTAAGTATTATATAATATGAGGTTTGACATTGGTTATTAAATTTAAAATAATAGAATTGGATATAGAATTGAAAAAAATGTAAATAAATGTAATTTTTCTTTTTCTTTTTATCCAAATAAATATAAATAAGATTAATATTTGAAATATCTATATATATATATAACATTCTTTAACTAAATTTATTAATAATTTTAATTTGTTATTATTTAACTTTCTAAATATTATTCCTTTTCTAAAATATCAGAAATCACCTTGTTTTGGAATAAAATTTGATTGAGAATTTATTTATTTTTTCATCTTTAATAGTTTTAACAAAAAATATTTAAAAATAAAACACATATATTAAATTTTTATTTTTTCATTTTCCTTTCCTTTAATTTAACATTTATCTTTTTGAACAAAAATCTTTTTTTTTCTTATATCTATTTTTATTTTAATTTTTTATAAAATAAATCTCTTCCAATTCAAATAATTTATAACTTAATTAAATAATTTAATAACTTATTGTACATTAATAAAAAAACTTAACAAAATGAAATCTGATCTTCCAAATATTTTCTATACTCAAAAACCAATATTATCAGAAGGTAATGTAGAAAATCGTTTAAATGCACATCATTTTTCTTTAATGCTTAAAAAAATAAAAAATAGACAACAAATTCCTTTAACAAGTAAAAGTGTTTCTATAGGAAGAATTCATAATACGGATTCAAATGAACTTTTAGAAATGGAAGAAGAAGAAAAAAAATTAAATTTAATGAATGTGAAATCACTTGTTAAAATATATGAAAGCAATGCTATAAATATATTAGATAAAATAAAAGAAGAATCTAAAAATCCAAACGTTAAATTTCCTGTTGATAAAAGATATGGTTTTGCTCAATTTGAAAATACAAATTATGTAGAAAAAGATTGTATGAAAGGTTTCTTTAATAAATATCAAAAATTTAAAATCTTAAATAGAAAACAACCAATAAGTAAAATTACTCCTTCTTTTGCTTTTATTAAATCTTCAAATGAACAAAAAATTATTCCAAATCCTTTAGGACTTTTAAGAAGAAATGGAAATGGAAGAATTTTAAGAATGAATTATCAAAAAGTTGGAGATAATTATGCTAAATGTCTTGGAAATTCATTAAGATATTCTAATCATATAAGTTCTATTGAATTAGCTAATAATAGATTAAGTGCTAATGGTACTTCTTTTATCTTAAAATCTATTAATGAAAATCAAGAATTATTACCTCAAATTAAAGACATTGATTTAAGTGAAAATAAAATTTATGATGATGATATTAATGAATTAATTAATTATATTAATGATTCTAAATGTAATTTAGAAAATTTAAATTTATATGGAAATTTATTAGGAGATGAAAATATTAAATTAATATCTGATGCTCTAGGAAAATATACTTCTTATAAATTAATAAATTGTAATTTAGGTTTAAATAATATTACTGATGAAAGTATTCCTAATATTTTAGAAATGTTAACTTCATGTAATGCTCTTTTAACTTTTAATTTAAGTCATAATAAAATATCAAATAATTTAGCAGCTCAAATAATAAAGAAATTAAAATCCCATCGTGAATTAAAAGTATTAGATTTATCTTGGAATAATATAGGAAATAATTTTTCAAAGCCAATAATATATGAAGAATTAGTAAATCAAAATTTAAATGATCCAAACCGAGTTTTTAATAATCATATTATAAATGAAAGTTTAAAAAGTTGTAAATTTAATTTTAGAAGAAATCCACTTTTGCCTCCTTTAGATCAAAAAAATGTGAAAAAAGATGATAAAAAAGATGCAGAAAAACCAAAAGTAACAGAACCAAAAAAAATAAAAGAACCAACTCAAAATCCATCTCCATTTGCAGTTGAATTAGGAAATTATTTCAAAGAAAAAAATATATCTTTAGTTCATTTAGATATATCACATAATAATTTATCATCAATTGATTGTGAATTATTAGCAAATCAAGCAAAAGATAATCATATTATTTTAGGAATGCATGTTGATGGTAATGAAATGAATATTGATGCTTTAGGCTTTCTTCATCCTTTATATTCTAAAGAAGATACATTTTTCGCAAATAGTCAATTATCTTATCCTTTAAGTAAAAGTTATAATTTAAGAAAAACTCATATTGATAAAGTTAGAAATTTAAGAGGATTAAATAAATGTTGGATTTGTGATGGTTATAAAGAAATTGAATTTAATTTTATTCCAAAAGAACCTATTTTAGATACTAATAATCATATTGTAAAAATACATTTAAATTTTGATGATTATAAACCTTTTGATATGCTTTGTTTAGGAAGTAAATATCAAATTGTTAGAATGTGTCCTCCAGGGGAAATTCAGTATTTTTTCACTGTTGATACTATTCCTGTTGAAGAAGAAGGTGAAAGTTCAAATAATGAATATTTTGAATTAAATGAAAAACGATATTTTAATATTACTTATGATAATGAATATATGGAAGAATTAAATAATATTAGAGCTAAATTACTTTATGAAAAAAGACAAAACGATGAAGAAAAAGAAAAAAAATTAATGGAACAAGGTATTTTTGAAGAACAAAAAGAAGAAGAAATCAAAGATCCTAGAAAAAAAGTTTTATATACTCAACCAAGTAGTAATGAAGTAATTACAGTTACAGTAAAAAAAATATCAAAAAAAACAATAAACGTAAATAGAAATGTAGTAGATGAAAATTATATTAAACAACTTAGATTTTCAGAGCCAAGACCACTTAAAATAATAAATAAATTTGTCAAACCAAGAACACCTTGGATTTTCCCTATATCAATATGGGCATATTATGACTATGATTATGAAGGAGATAGTGAAGAATATATAGATCAATGCTTTAATTTTGATTTTGAAAGATGTTTATTTAATAAAGATTTTAAAGATCCTGCTCAATTAGAAGAATTAAGAAAAATGTTAAGAGTAAGATACAGAGATATAATAGATTGTTATAAATATTATGCTTCAATGAGTGGATTTTCAGTTTGGCAAATAACTCAAAATTCATTAACTGAATTTATAAATAAATGTCCTGGAATGTGTGATAAAACATATGATATAAATAATATATATTTAACTCAAAAAGTAGTATGTGCAAATTCTTATGATATAAATGATAGAAAAAAAAATAATAATAAAAACTTAAGTGATAATATAGTAAGACATCAATTTATGAATTTATTAGTAAAAGCAGCAAAAGATAAATATGTAACATGTTTAAAAACAACAACAGATGTATTAGAAGCAACAAAAATGGCATTTGAACAACATTATGATCCAGCAATTAAAGGATTTGAATATAATAAATGGAGGATGGAAAGATATTATAATGAACCAGTAGATTATTTTTTAAAAGCATATCTCCCAATATTAGATGCATTATATATGTCATGGGCAAAACAAAAAGGACCACGTAAAAAGGATGTTTGGATGGTATGTGATGAATTTAATAATTTAATTCAAAGTTTTGTGGATGTTAATGAATACCCAGTTAGAGATAATCCATTGATATTTAATTATGCTATTAGATTGCAAGTAAATGAAATATATACTGATAAACATTTAAATATGTTATTACCTGAATTTTTAGAAGCTTTATGTAGAGCTGTTGATAAAGCAAGTCCTTATCCTCCTGGAGATAATCCTGATGATTGGCCTAAAGAAAAAAGAGCAGCTCAACCTCTTGTTAATAAATTAGAAAATATTATTGGGAAACTCATTAAATTAATTACTCATCCTGATTATAAAGTTTTAAAAGAAAAATTCCCTACTCCTGAAATTGATCCTGCTACTGGATTATATAAATTAAATTATGATAATCCATTTTATCAAGGTTATATTATTAAAATTAATGCTAGGGATGCTAGAAGAAGAGCTACTAGGAAAAGTACTCAATTGAGAACTGAAATTAATAAATTGGATTTAGGAGAAACTGAACCTCCAAAAATTGAAGCTGAGTTAAATTTAATTAATCATGATGATTTGATGGATGATAAAAATGAAGAAAAAAATACTTTGGAAGATAATCAAGAAAATAATAATGAAAATAATGAAATTGTTGTTCCTGATGTTAAAGGTGAGGAAGAAGTTAAAAATGAAGATAATAATGATAATTTGAAAAGTGGAAATAATGATAATAATGAGAATTTCCAAGAAATTGAAGTTGCTTATATGGATGAAGAAGAAGTTGATATTAAATAATTAATTAACAATTATTTTAATAAGAGTAAATTTGAGATATTATTATTTATTTCTTATGAATATTATTTTAACATAAATATCATTCTTAAAAAATAATTATTTTTTCTTTTTTCAAAATAATTTATCCTCTTATAATTCATATTTAATAAATTATTTTCAGTTCAATTTAAAAAATCAATTTTACATAATTTTATTTTAATGAATATAATCATATTAAAAATCATAAATATAATAATCTAATTAAACAAAACTCATGTAACATTTATAAGAATGTTCAAGTAAACACAAATATAAATTTATAAAACTGTTTTATTAGTAGAATAAATGTTATTTAAACGAATCCCTATTATTTGAAGATCAAAAAATACTTGATTATGCTTTTCAGATAAACATAATTTTTTTAGAAAAATTATAGGTTTAATTTTACCATGTTTTTTATTAATTACAGTATTTTTTATTCTATAAGCAAAAAACTCAAAAAATTTCTAAAAATATCAAAAAATAAATAGAATATAAAAAAAATATTAATATAATAATAAAATAAAGATTTAAATAACAAAAATAATCTCCAAAAAAAGAACATTTTCTTTTTTGATTAATGTGTTTGTGAACTTTAAGAAAATTTCATTTCAAAATGATAATAATTATTTAAATCATGAGTTAAAAAATTATATACAAATGAAGAACTTTCGAATAATGTTTATCTTGTTCAAGTTTGCAAAAAAATGATTATTTTTAAAAACTAATAATAAAGAAAACAAAATAATACTTTATTAATTTTAAACATGGATTTATTTTCTTTATTATTTATATATATTGATTTTTTTTCTTGAATATATTAAATTTGAATTAAAATTTTTTAAAATTAAAATATGAAGAATAAATTTGATTTCGACTTTTTATTTTTGTAATTTAAATAATTAATTGTTTCAAAAACTAATCTGCACTTTTTTCATCAATTATTTATTATTAAATGTTATTTTAAGTTTATTATAACTAATATTAGTATTTATTATTTTAATAATTGATCTTATCAATTTCTCTTTTTACAACATTCAATTCGTTTTTATTTAATTCCTTCAACAACATTAAAACACAATTTAAAACATTACTATTTCCTTTATTTTGATTAGAATAATTTCCATAATCTCTATTATCATCTCTTGTCTTATTTTTATTGAAATCTTCAGAATAATAATCATCTCTCATAACTTTACTAGAATGTCTTTTATTACTTCTATAATCCTCATCATTTCTTCTCATTTCATTTTCATATCTCTCTCTTTCTTGATAAGTTGGAGCCTTTCTAACTTTACTTTTCCCTGTAATATAATCATCAAAATCTCTTTGGTCAAAATCATCATCATATTGATTATTATATTTATTATTATTGTTATTATTATTATTATTGTTATTATATTGATTATTATTATTATATGGATTTCTTTCTTGTACACTTCTTCTATTATTATTATTACCACTATTATTAATGTTATTACTTCTTTGATTATAGTTTTCTTCGTTGTAATTATATTTATTATTATTATTGTTGTTTTGATAATCATCAGGAGGCTCATCATAATCATTATTTTTTTTATTTTGAGGAAGCGCATTTGAAATTCCTTTTTCAGCATTAATTCTTTCTTCTTCAGTTATCATAATATCATCTAATTTAACTAATTGTGGAAGAGCACTTATAACAATATTTCTGTAATTTGGATTGTCACAAATCGGATTTTCACTTAACCATAAAATTTTCAAATTGTCACAGTCCATTAAATATTTAATTTCATTTAAATCTGTGATCATATTATTTCTTAAATATAATTCTCTTAAATTAGGTAATCCTGCAAAAGCTTTTAGAGTTCTTATTTTATTTACACTTAAAGATATTATTTCTAAACTTGGCATTTCTTGAAGAAGGGAAACATCATCTAAATTTGTTCCCCATAAGTTTAAATTTTTTATACTTCCCAAACGATCGCTTCTTATTTTTTGAACTATTAATTCACGAGTTAGTTTTTTGGACATATTTTTATATTATTATATTTTAGAAAAGAAAGATAAGAGTTTTTTAATAAATTTATAAAAATTTAATTTAATAATATTTTTACTTTTGTTTTTTAATAAAAAAAATATATTAATAAAAAAATTATTTTGAATCATCCAAAAAAAACTCAGAAATGAAAAATTATGATTATATTATAAATTTTAATTAAATAAATTATCTTTTTTGTTCATTTTTAATAGTGAAAAAAATTGAAGATAATAAATAAAAGTTAGATAAAGGATTATGCACTAACTTTATTATTAAATATTCCAAATCTCCTTTATTGAAGTTTATATTTAGTACGAAAAATTAAATATGAATTTAAATTATCTGTTAAATAATTGGACAAAGATTTTTAAAAATATATGATAATGAGAATAATAAATTATTCAAAGCAAATACTAAATAATGAAGAGAATATAATCCTTTTATTCAAATAATAATAATAATTATATTTTTCATTCTCTACCCTTATAAATGTATAACATAATTTAAATCTATTTTTTAAATTTTTTTGAAAAACAAAAATAATAAAAAAAAAAAAGAAATTGAATTTGTTAAAAAATTAAAAAATAACACTTAATATTTTTAAATTTATGAAATTTCTTATTTTAATTTACACTCATTCCTATTTTATAAAATCTAATTAATAATAGTATAAATAAATATATTTTTCATATTTTCAAAAAAATAAAATTTTCCCCAAAAACAAATTTAATATACAAAAATTAAAAATTAAATAAAAAAAAATAAAAACAAAAAAATATGCAAAGCAAATATGAAGTTTTAGGAGTAGTAGGGGAAGGAGCCTATGGAATAGTATACAAATGTAAAAACAAAGAAACAGGTAAATTCGTGGCTATAAAAAAATTTAAAGAAACAGATGATGACTTGGTAAAAAAAACAATGAAGCGTGAGCTTCGTATGCTTCAGCAGTTGCGTCATCCGAACATAGTAGACTTTCGTGAGGCATTTAAGAGAAAAGGAAACCTTTTTCTAGTATTCGAGTTCGTAGACCGTAATCTCCTCGAATTATTACAGACAAAGCCAAATGGTCTTGATCCTAACCTGATCCGTCACTTGATTTACCAACTCTGTAAATCAATAGCATACCTCCATACACAAGATGTAATTCACAGAGATATCAAGCCAGAAAATTTACTTGTAGATAATGATATGAATTTAAAAGTATGTGATTTCGGTTTCGCAAGGAAAGTACTTCAAGGACAAGGAGGATTGACTGATTATGTAGCCACTCGATGGTATAGAAGTCCTGAACTACTCCTTACTAATGGAGTTTATGGTCCTGGAGTTGATTATTGGGCTGCTGGCTGTATTATGGGAGAACTTACTGATGGAAACCCTATGTTTCCTGGAGAGAATGAAACTGATCAACTTATTTGCATTGAAAAAGTTCTTGGGAATTTACCCCAGGAACAAGTTAATATGTTTTATAGTAATCCTATTTATAATGGAAAGGTTTTAAAAAGTGTCAATAAACCTGAGACTTTAGAAAGAAGGTATATGGGGAAGTTAAGTAAAGTAGCAATTAGTTTTATGAAAGGATTACTTGAAATGGATCCTAAGAAAAGACTCAATGGAGATAATGTTTTTAAGCATCCTTATTTTAAGTGTTATGAAGGAGACAAAGGAGAAAGTAAAGAAAAGGAGAAAGAGAAAGAGAAAGAAAAGGAGAAAGAAAAGGATAAAGAAAAGGAAAAGGAAAAAGAAAAAGATATTAATCAAATTACTTCTCGCTCTAAGGAAAAAATTAATAATAATTTTAATAGTAATAATAATAATACTAATAATAATAACAATAATATTGGTTCTCCCATGCAAATTAAAATTAAAAAAGAAGGAAAAAAGAACAATGAAAATGAGAATAATAATAATAATAATAATCAAAAAAATATTACTACAATTAATACTACAAATATTAATATTATAAATGTTAATTCTTTTAATGCTGTGACTCAAGAAAATAATAAATTAAATCCAAATCAATCAATTAATTTCACTCCATTAAAAAACAATCAAAACAATCAAAAACCATCAGTAACAACAATAAGTTTTAATAATACATTAAATTCTTTTAAACCAAATAATACTACAAATAAATTTAAAAAAAAAGAAAAAAATCATATGAATAATTCTTCAAATAACACAGGGTATTTTAACAATAAATTTAAACAAAATCAAGGTTCATTTAAAGAATTAGAAATGTATAAAACTTATTTTAATCAAAATAATAAAAATGACATTTATAACTTTAATATAAATACTCAATTTGGTACTCAGAGAGTAAATTACAAAAGTCAAAATAAAAATAATGGAATTATTTATGAAGAAGCAGAATATCAAGAGTATAGTAATTCAAGTTCGAAAAATAAATTTACAAATATTAATTTTAATAATAATAATATAAAACATAAAAAAAATAATCAAGGATTTGGAAGTTATTCTATGTATGGGAATTTTGGAAATTATGGTAAAAAAAATAAATTTTCATTACCTTCTTTGGGAAATAATAAAAAAGCATTTTAGGTTATTTTTTTATTTTTTCTTTCTGATTTTTAATTTTTTATTTTTTTTATATATTTTTTTATTATATATTAATTATATTAATAAATATATCATTATTTTTTAAATTTTAAAATCATAAAAAATTGGAATTAGAAAAACAATGAAAATTGTAATTTAAGTTTAAAATTATATTAAATTAATTAACTGAGTTAAATCTAAAATTAAATTTGTTTTTCAAAAAACATTTTTTTTTGTTTTTGTTTACTTCTTTTTTATTCATTTTTATTATGAGTACATATATTTTTAACATATTTTTATTATATTATAGTGAATTTAATTATTTGAAACTTATATTTTTTTAATTTATAAAAATATAAATTTCATTTATAATATATTTTACAAATATTACTATAAATTAATTTAAACATTTTTTCATTCTTCCTATTTAAGAAATGAAACATTCTATTAATTATCAAAGGGATAATCATATTTTATAAATAAAACACATTACCATAATATAAACAATCTTTCGGTTAAAAATATATATCTTTTCAAAATCACTTAAAAAACTAAAAATTAACAAACAAATTATCCATTTCATTACTCTTCATAAAATTTTCATCAATATCACTCGCACTTTGTGAAATACTAGTTTTCATGAAATTTAAAAGTGATACATTTTCTTTTTTAATTAAATCATAAACATTTTCAATAATAACATTATTCTCAGGTTTAAAAGGTGCTTCGAAATTATGTTTTAATAATCCATCAAAATCAAAATTTTTAAAAAAAATATGATTTTTAATCATATTAAAACCAGAAATTCTATTACTGGGTATTTTATTTAAAAGGCATTTAAGTAAATTATTAAAACTTTCATTGATTTTAACCGAAGGTAAATGAAGATTATTTTCAATAATATCTTGATAAATATCATTTATAGAATCATTACCATAACCAAAAGGGACTCTCCCATAAAAGATTTCATATAATATAACTCCAACAGACCAAAAATCAACATCAAAAGAATAAGGTTTACTTAAAATTACTTCTGGTGACATATAATGTGGTGTTCCTGTTATTGTATTTGTATAATTTGTATCCTTTAATATTTTAGCCATTCCAAAATCAATTACTTTAATAAATCCATTGGAATCTATCATTAAATTATCTGGTTTTAAATCTCTGTGTATTATCTTCTTTTTTGATAAGTAATTTAATACTAAAAATAATATTCCTCCTAAAAATTTAATTTCTTGTAAATTACGTAAATTTTTATTGTCTTTTAATTCTAAATATTTTCTCATGTTTATTCCATTTATATATTCCATTAAGAAAAATAAATAATCTCTCGTTTTAAATGTGTCATTTAATCTTACTATATATGGATGTTCTATTTGAGACATTATTGTTTTTTCGTTTAAAATTAAAGAAGCATATTCTTTATTTTCTGACATTGCATTTATTTCTGTTGATTTTAAAGCAAATAAATTTTTTTTATTATGTACTAAATATACTTTTCCAAAAGAACCTCTTCCTAAATCTTTTATATAATATAAATTATTTAGAGAAATTGATAAATCATTTTTATCAATTATTTTCCTTAATCTTAAATAAAAATCACTTTTATTTACAATTTCATTATAATTATCTTTATCAAGATAAAATAAAATAGCTTGGCTTCCTTTACATATAAAATTAGTTTTTTGATTATAATTTGAAATATCTGAAGTAATATCTCCAAATGATTGACCTTTAGATAATTGTTTTAAATTTACCCCATTTATATTTAAATTAACTTCTCCATTAAATATATAAAAAAATTGATTTGATTTAGGACCATCCTTTAAAATAATTTGTCCTTTTTTAAATTTTTTTTCTTTTAATATATTCATTAACTGGAACATCTTATAAGGACTTAAATATCTAAATAAAGAAATATTTCTAAATGATTGAATTAACTCAAATGGATCTAATTTATAAATACTAAAAAGATTATTTGTTAAAATGGTTGGTAATATTTCATACCAATCACATTCAAAAATTATTGATTCATCTCCTATTAAATTATACATTATATTTACATCTGTTGTTACTGAATCAGTATTAAATTTTCCTGTGATTAATCTATTTTTATTTTTTTTTTGAATTAATTCTAAAATATTACTAATATCTGGTGCTAATTTTTTACTTTTAATCACTGTTCCAGAAATAGGTAAAATAATTTTTTTTTGATTTCTTGCAACAATAGTATCATTATAATAAAATTTTAATTGGAAAAAATGATAAAGACTATTTATTATTTGTTTAGTAAAACAATAAGATAAAAATTCATCATTTTTAATTGCATCATTAAATAAATCATAAACAAATTTTTGAACGAATTTTTCACCAATATATAAAAACATATTTTCATAACTAATTTCAATAAGAGAACATTCATTTTCTGAATAATATTCATATAAAGATTCAATAGAATTAAATAAACCAATTTCACCAAAAATTTCACCTTCACTTATATCTTTAATAATAATATCATTTCTTTTAGCTTTAATATCTCCAAATATTATATAATAAATATTTTCCATGAAAGAATCACATTCTACTATTGTAGTATGTTTATGATAATTTATAATAGGACAAACTTTAACTAATTTATTTAAAGATTCATCATTAATAAAAGCAAAAAAAAAATGTTTTTTTAAATGCCAAAATTTTTCTTCATTTTGCTTTTTTTCATAATCATTAATATATTTTCTATATTTTTCTAAAGATAATTCAAATAAATAACATCTTCCAACTGCTTTAATATAACATTTTTGTTTAGAATTATTTAATAAAGATTGAGTTCCTATTCCATTTAATTTAGTTAATTCATAAATCTCATTATCAATTGCATATTCAATTTTTCCTTTTTCAATAACATAATAAAAATCTCCAAAATTAGATTTATTATCAAAAAAAATAACATTATCTTTTATTCTTTTATGTATTAAAGTATTTAAAATCATGTTTATAAAACTTTCATCCATATCATTAGTTATTAATTCATTTTCATATAAAACTTTAATTATTAAATCTTTTTGTTTTGATGTTATTTCTTTATTTATTATTTCTATTGGAAGATGTTTTTTCTTCTCTTTTGGAGTTTGAGGTGAAATTGAAATTGAAATTGATTTTAATTTACTTTCTGAATCTAATTTTAATTTAGAATTTGTTTCAATTAAATTACTATCTTTTAATTCATTTTCTTTTTGAGTTTTATTATCACAATTCAAATTAAATAAACTTTTTTTTTTATTTGGTGGTACTAAATATATTTTTTCTTCTTGGTTTTTATTTGATTTTAAACTACTATTTTTACTAAAGTTTTTATTTGAATTTAAAGATAATTTTTTTTGATATAAAAATTTGTCTTTAAAACGATTATCCATTGGAATTGCAAAAGATCTTCTTCTATTTTTAATATTCTTTATTTTTAATGAAGCTTTTATATCTATTTTATTTTTTATTTTTTGATTTGTTGAGAATCTACTTACTCTTTTTCCTGAACTTTTTTTAACTAAATTTTTGGTTATTTCATTATTTTCTCCATCATCTATTGTTATTTCTAAATTATTATTATTGTTTTTAGATTCCTCTTTGTTTAAACTTTTATTTACATTATTCAAATAATTTTCTATTGTAATTACTCTGGATTGATTTATTTTTAAATTATTACAACAAGAATTACCCATAATTCTTTTTCTTTACTACTTTTTAATTTTTGATTATTTAATTAATTTAAATTAATTTAAAAATTTACAAAAAACATTAATTCAAATATTTCATCAAAAGTAATTCTTCAATTATTATTATTTTAAAGAAAAAATTATCTAAATACTCTTATCTATTAATAAATAGTTTAAGTTTCAAGTCTTTCTTTTTCAAAAAATTATTTAATTAAAAAAAATTTATGTAAATATTGGGTTATTGGTCAAATAAATAAAAAAAGAAAACAATACAATTATTTTATTTGATATCATAACAAACAATTTTAGATACTTTATCTCTTTAATAATTTTCAAATAATTAAAATAAATTAATATACAAAATATTTGCTCAATCATTTTTTAATTAAGATTGTAGAAATATGAATTATTTATTATTTATAATTATTATTATTGTCTAATATAATTTTTCTATAAATTAAATATATTCAATAATTTGTCACTGTTTATTTAAAAAATCAAATAAAGTAATATTGAAATTCATTCTTTATAAATATTCTTTGAAAATAATTAATAAAAAATATACTAGAATAACCAATTTAAATGGTTAAATAATTATATTAATTATATTTTTCTATTATTAATCTTTCTTCTCATCAATTATTCATTTATCTTGTTTATTATCTTTAAAAAAATGACTAAAGAAGAAAATATTAAACAATATATTAAATATTTTAATTCATTTTTTTTTATTTATTTTAAGTTAAGATTTTTATAATCAGAATTCAATCAATCACCAATTTTAAGGTCTGACCGCCCGATCGAATTGTCATCATATAATCTTAACTTAGAAGAAAGAAAAATAAATTTTCCTTAATTTATCTTCTTAATTAAGATATTGTTAAAAATTTATTCCTTTTAACATTTTTATATCTTTAAAAAATTAAATAAATATAATAAAAAAAAATAATAAACAATTAAAATACTCTTCATAATTTTTTAAAGAAATAAAATATATTTAAACCTAAGAAAACAAAATATTCTTTTTTTATCCAATAAAAAAAATGAATTTTTATTCTTTATTTATAAGTATATTTTCTTTTATTTTTAAAAGAATAAGTTTCAACATTCCTCAAAGTACTTTTATCAAGCATACTTTGTCCATTATCTTTAAAATATAAAGTAATTCCAAAATCACTTTCACTTTTTCCTCCTAAAATTAATTTTCTAAATTTATCAGCAACACTATTTTTAATTTTATCATATTTAAAGTAATTAAACCAAATTTCAATAATAGTTTCTCTTCCTCTTAAACTTAATACAGCACCAAGAATATGAGGTTCATCAAATTGTTCTCCTATTAAAGCAAAAATCACTTTTTCCCATTTAAAATTGATTTCTTTCATATCTTCAGTTCTTTTAAATCTTAATAACCAACATCCTGAATCAGGACAACTTTCCCATAAAGGTTGATAACCTTTTTTAAATATTCCTATATCTGTATTCTTTTCTAATTCATTTACTGGTTTAATATACATATAATATTTATAAAAGTCATTTAAATTGTCAAATTCAGCAAATTTTGTTAATCTTTCTGAATAAGGAATATGATGGTCTTGTTCTTTACGAGAGGCATAATAAAAATTCCATACTGAATTTAATTTTAAAGGAGTTAACTCTTGTTCTGTCATTTTTTTTTATTATTTTTTAATGAATTTTTTATTATTTTTTTAAAAAATTTTTTTTTAATAAATAAAAAATTTTATAGTTTATAAGTTTAAATATAATTTTTAGTTATATTTTCTATCATACTTGAAAAAATTGAGAGGATAATTTCCTTTTATGTTATAATTATTGCTATTGTAATATTTTTTATTTGTTAATGATGTATAATTATGATTATAATTTTTTGAATTGTTACTATATATATTTCCAATATTTATATTAATATTATTATTTATTATTATTGTTGAGGGATTATTCTTTTTTAAAAATGTATGAGAATTGTTAGTCATGTTAAATATTTGATGAGTTTTATTTAAATAATTATCATTTGTTCCTTTTAAATTTCCATAATAATAATTATTATTATTAAATGTAGAATTTATATTATAATTATAATTATATGGTTTATATGAGTTCATGGTTCTTAGTTTACTAGTAAATAAATTATTATTATTAATATATAAACTTGATGTTAATGTTTTTTGAGAATCAGTTTTATATGAATTTGTTAAAGACGAAAAAGTAGATTTTGATATTAATTTTTTTTCTGATTTATTTTCTGAACTTTGTTGTCTGTTTATAATAGAACTTATAAAATTTTTTGATTTATGATTATTTCTTGAATTTAATAAAGCATTTTCTTTATATGTATTTATTATATTTCTTGGAGAATAATATTCATGTTGCTTAAAAATTAATGCACTTATTTCTTTTTTTATATCTTTTTTATTTTCTTTTTCATCTACTTTATTTAAGATTTTTCCTATTTCTTTATATTCATTTTCATTTTTATAATTTATTTTATAAATTCTTTCAAAAATTTCACTTAAATAATCTTTTTCAAAATCTTTTTTAATTATTTCTTTTATGGTTTTTTCAAAAATAAATATCGCTAAAAAACAACTATTAAACTTTAAACTAAGATCTTTATTAATAATTTCATCTAAATAATCTCTAGATTTAATATATATTTTTTCTAAAATTTTTTTATTTTTTAAATCATCATTTAAATCTTCAAATTGTTCTTGGACAATAATTCCATGACAAAAGAAAAAAGAAATAAAATCATAAATAGTATAATAATTTAATTTATATTTTAATAATTGTAAAGATAAAACTTCATATTCTAAAAGTTCATCAATAGTAATATGTTGAATATAAAAATTAGATATATCAAATGCTTTTATATAAGAAGTTAAATCTGGAATTATTGGATCATTTTCACAATATTTTGAAGAAATTAATAAACAACTTAAAGATAATTTATCATAATTTACTTTCTTATTATTTATTAATTCTATTGATTCTTCATTTGAAAAAATTATGTCTAAAAGATAAATTGCTAAAAAATAAGTTTGAGACTTAAAATTCATTCTAGTTGAAATTTTATGAATTAAACTTATTAAATTTTTTCTACTATTTAAATAAACTTTATCAATTTTTTCAAAATTATTATTTTTATAATTATCTATTGTATTTTCATACATTCTTTTTCCTATTTCACTTGGTGATAATTCAATTTTATAATTATATTTTTGATGTTTTAAACATTTAATTTCATTTGAATAGATTACTGAACATTTTTCACAATAGTTTGCATCAATAAAAATATTAATAGTATGTTGGTTATCTTTTATTTTTTGTTCATTTTTATTTTCAGTATCAGTAGGATTAATTTTATTTTCATTCAATTCTATAGACATTAAAACAATTAAAAAAATTAATTAATGTCATTAAATTAAATTATTTTTTTCTTTTGTTTACATAATTTCATAATTATATTTTTTAAATTTTTATGAAGATAAAAATGAGGTTATTAATTATCTTTGTTTATTAATAAAATAAAAGATATTAAAAATATTAATATTAATAAATCATTTATTTAAAAATAATATATTGTAAATTTGTTTTTGATTAATTTATTTTTAAATTTTTTTCATAATTTATTTAAATAATAAAAATCACTTTGAATTATTTTAATCAAAAGTTTTATAATAAAATATAAAAATGAAGAAGTAAATATATTAAGAAAATTTTTAATTTCTCTAATTCCTTGATTATCCTTTTTCTTTTCTTCTTTCTTTCCTGAATAATTCTTAGAATAATAAAATTATTCCATACTTTCTAATAAGTTTAAATTTATTGTTTTCCTATTCTTTTAATTCATTCTTTAATTTATCTCTTTATTCTTTCATTATCTCACATTCATTTATAACATGTTTAATATTATTATCTTCTTTCTTACATAATACACATTTCTTATATATATCTTCTTTAAAACAAAAATATAGGGGAGAATGATTACCAAATTTTTATTATATTTCTATACTTCATATATCTTAATCATAATCTACATCTACTTTTTATTTTATTAATTTTTCTTTTCAATTTAAACATATCTTATAAAAAAAATAACTTATTTTATGAAAATTTAGATAAAAATTCATTACTTCCTAATTTATATATTGAATTTTGTTTAACTAAAATTCAGAAGAAAATTGTTTATGATATAATAATTTCTCCAAATGAACATTTATCTTTTGAATCAAAAATCTATTTTCAAAATATTTTTTAAAAATGCTTATCTTGTATCAAAAATCATTTCAGAACAAAAAAGAAAAAAAAATATTAAAATCACCTAAGAAAAAATAATCTTTTTTATTTTTTTGGAAATAATGAAATTATAGATTGTATTAATTTTAAGAATTACAGATTATAGAAAATTTAAAAAATATTTATTTTACTTATATAGTGTTATTTAACGTATAAAAATTCAAAATTTTAATTTAATAATTATTTTATTGATGAATAATAAACATTAAATTTTTAAAAATGGAAGTTACTTTAAAATTTTATGATGATAAAAAATTAATTACCCTTCCTGAAAATTATGAAAAATTTATAAGTCAATTAGCATTAGTGTTAGGTGTCCCAAATAATATGTTAAATGTAAATATTTTTTATATTGATAGTGAAGGAGATCAAATTATGATCGTAAATTCAGAAGATTATAAATTTTTTATAGAAGATGTGAAAAATAAAACAGTTTCAACTATTGAAATTGAGTTAAATGATGATGAAAGTGAAAACAGTTTAAAAGAAAAAATAAGAGAAAGTTTTACAAAATTTCCTAGTATGGAAAGTATTATTTCAAATAAAAATGAGGGTTTTCAAAATTATAATAAAAAACCTATTATAGATAATATTGATAAAAAAAATATCATTAATGATAATAAAGAAAATGTAGAAATTCCTCAATTAATTCAAGCTGATCAAATAATAGAACAAAAATTAAAAAAAACACAAAATTATAATAATATGATTATATTTAATTTAAAGTGTAATATTTGTGGTAAAAATCCAATAAATCTTTTAATATATAAATGCTATGAATGCAATTTATATTATTGTAATGATTGTGAAATTAAAGAAGGATTAAATCATCCTCATCCTTTATTAAAAATAAGGACAAATGAACAACTTAAAAAATGGGATCATATTTTATCAAAAATAAATTTTCAAAATAATGAAATTATTCATAATAATGAATCATCCAATAATAAAAATAATTGTAATATTGAAATAAAATTTAAAAAAGAAATTGAAAATGCCAGAAAAACATATGATTTAGGTAATATTAGTGATAAAGAATTAAATGAAGCATTAATAAAAACAAATGGAAAAATAGACGAAGCAGTTTTTGAACTATTTAAAAATTAATATAAATATTATTTATATTTTAATTTCGTTAGATAATTTTTTTTTAAATTATTATTTTCAAATAAATTTAAAATCAATTAATTTTTAATGGGATGTAGTCAAAGTACTATATTACCAAAAGAAGAACTTTATTTGGGAAAAATTGAAAATAATATAAATAACTATAATTATTTATTAGACCAATTTGAAAAAGAAAATTTTTCAAACATTAATGAAATGAAATCAAATCGTATTAAAAAACAATTGGATGAACAACAAGAACAAATTAATGGAGATTTAATAAAAGTTAGAAGAATGATTGAATATACTAAAGATGGAGAAAATAAAGAAAAATATGAAAAGAGATTATCAGAAATTAATCAAAAAATTGAAGAATCGTATTTTCGAAATACAGATATTATAAAAATAAAAATAAATTCAATTGATGATTAATTTAGGGTTTATAATATACTTTTAACAAAATTGAATTAAAAATTAGCTTTTACTTTTTTATATATAAGATTTATCGCAAAAAAAAATTTTTATTAATTTAATATTTTTCAAAAAAATCTCTTAATTTTTTATTATTATATAAATTACAGGTAAAAAAAATAAGAACTCTTATTTATCACAAAAATAATTTTGTCAAAAAAATAAATAATTAATAAATGGAATCACTTAAAGAAAAATTATCAACTACATTGAAATATTTTCATGATAGCATTATATCAAATTATAAAATAATTGAAGAACAAGAGAAAATATTTTACTTTTCAAAATTTTCTTTAGAAATAAGTGAATTTTATGAAATTTATTATTTTGTTCATCAAATAAAAAAAAATGTTTATAACCAAATGTTAGATATTTTAAAAATATGTGCTTCAAATTATGTTACTTTTAATAATGATCAAAATAATGAGCTAACAGAAAATCAGAAAATGATAATTTTATATTCTGCTTGTTTAGTTCATTATTATTCAAAATTTACTTTTAATCTTGATAATACTTTTGAAGATTTTTGTTCTAATGATTTAACTTTAGTTTTAAATAATTTTCAAATATCAATTTTTAATGAAAAACAATTTAAAAATTTCTTATTTTATTTTTATTCATCAATTCAAAAAGAAATAAAAAGTTTAAATTATGAAAGAATAAAAAATTTAAAGATATATTATAACGCAAATATTATAGAAAATCAAGAAAAAGAAAAGAATAATAAAGAAGAGTGTCGTTATTCTTTAAAGCAGATACAATCAACATTATTAACTTTTTTAGCAGGGACAAAAGCAAGAATAGTTGATTTAGTATTAGAATTTCAATTCAAAAATAGAATGGCAAATGATAAAAAAGAGATAGAATTTATAAATGAAGCATTAAATAAAATAACTCAAATGTCAAGAGAATTTGTTCAATATGAAGTTTCAAAAAAAGATTCAGTTATTCATATTGATAATTCCAAAGAAGAAATACCAAAAAATAATATTGAAAAAATACCTAATTATTATTCTAAAAGAGTTTTAAGTGAGTGTATTAAATTAGATATTGATAAAAATACTGAAGAAAGAATAAATAAAATTAGTAAAAAATTAGAAGAAAGTTATTTAGATCAAATATTAAATTCCAAATATAAAATTGTTAAAATTTTAGATCATTTTATTTGTTATATTGTTGAATTTAATTCTAAAATGTTAAAAAATATTTTTCCTAATGAAATTATTCCTGATGATTTAAGCATTAGATTTATTGTTCCTGCAAAAGAAATATTCAATTTAACTTTTGAATTATTAATAGTCTTAACTAATTTACCTTATACTAATATTAATTCTTTGTTAGATATTGGCGTTAAACACGGATTACAAGTTAAATATTTTTATATTTTATATGAATTTTTCAAAGAATTTTTCCAATGTTTATTTCATGAAAAAGGAAATTTAAAAGATGTTATTATGGATGTTTTAAAAAATTTTTATCAAAAACAATTATCAATTTGGGACAAACAAATTCAAGAAAAAGGAAAAAAATTAACATCATATTACCATGTTTGAAATGAATTTAACAGATAGAATTTGTTTTTTTCTAATTCACCTAATATTTTATCAATCAAAAAAAGAAAAATAAATAATAAATAAAAATTATTATAAATTTTTTATAAATCTCAAAAATAAATATACTTTTGAAAAATTATTTAAACATAAAAAAACAAATAAAATGATTGAAAATATAAAATCTAATAATAGGAGATGTAGGAATAGGATAAATTATATAACAATGCTAGAATTAATAAATAATTATTCTACTTTGGAAATAAATATTAAATTAGTATTTTTAAAAATTAAGATAAAACTCAATCAATGAGATTAATAAAATTAATATTGAATCATAAAAAATAAAAGAAGAGGTTCTTTTTGTTGTTTTATTAATAAAAATAGTTAATTTGAAAAGGTTTTGGTTATTTCTGCTTATTTTTTATTTAGAAAAATATGTTAAAAGCATATTTTTATTGAATAATTTTATAAGATTTCATTATATTCAAATTTCAATTCATGTTAAAAAAAAATAAAATCAAAAAAACTTATTTGTTAAAGAATAAAAATTTAATTATTAAATTTACATTTAAACAAATTAAAGTAAAAAATTTTCATTATCTAACTTTATACATTCAATAATATTCCAAATTCATTTATTATTTATTTTAATTGAAATTTTTTTTAGATATTTTTCCATTACTTCTATTATTTCTATTATTGGATTTATTTTGTTGATTATAATTTAAATTTCTATTTGAGTCTAAATTTTTAATCAATTTAGGTCCAATTTTAGAAAGATTAATTGAACCAGTTTTAATATTTTTTCTATTACCAACATTAATATTATTTTGTTTATGATTATAATTCCTATTCATATTAGAGGATAAATTTGTTTCAATATTATTTTCAAAAGGTGTTCCTTTTAAAGGAATTTCAAATTGCTTTAAAGAAATTTGAATTTGATTACTTGGTTCATTTTCATCAGTTGAAGTATATAAATTATCTCCTTCTGTAAAATTTATGTCTTCTCCTTCGTTTAAATTATAATTTTCTTCATTTTTTGAAGATTCTTTATAATTTAAATTTATATAATTATGATTTGTATTTTGTATATTACTATATGAAGTATGAGTTGATAATGAATTTACTTCTGAAATAAATTCATTTAGATGAATTTGTATTCTTTTAATTTTTGATATTAATTTATTTTTATTTTTAGATAATTTTTCATATTGATTTGAATTATAATATTCTTGTTTTAATTTAAAATTCAAATTTTTTAATTCTTTATTTTTTTTAATTAAGAAATTTATTTTATTTTTTATTTCATCTCTATTTATATTTTCTTTTTTCATTTCTAACTCATAAATTTGTTCTTTTAATTTAGAATTTAAATTTTTTAATTCTTGATTTTGTCTGGTATTAAAATTATCAATAGTATCATTGTTATATGAAGAACTAGTATTTAAAATTGGATAAGTTGTTTTAAAAAAATGAATTGAATGTTCTATACTATTTATTAATTTATTCATTTTCTCTTTTCTTATTAAAGGATTGGAAATATTATCATTTAAATTATTAGATTTTTGTTCTGGAGATAAATTATTACCATTATTATTTTGATGATTTTTACTATAATTATGATATCTGATTTGTCTATGTTGTTCCATTTTTATCTTGATTTTATTATTTTTCAATATTTAATTTCTTATGAATTTTAGTATATTTAATTAAATGAGGGAAAATTTTGAATATGATGAGAATTCAATTAATTCTATTTCTAGTTATAATAAATCACCTTATAATATTGATCCTCCTAAAAGAAATTTTTTTAAAGAACAAAGTACATTTAATCAAGAAAATAATACAACTAATTTTGAATCTTCAATGAATTCATTTACAAAAATTCCAAGCAATAATAAAACAAATTATTATAATCAATATTATCAACAATCTAATTTTAAATCACCTTCAAATGTTTATCATGAAAATAGAACTATAAATAATTATTTTCCTGAAGAAGAAAATAAGGGTTACAAAAGGAATTTAACTATAAATGAGTTTATTCCAGAAAATACAACAACATGGAATAAAATACTAGATTTCTTTTTTAATTGGTAAATAAATAATGAATTAAATAAAAAATATTATCTATTAATGATTTAATAAAGAAAAATGTTGAAATATATATTTTTAATTTATAAATAATTAAATATTTAATTAAAATTTTTAATAAAAATGCAGTCAAATGTAGAAGAAATAATCCCAGAAGTATATATTCATAAAAATTTCATAAATTCTTCCATAAATCCAAAAGCAATAGGAATATTAATATATAGAATTGAAGTTAAATTATTGAAAATCATAGAATTAGAAATCTCATTTAATAATATTCAAAATATTGAAATAGAAAATAAAATAGAAAATCAAAATTCAAATTTAATATTTTTAAAATTAAATCCCTTTGATAATAAAGAATTTGTAAAAATAACTTTGTTTCCAAATTGGTCTTTTACTCCGAAATATCATTTTTTAAAGTTTCAAAATCTCTCAAGAGAATATTTAGAAAATATTATTCAAAATGATGTAAAGAAAAATGAAAAAATATTAAAAGAATGTTATGAACACTTAAATAATATTCCATTAGAATTAATGCCCCCTATTGAATTAAATAATTTATTAGAAGAAAAAAAAATAGAAAAATTTGTAGATTATGAATTTCCACCAAATTATAATTCAATGTTTTCTAAATATAAAGATTCACCAGAATTAAATGAATATGTGATTCATTGGAAAAGACCAGAAAATTTTTTATTAATAAATAATGAAAAAAATGATTTATCTAAAATAATTTTAGATAATCCAGAACCAAATGATATTATTCAAGAAAATGAAGCAGATTCTAATTTTGTAAGTGCCTTAAGTTGCATTGCAGAAAAATCAAATTTAATAAAAAGACTCTTTATATCTGATAATATAAGTAAACATGGAATATATATTTTAAAATTATGTGTTAAAGGTATTTGGAAAAAAATAGTAATAGATGATTTATTTCCTTGTTATCCAAATGGCAATCCTTTTGTAAGTCATTCTTCTTCCTTTGAAATTTGGATACTTTTATTAGAAAAAGCTTTGGCTAAAATATATGGTGCTTATTATAATATATATAATATTGAAATTTCTGAATTTCTTTTTTTATTAACTGGTTGTCCTTGTATTTTTTTATTAAGGAATGAAATAGGAAATTATGATATTTTATATTATAAACTTTATGATTATATTATGAATAAAAATTACTTAGTTATTGCTTATGATGATGATAAATATAATAATGAAAAAGAAGAAGAAGAGGAAGAAGAAGAATCTTATATTTCTCCTTTAATTGGTTATTCTATTTTAAAGATAATAGATAAATTAGAAAAAAAATTTTTTTTAATAAGGAGAATAATATATAATAAAGAGCAACAAGAAAAAATTGACAAATATGAAAATAATTTATTTAGTAATTATCCTGATTTGAAAGAATCATATTCTAATGGAACTATAATATTAGATTTTGAAGATTTTAAAAAAAAATTTAATTGCTTTTATATTTGTTATGCTTATCGTTGGAATGAAATTAGATTAAAAGGAAATTTTATAAAAACAAATATAAACAATAACAATATTATCTCCAATAATTTTTATATATTAGAACTTCAATCAGATTCAAATTTAATAATATCAATTTTTCAAGACGAAGATTCATTAAAAGAAGAAAATTCAAGAAAGCCTAAAATGGACATATCATTATCTATAATTAAATATGATAAAACAACAAATGAAATTTCTCATATTCAAACATTAGATTTTGCATTTTGTCCTTCTCTTCAAATGGAAATTGATTTACCATATGGAAATTATATAATTTATCCAAGAACAAGTGGGAGTTATCTTTATAAATTAAATAATAATGTTACTCAATTAAAAGATTCAAGAAATAATTTATCAGAAATATTTATTAATACTATAAAAGATATTTTTGAAAGATATGATATAGATAATCAATCAAAATTAGACTATAAAGAATTTAATTTATTAATGGAAAATATGACTAAAAATAAAATAGAAGAAACTGCTTTTAATAATATAACTAAAAGTTATTATTCTTATTTAGGTGGATTAAGTGAAAAAGGTTTAATTAATTATTTTAAAGATTCACTTTCAACTGGAGAAAAAAATATGAGAGATTGGTTAAAAAATTTAGGTTATGATGAAAATTTATATTGTCATAATTCAAGAAATTTTACTTTAACTGTTCATTGTAAAAATGATTTTATAATTAAATCTCAAGATGCTTTAAATTCAGGAATAAATGATAAATTAAATAAAATTTTATTAAAATATTCTCAAAAAAAAGAAATCATTGAAGATAAGAAAAAAAATGTTAGTATTCTTTTTTTAAAAAGTTTATTATCAGAAAATATTATTACTTTAGGATGTCAAAATAATAGTTTAGGAAGAATGAAAGTTTCTTTTAAGTTTAAAAATTCAATTGGAATTAAAACTTGTGAAAGATATGATTTTTCTAGGATAATTGCTAGTAATGATATTGAATATTTTACTCAATTCTTTATTGATTCTAAAATGAAATTAAGTGATCTTGAATATGATATCGAAACATTTTCTATGTAATATTGTTTAAGAAATTAACAATAATTTAAACAAAATTATTTAATAATTTAAATATTGTATCTATTTCTTTTTATAATATTTTTTTATATTTTTAATTTCCATTCAAAAAATTTTATTATTATTATTTCATAACTATAATTCTAAAATTTTAAAATATAAATTAATATCCAAATATATTCAGAACAACAAATATAAATTATTATTTTTCCCAATAAAATTTAAAGATACTTTGTTTTTCTAACATATGATTTTAAAACAAAGAAGATTTTTCATTTATCAATATATAGGACAAGCATGAGATGAAAATTTAAATAGTCCTATATTTTAATAGTTTAGGCAATCTTCTTTAAGAGATAATCATATAATTTTTGTTAAACCATATCAGTGAAATATTAATAATATAAATGATAATAATAATATAAACAAGTTTTATATAAAGATAAAAATATTTTGAATATCTTAGAAAGAATCAGGCTTAGATGTTATTTTAAAAATTTGAATTATTTAAGAAGAAAATATATTCGGATAAAAATTTTAACTCTTTTAATAAAAAAGTTTTTCTCATATTGTATAAATATTAATATATTTTTGAAAAAAATTCCTAATCTTTAATATAAATAATTGATGAATCATAAATTATTAAATATATATTCAGAATATTTTATAGTAAATAACTCTACTTTATTTTTAATATAATATATTCAAATTCATTCAGTAAAATCGTATTCTAAATTTAAAATCTAAATCATCAAAAAATTTTTTAAAGAATCTTAATGATAGTTTTAAATTTTTAGGAATTATTTAATTATATATTATCTTAAATTATAAGCTAATTATTTTTTTAATAATTTCTAAACTTAATTCATTTAAATATATAATTTACTTTGTAATCTAATTTTATTTTTAAATATATTATATATTTATTCTATTAATGTATTAACATTTAAAAAATTAGAATTTATTATTTTTAATAAAATTATTACTCAGTTTTAATTTTTCAACTAACACTTTTAACAATTCTTGTTCTTTTTTTTCACAAAGGAAAAAATAATCATTCATTTGTTCTTGTCTTTTAACTTTTTCATTTTTAATCCTATCAATTTCAGATTTATATTTATCAATAATATCATATTTTCTATATAATAAATTACTTTCTTTTTCATATTCGCTTACAATTGGAAGATATTTTTCAATAATTTTATTCTTTTCTTTTTCAATAATCTCTTTTTTATATTCTTCTTCTTTTTTTTCTTTAGAGTTTTTACTAATTATTGTATTATCAGATTTTAATTCTCTTAAACTAATTTTATTAGAAATATCATTAACTGCTGATTTATAAATTGAAAATATATTTTCATAAGATAATTTTTCAGTAGCTAAAACATCAATTTTACTTTTTAATTTATTTATAATTTTCATTTGATTAGTATACTTTTTAAAAGAAATTAAATATTTTTTGTTTATTTCTTCCATCATTACTTTATAATTTTCAATATCTTTTTTAGTGTTCATATCAATTTTTTCTTTTTCTTTTAAATAATTATTTAAACATTCTTGTTGATCTTCATCCCATTTATTAACTTCTTTTTTCGTTTTTTCTAATTTTTCTGTTGCTAAATTAATATAATATTCATCTCTTAATTTTTTTAATTCAGAATTTTTAATTTTAAATTTTCTAGTATATAATTCATAACTTCTTTTTAAATTTTTATGATATTTTAAATCACTTTCTTTAGTTAAATTACTAATACCTACTAAATCACATTTAACTAATTCATCAGCCAAATCATATATAATAATTAAACATATTTTTAAGAGTCCTTTCCATTTATCAATAAAAAAACAAGTCCAAGCAAAATCTAAGGTTTTCATATTAAAATAATTAGAAAAAATAGTCATAATCCAATTAGAATATAATAAATCAAAAGATAAATCTTCTTTTTTAAAATGATAATAAACACTAGGAATATATTTTTTAACATAATAATTTAATTGATATACTCTAATAGCGTAATCTGGAGTATTATAAGCGAAAAGTTTTTTTAATTCATATGAATTTAATAAACAATTAAAAGCAAAGAAAGCTTTTATTTCATTTTGAAAAAGATATATTAAAGCTCCAACTATAAAATTCATTCCTTGACAATAACCTATGTTTTCTTTTATTATACTCATTGTTTCTAAAACATTTTTTAATTCTTTTTTTCCATTTCCCTTTGTAAAATAATCTAAATAAAATGTTCTATCTACATCTCTTTGAACATAATCTAAAGAATCTAAAACAAATTTTAATTGAGTTTCTGTATATTCTTTTTTTATTATTTCATCTTTTTTTTTTATTAAATCTACTTTTTTAATTAATTCATTATAATATTCTTCATCTTTATTATTTTCATTAATAAATTGCTTTCCTTTATATATTTCATTTTTATATTTTTCTATTTGTAAATAATGTGACCAAATATTATATCTTATTTCTGGTGAATTAAAAGATTTTGTTGAATAGGAAATTACACTTTGAATAATTGCTTTTGAATTTATTAATGAATTTACTAATTTATTACATAATTTAAAGTTTATTAAATCTTTTGGAGATAAATATGGTATTATATAATATATTAAAAGTGAATGGAATGTATTTGATTTTGTTATATTTATATTATTTGATGATACTGATGAAAGACTAATTGTTGATGATTTTATATTTTCTGTTAATTTTTGTTTGGTCACTTCAATTGATAAATAATATTTTTCAAATATATTTGTTGGTTTTTGATCAATAGAATTTGAAGAAGCATTTTCTGACATTTAAAAAATATTAATATTTTTTTTTAAATTTATTTTTTAATAAAACAAAAATGTTAAAATCAATTTAAATATTTAATATATATTTTAAATTTCTATTTAATGAAAAATTCAGAAAATAAATTAAAAAATTTTAAAATTAAGGAATAGGTTGAGGATTATTTTGTATAATATAAAGAAAAAATATCATTGATAATATTTAAGCAATGAAAGAAATAAAGTTACCAAATTTAAATAAAAAAATATTTAATAATTCATTTAATGAAGTTCAAATATTATGCAAAATAAAAAATAAATATTTTAAATGAAAAATGAAATTCAATAACAGAATTTGGAGATATGAATCAAAGAAAAAGAATTAAAGAAATAAAATTTGAATATAAAAAAAGACAAAGAGGAATTAAAAAAGAAATAGACAATGAAAAAATATTTAAAGAAAAAAAGAACCATGAAAATATTAAAAGAATAAAAAAATATATTCAACTAATAATATAAGAGAAAATCAAGGTAATAATAGTGATAATATAAGAAAAGTTTTTATTGGATGGAGTGTCAAAGATAATAATATTTTCATAAAAAACTTTCAAAAGAAATTTATATTAAGATAATTTTTAATTACTTTAGATAATTATTGAAAGAACAATGATTCCAAATTTTGGGAGAAAAAATATAAATAATTCAATTCAAATGAATGATTTAGTGAGTTATAAAAATAATAATTGAAAAAAATGGAGAAATGAACAAATAATATCAATAAATTTCAAAGATTTTTTGAAAAAAGCTATATAAAATTTTTAATATTCAATAACTGAATAAATCTTAATATTAAATCATTTTTCGGTGAAATCAAAATGAATTTTTTTTAAACAGAACAATATATTAAATCAATTTTTTATATTTAAATAAAGTCAGAGTAACTATGACAAGGCTCACAAAAAGTCACCCAAATTTAAATTCATCATTTATAAAATAAAAGTTCTTTTAAATTAATTTATTTCATGAGAAAAAAATAAATTTTATGGTTTAAAAATAATAATATATTTAAAAATAAAAAAATTGAAAAAATACATTAATTTTATTCCACAGTTAATTTTTGAATAAATGGGAAATAAACAAACTTTAAAAGCTCCAAATGTTCCAAAAATTACATCAGCATCAAAATTAAATGGAAGAAACTTAATAACATTAAAAAGAACAAATTCATTTAATAAAAAAAAAGAAGAATCTACTAAAAATAATATTTTAAAATTTGATACATATTCTGATTATTTGAGAGTAATGTCAACTTTTAAAACAATATTTATAAAATATATTCCACAAAATGTAAATATAGGAAGAAATAGAGAAAGAATGATAAAACAAATAGAAAATTCATATTATAAAGATTTACCAAATAATTTAACAATGGAAAAAATATTTTCAGCAACAATAGGTTTTTATCATAGAATAGGATCAATATATGGAACTTCAATAAATTATCCTAAAACAGAACTTGAAAAAATAAATTTTCCTTTAATTTCAAAATATGTTGCATGTAATTTTGAAAATGAAGATATTACTAATATTTCTCATATTGTTATTAAAAGAATTAATTTTTTAAGTGAAGAATTCCCTTTTAAATTATATCATATGATAAAGACAATTAAACATAAATGCTGTTATGTTTATGGTTATGATGATCAATTAAATTTAAATTTTTTTATGGAACCTTATAATGCTGATATTGAGTTTATCTCTTATATTGATTATGCAATTTATATTACTTTTATTATTGAAATTGTTTATCATATGTTGATTAACAATCAATTTAAATTAAATGATAAATTTAATATTATTATTAATTTCAAAACAAAAGAACCTGATACTGAATTAATATCTTATTTAATGAATTTTTTAAATAATATTTATCCTTTATCCTTAAATATAATGCATATTGTAAATTATAATATTAATTTACTAAAAAAAAATTTAACTTTTCAAGAAAATTTACATAAAATTGACGTTTTTAACAAAATATTTTTCCATAATAATAAAAATTATAGTTTTGTTTTATCAAATACAATTAAACCAGATATGATTCCTAGAGAATTTGGAGGAAATGCTGATGTTCATATTTTTGATTTTGAAATTGAAGATATTAATGAATTATATGAAGAATTTGCCCAATATTTAGCTTTAAATATATTTTGTGATGTCCCTAATATTATTGAAATTATTGATTCTCATAGAAGTCATAGAAGCCATAAAAGCTTTAAAAGAGTTAAAAGTGAAATTTATTCTCATAGTAATACACAAGAATAAAAAAAGTTTATTTTTTATTTTTTTCAATATGATGATTTATTTATTTATATTATTATTAATTTATGGAAAAAAAGCTTTTATAATTAAAAAAATTATAAAAAAATATAAATAAACAAATCTTATTAGAAAAATATTGTAAAAACCAAATAATAACAAAAAATCCAAAAAGATTATTCATAAACTCCAAAAAAAAGAAAAAAATTACCATTGAGATTTCCTATAATCCTTAAGTAAACACCCATAATAAAAATTCTTATTAACAACACCTTCAATAATAGGATGCAAAACCCTCATAGCTCCATCTAATTCATCTAAAGGAATATTTGTAAATTCTTTTTCATAATCATTTCTTTTATTTTTATCAAATAATCTATTAATTTCATTCATTGGACTAACCCAACCAGTGTCTACACTAGTCATATAAATGCCAAATTTTTTATAATAATCACCACAAGTTCTTGTTAACATATTTAAAGCAGCTTTTGCCATATTTGTATGTGGATGAGAAGTTCTTTTAAAATGATTAAATATTCCTTCAACAGATGTCACATTTATAATATATCTATCATTATATGGTGATTTAATCATTAAATCTTTTAATTTAATACATAAATAATACGGTGTCCAAGTATTTATTATTTGAACTTCTGTAAATTCTTGAAATGGAATTTCATCTAATTCTAAATTCCATGAATTTTTTCCTTGGGAAAAATCATATGGTTGACCATCATTTCCTATAATTGTGTTGGTTGGCTGGTTTTTTTCTTCCATTATCCTTATTTGAGATGCGATTACTGATAAAGGTAATATTTCTAAATCTGATTTGTTTTGAGATTTTGATGATGATATTAAAGCGTTTTTTTCTTTTTCTATTGGGGGTGTTGATGTTTCTTTTTCTGATTCTAATTGCTTTTGTAAATTAATATAATCACATTTTATTATTTTTTTTTCTTCTTCTTCACTTAATTTTTTAGTTTCATTTGGTAATAAATATTTATAATAAGCAGCAGTCCTTCTTATAGTTTGAGCTGCATTATTAATTAATATATCAATATGAGGAAAATTATCATTAATAAATTGAACAAATTTAACTGTTGATTCAAATAATCTAAAATCAATTGGATATATTAATAAATTATTTTTCCATTGATTATAATTTGGGTCTTTTTCATATTTTAATAAAGTATCTTTTGGAAAACGAGAAGTTATTAAAACTTTACAATTATAATTTAATAATTGAGTAGCTATATAATATCCTATTTTTACTCTACCTCCTGTTACTATTGCTATTCTTCCTGTTAAATCTAATTTCATTGTTCTAAAAGAATAATTGTAATCTCCACATTTTGTACATAAATTAGTATAAAATTTATGAATATTATCTGTTGTAAAACGTGTTTTACATATATAACATGTATAAAAATTTATATTACCTTTTTCTTGGCTTTGATTTTTTGGGTTCTTATTTTTGTTTTTTTTACGTTTTCTAGATAAATATTCTGTTTTTGGAATATCTTCTATTATTATATCATCTTTATCTTCTCCTTCTTTGTTTATATTATTATTTTCTTCTTCTTCATTTTTAGTAAAGTCTGCTATTATATTTGGATTTTTTTTTTTTTGTTCTTCTTTTTCATTTTTCATTGAATTTTCTTCTATTTTTTCTTCTTTTAGTTCTGGTAATTGTTTAATTTTTTTTTCTCCTTCTGGTAACATTTTTAAATAATTTTGATTTACAAAATCTTTTATTTTATTTAATTCTTTTTGTCTTTCTCTATACATTTTTGATTTTTTTTTATTTTCTTCTATTTTTGCTTTTTCTTCTTTACCTGAATTTTTTATTAAAGACCATAAACTTTGAATATTTTTTTTATTGTCAAAAATAGGATGTTGATATATTAAAGAATCTATTTCAGGTTGTAATTTAGGGTTTTTTTTATATTTTTCCATAAAATTTTTTAATTGGGAATTTACATTTGTTAATATATCTGTCATATTTTTTTTTAATTTTTTACTTTCTTCATCATTATACATTTTAAAAGAATTATCTTCTTTATTATTCATCTTTATTGAATAATATGATAAAAAATAAATTAGAAAATATTATATAATTTAAATAATTATTTTTTATTTAATAATTTAATTTTTTTTGACTCTGAATAAATTTTAATTTTAATTTTTTTTTTCTTTTTAACTGATTTAAATTTTTCTTTTTATTTCTTCTTTTTTTCATCATCTATTTTATTCATTTCATTTCTTTTATTATGTCTATAAATCCACATTTGATAAAGATAAATAACAAAAATCACATCATCTTTAAAACAAAAAATCCTATATAAAGTTGGAGTTTTAACAGCAAAAGCAAATAAATCGTCTATAATAGTATTTAAAAATTTAAAAATAAAAGCTTTTAAAGGTAAATGTTCAACACTCTGTAATTTATAATTTAAATAAATTTGAGGTGTTAATAAAATAAAACCAAAAATATTTAAAAGGAAAAAAATATATTCAATAATAAACATAAATATACTAGAAGATTTATAATAATAAAGTCTATAAATAAGATAAATAATTCCAATTGGAATTAATAAAAATTTTATCATCATTGAAACAGCAAAATCTTGATAACTCTCAGCTTCTTTAATTTCATATTTAATTTTATAATCAAAATGAATAAAAGGAAAAAATTTATTAAAAGAAATATTATATATCATTTTTAATTTCCAAATCTCAATAATAAAACCAACAAAGACTTCAAAAATAACTAAAAAATTAGCACCTTGAACAATATTATATAAGAAAGAAATAAAAACAGAAAATATATTTAAAAAAATATATTTAGTATATACTCCGTCTAATTTTTCTAAATTATTATAATAAGATATGTCTTCTTTAAAACCAAAACCAGAAAAAATAGTATGTAGAATATTAACAGTCATTAATAAAATTAAATAAGGAATAGAATTATTTTTTAATAATTCAACTAACATATCTTGAACTCCATCAATACCATAATTACTCATAACCTTATTATTAATTTGAATATTTAACATTTGATTAAAGAAATAACTTCTAATATAGCCATAATTTAAATTAATAGTAAAATTGAACATTTCTGTTTTATTAATTGGTAATAATTCAGTATTTAAAGTCCAAAAATCTGTTAAAACATTTATAGGGAAATAATTCATTTGATTTAAATTAACATGAACTGGAAATTTCATCATATATAATTTTTGGAAATTAATTATATTTTCTTTTTGATTTTGTTTTAAAAAATAAAATGTGAATGTTGGTTTATAATATAATCCACTTAATGTATTTGATGAATTTTCTGATTTTGTTGCTTCGGTTTCAATTGGACTCATATTCTCATCTATTTGAGAATTAAATAATAATTTCTTTAAATCTGATATATACTTTAATATATTTTGACTTTTGTAATATTCTCTAGGTTCTACTTTTAATTTTTGTATTTGATTATTATATTCTCTTTTACTTTTTAATTTTAATTCTGAAAATAAATATATTCCTGCGTTTTTTAAATTTTTTAATTTTAGTAATTTTGTTATATTATATGTTATATTTAATTGAATATTATATATTGTTTCATTCACTATATCTTCACCAAAATAACAATATTTCCTATCTAATATTGAATATATTGGTTTTTTATTTTTTAAAAGTCTATAATCATCATAATCTGATAAATAGAAATTTATGTCAAATTTAGTTTCATTTGTAAATATATTATTTACTGAAGGAAGGTTTTGAGCAGAATTTTTATTTTTAAAATATTTTATTAATCTAGTTCCTAAGATTTGGACTATAAATCCTATTATTAAATATTTCCAAATTCTTCCTCCTCTTTGTTCTTCTCTATTATTATTATTTTTATTTGTATTTTTATCATTGCTATTCTTTTTTGTTGTTTGAATATTATTTCCTTTCATTTAAAATTCAAAACAATTATTTAAAAATAATAAATAAAAAATATTAAAAAAAAATCAAATAAATTTACAATAAAAAAATATTATCATCAAGAAT
>JAEEGK010003608.1_pt1 | contig 38449 bp, 29 predicted proteins | sample 8958771 | NCBI WGS metagenome assembly JAEEGK01 (sample SAMN16246547, study PRJNA631951) | gut metagenome | biome: gut microbiome; feature: rumen; material: SC-attached | host: Bos | place: Iran: Karaj | collected 2018-10
CACCTGGGTGTACGAAGCTGCCAACCCCTCCACAACCAAGCTGTCGCCCAGCGAGGGAACCACCGAGTGACCTTCGGCATCTTTGCGGTCCACCCCTTTCAGGGTGACAGTGAACTTGGGCTGCTTGTAGGCTTCGACGGGGAAATACTTCCCGCACAATGTCTCCTTTTTCTTCTTTGGGTTGGTGTAATAAGCAGCTATCCGGAACTGCCCAGGCAGCGCTTTGGCGGGGATGACGAACTGCCCGCTGAAGCTGCCATACGCATCGGTGATGCCGCGAAGCGTGTCAACCGTCTTATAGTTGACATCAAACAGCTCCACCTTCACGCTGTCGCCGCCGACGGTATGTCCCCGGCGGTTATTCTCCACACGGCTTTTAAGCAGCATGAACTGCAGCGTGTCGCCAGGACGGTACACCGGCCTGTCGAGAAACATCTCGGCCACCTCGCGCACCGTGTCAAGCTGGTTGGAACCCAAATCACATTGGCTCTCCACATCCAACCCCTTATACTTTGTCACCAAACGCCAATCGAATTCGTACCTATCTTTGACCCCTTCCGCGCCAAAGGCGAAAAAGCCCTGCGCATCGGTTGTGGCAGTGGCCACCGTGCTGTACTTCGCGTCGTAGTAGCTCTTGCTGCGTTGTAGCTGCACCTTCTGCCCTGCCACCGGTCCCCCTGTCACATAGTCCACCACATAGCCGTACACACTGTCTTCGGGCGACGACATGATTACAAATACCGCCGCCGACACTGCGAAGCCCTTCACGCAAAAGCCCTCGCTTGCGAAATCCTTGGTGGGCGACGCCAGCAGCAGGTAGCGCCCCGGGGCTAGGGCAGGGATATAGCCGTAATGCTTGTACGATTTATAATCTTTCGGCAGGGAGAACGACTGGCTCCACGATTTAGCCACCCGCTCTTTCAAAAGCCGGGTCCTTTTATCCGAATCGCTCTTGTAATATTGCTTTAACCACTCGGGATACTTAATCACACGGTAATAGAGATTGTCCACATTGCGTGTCGAAACCCTCATCAGTATGTCGCGGTTGGCAGGCGACACCTCACTGATTGTCATATCGATATTCGTCGACTGTATGGTTCTTTTCCGGTTGGCACAGGCCACGCCGCCCTGGCTCTTAGGCCAGCGGGAAATGGCGCTGTCGCAATAAGCCAGTGCCGTCAGGTAGTCGCCTTCCTGTTCACAAAAACCAGCCATCCGATCGTACAACTCGGCCATTTGCTCGTTGCCCGTCCAGCGGCAGCGGTTCAGGCAATCCTGCACCAACCGTTTGCGGTAAGCCAACGACTTGTTTGGCTGGGCAACGAGGAAATTGATCAGTCGAATCTCGTTATACAATATCAGGTTCACACTCCCTTTCGTGGGACAGGATGTGCTGTACCACGCAGTCAACTGCCTCTGCAGCTCTATTCTTCTTTTCTGCGGCACATTTTCCATGGCCAGATGCATCACCAGGTCGTACATCGTCGGGGTGGTGTTGAAGCTCACATTCTTCGGTGCGGAACAGAAGTCGGCAATCTGCATGTTCGGCACCTCGCGCAAGGCAAGCGTGTCAACCAGCGCCGAGTCGATGTTGCCGAGGAAAATGTAGCACAGACAGCTGTCCACAGTGGTGAGGTACGGCAGAATGGCACGGAAGCGTGCTAGACTGCTGTCCGCCACATCCTCCTGATAGTTGATGGCTGCCCGCTCCATATACCATGTGGAGGTGAGCAGCTGGCGACTGGTAGCCGGACCTCTCTGCCCGGCAAGGGCACGGCCCATAGCAACGGTGCGCAGACTGTCGGCCAAGGTGTAGGCGTCGGTGTAACGCTGACTGGATAGCTGTTTTTCAATGCGGGACCAGGCATCGGGCTTGCCGTTATTGCCCTGCTGGGCAAACACCGGCTGGAGTGCCAGCACAGCGACAATCAGTAAGGAGACAATTGGTTTCATGGTGTTAAATATTTGTGTTAAAGTGTTAGATGTTGATATGTTGATAAGTTTATACGGTTCGCATCATATAACACAAAACATATCAACCCATCAACGGATTTAACGAATTCAAAATAACTCATTTTTTCATTTTGATAACGCCAAAAAGGGCGTATTATTGCCCCTCAGACACTTTAACGTTTAGAGCCACATGATGTGCCAAAAGTGACACACCCAGACAAAAAAAGAAGGACGGCCATAAACGACCGCCCCTCCCGCACGCTGAAGAACCACAATTACCACTAATCACGCGTGCTTTTTTTTCTCCACGTTTTACACAGACAACACTTGTGATAAAAGAGATCCGTGAAGAAACAATGTGCTACTCGATTAACGAATTAGCGCATTAACATATTAAACATCAACATTATTTATTATTAGGTGTGCCAGGATACTGGAACGAGCCGTCTATCGACACCGAGAAGGGAACCAAACGGTGCTGACCGGCCTCGGCGGCGGCAATGTCGAGCATCGTACCACTGGCCGTCATAGTTACGGTCTGGGCGTTGATGTCGAGAGCAGTGACACTGACGTCGTAGGTGCATCCAGCCGACGGCACGGTCAGATAGGGAGGAATGCTGCCCTGTGCGGTTTCGACAAAGTCGCTTTCGCTCTCATAGAAGAAGCTCTGTATGCCATCGCTGATAGTCTGGCTGCCGGTACGTGGGAGGATGTACGTAACAAAAACAGGACCCGACTCGCCGATATAGACGGCAAGGTTGAAGAGGTTGTCGCTCTGACCCATGCTCACGAGGGCAATGCCATTATAGGGGGTTCCGTCCACGATAACCGTTGCAGTGAATTGGCCCGGGGTCTCGCCGCCACCGCCACCAGTGGTGTCGGGGTCGGAGCCGATGGCCTTGAAGTAGGCCGTGTAGGTCACATCGCCACCCACCGTGATGTTGCGGGGATTGTCGGTGTTGCCGTCATTCCAACGGTCGAACTGGTAACCGACCTCCGGGGTGCCCCAAATACGGACGGTTGCACCGGACTCATACTGGCCACCGCCGTAAGCCTTGCCCATCTGCTCGTTGGCAGAATTGACGGTAACGGTGTACTTTCCAGCTGTGATGTTCTCTCTTTCGCACGAGGCGAATGTCATGCCTGCCAGCAGTGTGACGCATAGCAGTCTGAAGATGTTCTTTTTCATTGTGTGTTACTTTTTAATGTTATTATTGAATGATTGATTGTCTATCTGATTTGATGGAATGTGGTGAGGCCGCCGACAACCTGCGGATTCTCCTGTGAGAAGCCTGTAGTGATGCGGAGGTCGATGGTGAAGGTGCGATTGACGGGGTCAATCTCGAATGGATCACGCTGCACTTCGCCATCCTCTTCGCTGATAATCTCACCCTTATGTCCATCATAGGTATAGGTGCAGGCCATTTCCTGCGGCTGCTGGGGTTGTCCACCCGTGACCGTCTCGAGAAGGATGCTCACATTGCTCTCATCGACAAAGTCGATTGTCCAAGTCAAGACACACGGCAGCGTGCCCGCCTGAGGGTGCACAACGGTGCCGCTGTAGACCCCTTGCCAGGAGGTGCGCACGATGTCCAATGTTGTCGGGATGTCGGGCGTGGCAGGACCTGCAGGATTATTGGCTGCAGGCTCTTTCTCGCAGGAGGAGAAAGCGATGGCGGCAACAGCCGTCAAAGTCAATAGAAGGAGTTTTTTCATCTGTTTGTGTATTTTATGATTATTGTTTGATTATTCTTGATTCGAACACACCGCTGTCGCTAACGGCACGGAGTATATAGATGCCTGATGGCAGACCGGACAGGTCGACATCACTGCCCGTAGTTGATGCCACACGCCGTCCGTATGTGTCGTACAGCTCGGCACGGAGCAGGGTGGCGGCTTCGATATGCAGCACATCGTGGACGGGATTGGGCCACACCCGGCAGGACAAGGTTTCTGCGGAATGCTCTTCGATGCCCAGATGGGCGCACGGCCATTCGATGAAGTGCGTGCCACCGTTCATGAACGCGTATTCCACAGCCACCAGTTCCTCGCCATAGCGGTTGAGGACACGATAGTTGATGAAGCGGTCGGAACTGCCGCCATGGTGGAACACCACGTTGATGTCGTGGGGAGCCACACCCACCCAGACGGTGGCGCTGCTGCCAGACGAGAGTGCCGCAGTGCCGTAGACGTAACCCGAAAGGCTCTCAAAGCTGAGGTAGGCACCGCCTTCCCATCCCCCATTGCGGGTGCTTTCCATTACAACCGTGAGGGGACAGTAGTCGTCGGGGGTGTAGTAGGTCTGCACCACAACGACCGAAATGCTTTGACCGTCCTGCGTAAAGGTAACAGTGGCCTGCCGCTCACTGCCTGTGGTGTTCTCGTTGGCTGCAATGGTAACCGCCCCGACATGTTCCACACCGTTGCGTTCTATAGTCACCCATGGCTGGTCGGCACTGACGCTCCACGGTGAAGCGGAGGTGTCGATGCTGCAGAAGAACAATTGGCTGCTGCAGCCGTCGCGGGTGAAGGTGAGCAATGTGTCGCTGACATGGAGGCCATAGTCAGGCACAGCACCGAGCAGTGCTTGGTTGCTTTGATTGAAATGGTAGATGGAGCCTATTTGCCCTGTCGGGCTGACGTTGGGGCAAATATCGTCGACGGTGTAGTAGCCGTCACCGTTGCCGCTCCAACCGAAGTTGAAATGGAAGAAGACTTGTCCGTTGCGGTACTCATAGCCGTCGCACACAAAGCCATGTCCGCCTTCGGGAGCCACGCCGCAATAGATGATGGGGTGTTGCAGACGCAGCTCGGTAACGAGGCTGTCGGCCCAACGCTGGTCGGTATATCCATCGGTTCTGTATATGGGGCGCATTTTACGACTATAGTAGAAGTAGTCTTTAAGCGAGTTGTCGATACTGGGTGTACCCGGATGGCCTACCAATCCCGCGGCACCGCTGCCTCCCTCGGCATATCCCATGTGGAGGCTTACGCCTACATGGTACATCAAGGTCGAGACGGCTAACTGCTGCTGGTAGGGACTGCCAGTGGTTACCTGGTCGGGCATGTTGGCCCAGTCGTAGAGGGTGTGGGAGAAATCGGCCGACTGGGCGCCATAGGGCGGACAGTTGTAGGACTCGTTGCCATTGCCGAAGGCGGGATAACGCCAGTAGCGCATCATTTGTGCCTGTGCTGTGGCTGCACAGCCTGTGGGGGTGTGCTGCGGAGTGAGTAGGGCATAGCCTCCGTCTTGGTGCCAATGGGTTTCCAACAGCGGACCGATGCGGTCGTCGTTGTCACCATCCTTGGGCAGGTTGTCACTGAGTAGTTGCTCCCATCGTGAGGCATCGGCGGACGTAGACTTCACCTGCTGGCGGATTCCGTCGGCAATCAGTCCACAGTAGGCCTCCATTCTTTCCGACACCTGCACAGGCAATGAATCAGGCGATAACCTGCCATGAAGCGAGTAGGCTATTACGGGGCGTGCACAGTCGTCAGCCGACACCAGAACAAATCCCTGGTGTTCGCCCACGAACAGGTAGACCTGGCTGTACTGCCAAGAGCACGGATACACTTGCCCTTCGCCATGAAGCACTGTCTGCCAGAAACGGTTGGCCACACAGGCGGCTTCTTTTTGTGTCACCGGTCTGGCTGCTGCAGCCATGACAAACAGGCACATCGACATAAGAATGAGCGTCTTTTTCATGGGCCTAGTCCTTTAACACTTTCTTTATTGTGACAGTACTGTCGGTTATAATCCTTACGTAGAATACGCCTGTGCCGACATGGGTAAGGTCGGCGGTAGTTCCAACAGTGTGCAGCAGCACACGACCCGCAGCATCCAATACCTCCAAGCGTACAGGCTGTCCGTTATCGATACCGCCGGTGACGGTTATCCGTCCCGTTGTGGGATTGGGCGACACACACCATTCCGGCTTCACCTCCTGCGGGTCGTCTATACCAAGACGATTGCAGGGCCACACTATGAGGACGTCATCGCCATCGAAGTAGGCATTATTGACCTCGACCAGCGTTTCTCCATGCCTGTTCTTAATCTTGTAGTTGATATAGCGGTCCAGAGCACCACCAGGATGCCAGCGTACCATGACATCATGAGGGGCGACACTGATGGTGGTCGTGCTGGTGCGACTGTTGGCGGTATGCTGAGCAATGCCGTACACAGTGCCACTGGGGGATTCAAAGCTCAGGTGAGCATCTCCTGCCCAGGGTTCGTTGTGGGTGTTCTCCATCTCCACCGTCAGAGGGCAGTAGTCGGTGGCCGGATCGTAGGCCTCCTGAACTACATTAAGTGTAACCGAAAGGTTTCCTTGGGTGAAAAGCACAGTACCCGTGCGTTCCATACCCGTGGTGTTTTCGGAGACACTGACGGTGACTTGTCCAAGATGATTGAAATCGGTGTTGCCGATTTGAATCCAGTTGTCGGACACGACGGCCGTCCAAGGGGCATCGACCGTGTCGCTGGTGCTGAACCATACCTGCCGCTGGGCAGCATTGCGGGTGAAGCTCACTGTCTCCTCATTGAGATAGAGGCCATATTCGGGATGCAATCCCAAAATGGCATCGTTGGCCTGGTTGAAAGAATATGCACCATAGGTGATGGCTCCGACTTGATAGTAGCCATCGCCCTCCCCTTCCTCGCCGAGGTTGAAGTGGAGGTATCGCTGCGCATTGAAGCCGTCGCATATAAAACAATGCCCGCCAGAGGGTCCATTGCCTCCGTACAGGATGGGATGGAGCAGACGGAGCTCGGCAATCAGGGTGTCGGTCCATGCGTCGTTGCTCATCTGACCCTTTGCACGATAACGAATATCGCGACGGTTATAGCGGAAATAATCGGGCAGAGCGGTTGCACACTTGACAAGGGTTGTGCCACTGTAGACGGTGGAATAGTGCATGTTGACGCTAACACCGCAGTGGTACATGAGTGTGGCCACGGCTGTCTTCTCGGCGGCAGTAGAGTTTCCTGTCAGGCGGTTGGGCATGTTGTTCCAGTCGTAACGGGTGTTGCCAAAGTCGGCACTCTGGGTGCCATAGCCGGAATCGTCGGTGTAAGAATGGCTTCCACGCCCGAAGGCGGGATAGTTCCAGTATTTCATCACCTGGGCCATGGCGGTGGCCACACAGCCTGTCATCGTATAGCCAGGGCAGAGCTGGTTGTAGGGCGATTTCTGGAACCATTGGGTGGTCAACAGGGGGCCCACCTCCTCTTCCTCGACACTTTGCAGAGACAGACCTTCGGCCAACATATCCCACTCCTCATGACAGCGTATATCCTTGGCGCTGCGGGCAAGCGCAATCTCCTGCTGGTAGACACTCACAATGTTCTGCATGGCCACAGGCAAGGCATCGGTGTGGAGTGTGCCGGTCAAGGAATATGCCAATATCGGGCGGGCGCAGTCGTCTGCTGCTACCATCACCCAGCCCCTTTGAGGAAGGGTGAACAGGTAGACAGCATCGTAGTCCCATGTACGCAACTCAAGTCTGATGGACTGTTTGACTTGAAGGGTCTGTTTCAGGAAGGACTGTGCCACAGCAGCCGCTTTGCCCGCACTGACGGGTGCGGCATGGAGTGTGAGGTCGATTGCAAACAGGGCAATGATGAATAGAATCTTTTTCATCGTTCGTGATATGCAAATCGGTGTTGACTATCGTGTCTGGTGCAGCGTTGTGGGACCTCCGTAGGTGAACATCTGGCCACCCTCTTCGTGCTGGGTCCTGAACTGGAGTGTCACATTCATAGTCCGGTTGTAGGGGTCGCATGTGAAAGGCCAGCTGCCGTCCTCGTCGGTAATGACACCGGCATTGTGTCCGTCGTAGGTGTAGGTCATCTGCCACGAATACTGGTCAGAATCGAAGGCTTGGCTTTCCAGCCAGAACATCACTTCGCCGCGTCCGTCGCGGAGGAAGTCGACTGTCCAGTGGATAGTGCATGGCACAGCGCCATACTGTGTTTGGGTTGTGGTGGAATAGGTGCCTTCCCATTCGGTTCCAACAAGGGTTTCGTAGACAGGCTCTGCCGGGGTGGTGTCGCCGCCGGGTTGATTGTTGTTGGCAGGTTCCTTTTCGCAAGACGCAAAGCCAATGGTTGCCAGGGCCATCATGCTCGCCATGAATAATCGAATTATGTTCTTCATTGTAGTATAGTATTAATGTTATTATTGCTTAACGATTTTCTTTGCCATCACGCCCTCGGCTGTTACCACACGCAGGATGTAAAGTCCGGCGGGCAAGGCTGAGACATTGACCTCACGACCTGTAGAGGTGGCCTGTACACGTCCTGAAAGGTCCAGGACATCGACACGACGGATTTCGGGACCATCCGAGATGTGGAGCAAATCGCTCACCGGATTGGGCCATACGTTCCATTCCGCAGTCTGGGTATTGGGCTCCTCTATTCCCACAACGGTACCTATCGGACCGTCGGTGCCGGGGGTTGTGATATTGAAATAGTAGTTGTCCCAAACCATCAGGTCTCTGGCACTGCGACTGAAGAGGGTGTTGAGTGCAGCATCGGTGACTGTCACCGTTCCATTCAGTCCGTCAGCACCTACGTCTACCAATTTGAGTCTATAAAGACCAGCTGTGGCCGGCGAAAGGGTGTAGTTGACTGTTTTGCCTTCATCGTTACTAGTGCCAGTGACACGATAGTAGTACTGACAGTCGGCAATGCCCGCCAGCGAGAAGGTCACCTCCTGCGGATAGCTGTCGTATTTGATGCTCAATGTCAAGGGACCCTCTGCCGTGTAGACGTCCACATTGGCATAGTCGACACTTATAGCGTTGCCGCTGACATTCACCTGTGAGCCATCGGTCGTGTATCCCGTAAGCCTAACGTTTACCGTTTCGCCATATTGCTGATGATTGGCAGGCATGTCTGCTATGCTGTAGGATACCACCTGTACTGTGTCGGCGGTGTAGGGGGCAATGGTCTTATGGCGCACAACACTGGTGCCATTAATCTCAAAGCGGAGGTCACTGACAGGCTTGTCGGTGGGATTGACCACCGAGACGTATGGATGGTAGTCGAGCGAGCATTCATATCCGCCCTCAGCTCCGTAGGCAATGTAAGCTTTGTCGCTTTTGCGAATGGCCTCACACACGTTGAGTACCTCTTTCCTATCCTGACACACAAATACGACGACACTGAGGTTGTCCATATTATCAATGGCGAGGTCGCCAATCTGCTGAGGCACAACATAGGCATACTCTTTAGTGAAGAACGACCCGGCAGAAACATTGTGAATGGTGTCGCCCCACTGGCCAGTAAGGAGGTGGCGGAGAATGTGCATGTGCCGGTATTGGCCGTTTACCATATTTTCAGGGTAATAATGCGACCCGCCTGTTTGGTTCCCCAACACATTATTCTGGACTAACGCCACATTGAGCATATTAAAATCTCCTGGACCATTGCCGGGATAATACACCTCCACCTTCACAACCATCAGGCGGGTAACCGGGTCGATGTCGACTGTGGCAGCGACATTGACAGGTGCCGGCTTATCCACCATTTGCAAAGCGCAGGAATATGACTGACCCGGATCAATCTGGATTGTGCCACCGCTGAATGCATGGCGGTTCAACGTAGAAGAGGGGTAACTCTGAACACTGGCTTGGTTGGCCAAAGCATTGCCCCACTGTGTGGAGAATTGTGAAGCAAAAACACCCTGATGAATGTTGATGGCAAAAGCCTTGCCCGGAAAGGACTTGAGGGTGAAATCAATGGCCTTGTGTCCCAGAGGGCAATACTGGCAACTGACACCTGTGTATTCCTCAATAAGCACATTGCGGTTGCCGGGAGTCGTGGACACAAACGTTTGCGCCGATATGGCAAACGAAGTCAAAAGCATAGAAGCAACTAAAATAATTCTTCGCATTAAACACATAATTAAATTAAACAAATTTGCAGTTTCGCTATAAGAACGTAAAAAGAATCGAAAAAACTACACTGCTGCAAAAAAAAATTATGAATCTGACAATAGGATACCAAAAACGCTGCAGGAGATATGCAAAACGGTCGTTGTTCCAGCGTTATAAACGCTACCAATATTTCAGTCATTATTTATGCACAAGAAATAAAAGAGAAAAGAAGTAGAAACAAAATAGAAAGTATATAAAGGGGAAAGTACGACCTTATCGCTAATGACCTGCGTGGGATGAAGCAACCTGGGCATGGGGTATCTGATACAAAGAAGAAAGGCACGCCTTTTGGAGGTGTGCCTTGTTGTTTTTGTGACTCCTGCAGGATTCAAACCTGCAACCTTCTGATCCGTAGTCAGATGCTCTATTCAGTTGAGCTAAGGAGCCATCCGTTTGCTTTGTCGTTCTTTCCTCGAAAGCGGTTGCAAAGATACGACTTTTTTTCGACTCACCAAATTTTTTTTTGCTTTTTTTACGCCTTAACGCGTTAAAGTCGTATCATCATGTGGTTTAGATAATGCATTTTTTTTGCTCAACGCATGTTTGAGGGCTTGCATTTGTACACTTCGCGGTAGAGAATTTCGCGAATTTCGTCGAATTCGTCATCGTCTAACTCGTACTTTGTCATAATAATCATTGGCACAGTGACTTGGTCGCCATGATAGGAAGGCTGGAGGTAGTCCTGCGGGTTGGTGTAGAGTCCCATACTTGCGTAGAATTCAATACGATGCTCGGAGGTTTCGTCGTGGGGATGCTCTACTTCGAGCACCACCTGCTGTTTCTGCTGCGAGAGGAAGTTCAGAAAGACGGCCTTGCCGAGACCTTGGTTGCGAAGGTCTTCGTCGATGGCGAAGTGCTCGATGTAGATGAACTCGTCGAAGGTCCAGTAGGTGAGGATGCCGATGGGTTCGTCGCCGTCGTCGTTGGTGGCGACCATGAAATGAAATTTGTCTTTGTTACGATTCTTCAACTCCCCGAAAGGAGGTCGTTCTTCGTCGGGGAAGGCCGACTCGAATAGATCTTTGGCGAAATGCGGATGGTCGGATTGCGAAAGGTCTGTTAATTGTATCATTTGTTATTGTTGATTGTGTTATTGCTTGTTTGTTTGATTGCTTGATTGTTTGAGTATTTTCACTCAATCACTTACACATTCAAGCAACCGGGCATTTATAACTATTTTTTATTAAAGAAACTGAAGTTGTTGATGTTGAAACGGAGGAATACGGTGTGCTGGAGGGCGTAGGCGTCGTTGTCGTTGTAGCCTTTGTATTTGGTCTGCATGTAGCGAAGGGCGTAGCCAATGTCGACACGGGCGCCTTGGAAGGAGTAGCCTACGGCGACGGTGCTGAGGCCGCCGATGCCTATGCCGCCTTGGTTGATGTACTCGTACGAGCCTGCGCCGGCATAGGGGCTCTGCCCGCCCCACACGTCGAGGATGCTGTAGGTGCGTCCGGCGATGACCATGCCGTTTTGGGTGACTTTGGTGTTGTTGACATCAAATCCGAGGCCGAATTCGAGGTCGATAAGGTCGGTGATGGGGACTCGCTTGGCGATGATGAAGTCGATTAGGATGCGTTTTTCGATGCCGAAGATGTCGCAAGGCACGTACTGGCGGCTGCCGGGGATGCCCACACCGTTGTCGGAGGAGAGCAAGAACTGCCCGGCGGCGGTGACCTGGCTGTAGTCGAAGTTGAGCATCCATCCCCATCCGTTGTCGTAGTCGTAGCGCAGGCCAACGCCTATCTGATAGGTGAGCTTGTAGTACATGTCGGGGTATTCGGCGATGGTGAAGGCGCTGTAGTTGGGGATGGCACTGGGTGAGATGAGCTGCTGGTTGACGAGGCTGGTCCATATCTGGGTGCCGTACTGCTCGCTGCGGAGGACGCGGTCGATGGTGTTGGCGTTGCCGGGACGGCCGCTGTAGAAGTTGGCTTGCTTGGCGTTGGGGATGAGCAGCCCGGCATCGACACCGACGGACAGGCCCGTGATGCGCGTCACGGGGGAGGTCTTCTTTTTCTTCTGGGCATGTGCGGGCATGGCGCAGAGGAGCAGTGCGAGTATAAGAAGGGGTATGCTGTGCTTCATAGACTGTGTTTTTGTGACTTGATGATTTCGGCAAGGAGCAGGCGTGCGCGGCGGAGCTGTATCTTGACGGTGCCGAGGGGGATGTTGAGCTGCTTGGCGATTTCTTCGTAGGAGAGTTCGTCGAAGTAGCGCATGTTGACGATGCGGCGGTAGCGCGGGGCGAGACGGTCGACGAGGTCGCGGACGATTTTGTCGCGCTGACGGGTGATGAGTTCCTCCTCGGGCGTGGGGTCGTCGGAGGGGAAGGGGTATTCGTAGGCGTCGTCTTCGTCGGTGACGGACATGGAGTTGAGCGGGACCAAGCGCATGTGCTGACGGCGGATGAAGTCGATGCCATGGTTGCTGGCAATAGAGAAGAGCCAGGTGGCGAAGGTGTTCTGGGGGGTATAGGAGGAGAGCTGGCGGAAGGCTTTTCCGAAGGCCTCGATGGTAAGGTCGTCGGCATCGACGGGGCTGTGCGTCATGCGGAGGAGCATGAGGTAGATAGGCTCGCGGTAGTAGCGCATAAGGTCGGCATAGGCCCGCTGGTCGCCTCGGTCGCGGGCGGCGAGGACGAGCTGGTAGTCGCGTTGCGCTTTCTCGTTGGTAAGGAAGGGGTCCATGCCTTTAATGACTGTTATTTCTGCTATTTCTTTTTGGATAACGGAAATAATGTCAAAAAAGTATTTGCGACAAGAAAATAAATTTCGAAGAGCGGCGAGAGGATGTAGACGACGGGTTTGACACCCAGGCGGCGCGAGGCCTGGGCGACGGAGACCATCTGCCATGCGAGCTTGAGGGCGAGGGCGGCGGCAAGGATTTGCCACGGGAAGGTGTGCATGGCCAGAAGGAGTGCCCCGGAGAGGTAGAATAGGAGCACGGAGAGGGGTTTGACAAAGCGTGCGCACTTGAGCCAGAAGGAGTAGAGGGAGTGGGTGGCGATGCGATGCTTGCGGTAGCGGTGCCACTGGCCAAAGGTGGGCTGGGGCTGGACGACGGTGTAGGCGTCGGGCGAGAGGACGACGGAGGTGTTGCGGCGACGTGCATTCTGGTTGACGAAGATGTCGTCGGCGCCGTCGGGTATGTAGTAATGGTAGATGAAGCCGTCGTGGTTGAGGAAGAGGGAGCGGCGGTAGCTGAGGTTGCGGCCGTTGCCGGTAAAGGGGTGGCGAAGGGCTGCGGCACCGAGGTACTCGACGCTATAGTCGAGGTTGTCGTATTGCTGGAGCCAGTTGAAGGGGGAGTTCTTGTAGACGATGCCGCAGAAGCCGAGGACGATGTCGGTATGGTTGTGGACGTAGCCCTGCACCATGGAGTGAATCCAGTGGAAGCGGGTGGTGTCGGCGGGCATGCATTCGGGTTCGGCAAGGAGGAGAATGTCGTTCTTGGCGGACTTGATGCCGATGGAGAAGGGGTATTTGAGGCCTTGGTAGCCGTTGGCATTCTCGTGGAGGGTGACCACTTTTAGGTGCTTGTAGTTCTCGGTGAGGAGACGGAGGATGAACTGTGTGTCGTCGGTGGAGAGGTAGTCGACCACGACAACCTCGAAGTCGGGATAGTCCTGCTCGAGAAGATAGACGAGGTTGGTGCGGAGCCACTCGCCGTCGTTCTGGGCGGTGAGGACCACGGAGACGGGCGGGAGATTCTCGGATCCGTCGTCGTTTTTTTTGCGCGGCAGGCCTCGGTAGTGGCCGATGCGGAAATAAAAGAGGCCGTAGTAGAGGCACAGAATGACCAGACTCAGGGCGGCCACAATGGTGAGCGCCATGGTGCAATGGTCTGTAAGAACATGCGTAAAGTCCATTTTGGGTTTTGTAATTTTTCTTGCAAAAATATGTATTATTTTTGATTTTATTCGTATCTTTGCATAATGAAATATCAACCGATTGTTCATAACTGTCGGTGCTGATATGCTGATAAGTTGATAATTATGAAGTTCAATATAGAGAAAGAGGATGTTAAAAGCTGTGCACGTGCAGGGATAATTACCACTGAGCACGGCGAGATAGCCACGCCGATTTTCATGCCTGTGGGGACGGCGGGGAGTGTGAAGGCTGTGCACCGGCATGAACTGTATGAAGATATTGACGCACAAATAATTCTTGGCAATACATACCATCTGTACCTGCGTCCGGGGCTGGATATCCTGAAGGCTGCGGGAGGGCTGCATGGCTTTGCAGGCTGGGAACGCCCACTGCTGACCGACAGCGGCGGTTTCCAGGTTTTTTCGCTTGCCGACAACAGAAAGATTAAGGAGGAGGGCTGCACGTTCCAGTCGCACATCGACGGGAGCCGCCACATTTTCACTCCGGAGAAGGTGATGGACATCGAGCGGGTGATAGGTGCCGACATTATCATGGCTTTCGACGAGTGCGCACCGGGCGAGTCGGACTACCGTTATGCCAAAAAATCGATGGAGCTGACGCACCGTTGGCTGGACCGATGTGTGGCCAGGTTTGAGGCGACCGAGCCGCTGTATGGCTACCGGCAAAGCCTGTTCCCCATTGTGCAGGGGTGCAAGTATCCCGACTTGCGCCGTCAGTCGGCGGAGTATATCGCCTCGAAGGGTGCCGACGGCAACGCTATCGGCGGCCTGGCCGTGGGGGAACCGACGGAGACGATGTATGAGATGATCGAGGTGGTGAACGCCATCCTTCCGAAGGACAAACCCCGTTACCTGATGGGGGTGGGCACGCCAGCCAACATACTGGAGGCCATTGAGCGCGGGGTGGACATGTTCGACTGTGTGATGCCTACACGCAACGGACGCAACGGCCTGCTGTTTACTGCCCACGGCACCATCAATATCAAGAACAAGAAGTGGGAGAGCTGTTTCGAGCCCATCGACCCCGAGAGCACAGCCTTGTGCGACCGAAGCTACACCCTTGCCTATCTGCACCATTTGATACGCTCGGAAGAGATTCTCGGCCTGCAGATATGCTCCATCCACAACCTGGCTTTCTATATGTGGCTGGTGAGGACAGCACGGAAGCACATTGTGGAGGGGGATTATACAGATTGGAAGGCAGGGATACTGCCCGAACTGGGGAGAAGGCTCTAGGATAACGGATAGATAATACGACACTTAGAGGAAGATTACAACACAATAGCCCAGCATAACAGAGCGGCAGAGACAAAGAATATTCATAAATAATGTTAAATAATTGCAGCAAAATGAATGCTGTGTGTCATATAAGCAATCAAGGAATAATTTTTAGGATAATAGTACAGTATTATGAAACATTTGGTATCATTTTTCTTATTAACATTGCTGATGGCAAGCATGGGAGCATGGGCACAAAACCACTGCCCCCAATTGCATAACCCGACTTCTTTCACTTCAATGCCGTCAGACAAGGGGAAATGGTCGGCACGCGTCGGCGACCGGGTAGAGAACCAATCAGGTGGAAGCACTGGATACAATGTGTTGAGTACCTGCAGCAGGCCATCAAAACCTCCTATTGTCGGGCACACCAATATCACCTCGGCGACTTATAATTCGGGCTACGACAACAATCGTTGCGCATGCAACCACTGTTCCCTTTTCGATGCCCATGACCAGCGTTTCCGCATCTATTCATCAGCCGACGCCGGTTTGGACCTGTTTACTGTCAACAACACGACAGGACAAGGCATGCAGCGTATCCCTGAAGGCCATGCCTCAAGTATCCGCCTGGGTGACATGCGTGCAACCGGTCAATGCCAATCGAACATCAACTCCAACGGCAACGACAAGGGTGCCGAGGCACTCTTCTACACCATGCTAGTGACACCCTTCAACGCCTTGCTTTTTATCGACTATGCCATTGTGGCATGCCGTTACGACCACGAGCCCTGGCAAGCAGGAGAATTCCTGATCAGGGTATGCAAGAAAAATGGCGATCAGTGGGAAAACGCTCCTATCAACGACAGCCTTTGGTTTAATGTTGCCGCTCCCCACGTCCAAGGAGGACTTCCCGCACCTTGGGTTGAAGGTTTCAATGGGTCCCCAACTCATGCGGCATCCACAAGTTGCTGCTACTGCTACAAACCGTGGACACGTGTGGCCATCAGTTTGATTGACTTCCTCTACGACTCCGTCCGTATTGAAATGTATACGAGCGACTGCATTTACGACGTGGATCCCATCTATGCATACATTGCCGGTTCCTGCCAGAAGATGCAGATTACCTCTTCGGGGTGTCCGGTCGGTGTTTCCGACGCTATTGACACGCTGCGTGCTCCTGCAGGTCTGCTTACCTACGATTGGTACGTCTCCTCCACTGGATACGATGGACCGACATCCAATTCGGAAATCATGAGTACGCTAAATTTCAGTTCGCTGCAGAACTACGACAGCACTTTATTGGTGAGAACCGACCATTTCATCACCAGCTTGGACGACCCTCAGCGCGACGTATATGCTGGCGACACCGTTGGAACCACCACATATAAATGCGTCATGACGTCGGCGATGGACCCTGAAAAGCCTTTCCACTCGACACTATATGCACAGGTCAGCAATATCAAACCCATCATCAACGCAGTTATCACCGAAGAATGTCTTGACACTTCAGTATTGACAATGGTTGCCCGTGGCAGGGTTCCTTACAAGGGCGCCAATGCCCCTGTGATTGACCACAGCCTGACCCGTTGGGAGGTCCACCAAGGCAGCGACCCCCTCACGCCCGTCGACACGGTGATGTATGGCGACACCGCCTACTACCGCACTACCCATGCCGGCTTCCACGCTGTGACACTTACCATGTATCTGGAGGACAGTGCGTGCAGCACGACAAATGTATATGTTGCCCAAGTCCACACTCCGCCAACCACAAGAGTTCAGATCACCAAGCGCACCATCTGCGAGGGGGAGACAACCACTCTCACCGACATAACCGAAGGCATTATTGTTGAACGCAGATGGGTGTTTGCCGACACTACCATCAGCAGTGAGGTTTCGGGAATGTCCGCCACTACCTCTGTGACACGCGACTTCACCGAATTCGAGAATCCTTTCATGCTCATCACCAAGGGTGATGCACAATGCTACGACACCCTGATCGATACCATATACTTCTTCCACGACCCAGAAGTGTCTTATTCCGAGGATACCATCATTTGCAACGGTCACGAGTCGCACGTAAAAGTGTCTACCAACATGAGAGGCATCTCTTTCGCTTGGTACAGACACAAAGACCAGGCCGGGGAAGAGCCCATCTGCCGCGGCGACGTGCTGTATGTGCGTCCCACCCAGCCTCGCACCACTTACTACTTGAAAATCACAGCTATAGCCGGCTGTGTGGCATGGGACAGCGTAACCCTTTCGCTACTCTCCACCAAGATTATCCCCACACCCAAAAGTGCAAAACACTGTCCCGGCGACAGCGTCACGCTGAGAGGCGAAGGGGCCATGTGGTACGAATGGAGCAGCTACCCCCCCGACCCCAACCTTGAAGAGCAGAAGCACAACCAGACCATTACGGTTTCACCCTCTGAGGACACCCGCTATTTCCTCGTGGGCTATGCTTCCGACAGCTGCGACATCGCCGCCATCGAAATACTGGTGAAGGAGGTTCCTCTGCCTATCCTCAATTTCGAATACTCGCCGCAATACATCGACACCGAGACGCCTGTGGTTAATTTCACCGACAACTCGCAGTATTCCGACCACTCTCAATGGTTATTCGGCGACGGTGCCGTATCGACAGGCAAGAATGTGACCCATCACTTCGACATTTACGCCACCAACTGCAACGCTGTCACCTTGCGCAGCTTCAACGAGCTTGGATGCTTTGTCGACTCCACATGGACTATCGTCATCGACACCTTCGGATTCTTCCGCCCCACTATCTTCACCCCGAACAAGGCCACCAACAACGTCTTCAGCATTATCAGCAAGAGCAATATGGAGAAATTCCATATCGCCATCTTCAACCGCCGAGGCGCGCTGGTATTCACATCGGACGATATTAATTTCAAATGGGACGGTACCCACAACGGCACTCCATGCCCGCAGGGTGCATACCCCTACGTCATCACCTACACCCGTCAGGGCAGTGTACAAGAATACCGTGTAAAAGGCACTATTACTCTGATTAGATAACCCACATACTGTACTATACTTGAAAAGGTTGGAAGCCTCAGCCGCACAAGGCCGGTGTGCCAATCCTTGACAAACAAACGATGAGAGAACTTATTTTTGCCACCAACAACAAGCACAAGTTAGAAGAAGTGAGCCGACTTCTGCAAGGCAGCGTGAAAGTCATCAGCCTTGCAGAAGCCGGGCTTGAAGGGGAAATCCCCGAGACCGCCGAGACCCTTCAAGGCAACGCCTTGCAGAAAGCACAATGGGTATGGGAACGCACCGGCAAGGACTGTTTTGCCGACGACACAGGTCTTGAAGTGGATGCCCTTGGAGGCGCTCCCGGTGTCTATAGCGCCCGCTACGCCGGTGAGCACTGCTCTTTCGACGACAATATCGACAAACTGCTCCATGCCCTCGACGGCAACACCAACCGCAAAGCAGCCTTCCGCACGGTGATATGCCTTATCGAAGGCGGTACCCCCCGCTACTTCGAAGGCAAGGTGAACGGCTGTATCCTTACCGAACGATACGGGCAGGAAGGCTTCGGCTACGACCCCGTGTTCATGCCCGACCGCTTTGCCGTGAGCTTTGCCGAGATGCCCCTTGACGTGAAGAACCAGATAAGCCACCGTGGCCTGGCAGTAGCCGAATTGGTGAAGTACCTCACCGCAAACTAACCTCAGCACCATGAGCTACACGCAGGTATACCCTTTGCAGATTTCGCAAACCATGTCGATGAGCGATGCCTATGTGCTGGTGCTTGATGCATCTGACACAGGCAAACAGGTGCCCGTCATCATCGGCGAACCCGAAGCCCAGGCCATTGTCATGGCCATCGAGCAACGTCAGGCACGCCGTCCCCTCACCCACCAGCTAATCAACAACATCATGGAGCAATACATGCTCATACTGAAGCAGGTCACCATCGACCGCTTCGACGAGGGCATCTTCTACTCAACACTCTATATCAGCGACGGATTCACCGAGAAACGTATCGACAGCCGCACAAGCGACGCCATCGTTCTTGCTCTGATGCAGGGGTGCCCCATCATGATGGCACAAAACGTGCTGGACGAAACATCCATGGAGCCGGGTGCCCTTGAAGACAACCTGCCCCGAAACAAGGCTCAGCTACCCAATCCCGACGAGACCCTCGACCAGCTCGAAACCCTTCTGCGCCAGTGTGAGGAAAACGAGGACTACGAGCAGGCCGCCGAAATCATGAAGAGAATCAACCGCATGAAAGGCAACGACCCGAAATAATAGGGTCTGTTACCCTCCCCCAAGTCATTCTTACCCACCCTACCGCGATATGAACATACAACAAATAGACGAAAGCGCAGGATATATCAGTACATTCTGCAACGGGCAAGTACCCCGGATAGCCATCATCCTTGGCAGCGGACTCGGTCCTTTGGCCAACCATATCGACGACTCCGTCACCATCCCCTACAGTCGCATCCCCCACTTCCAGCAACCCACTGCCACCGGGCACAAGGGCAACCTTATCATCGGCACCCTCGGCGGCAAACGGGTCATGGCCATGCAAGGCCGTTTCCACTATTACGAAGGCTACACCATGCAGCAGGTCACCTTCCCCGTGCGCGTCATGGCGCGGCTGGGCGTGAAATACCTTTTTGTCAGCAATGCTGCTGGAGCGGTCAATCCCGAATACCGTGTGGGCGACCTGATGATTATCACGGACCACATCAACTTCATGCCCAACCCCCTCGTCGGTCCCAACATGGAGGAATTCGGTCCCCGCTTCCCCGACATGACCACCGTCTACAGCCGGCACCTCCGCGACATCGCCTTGGCACAGGCCGCCCTCAAAGGCGAAAAGCTGAGGCTGGGAGTATATGCAGCCGGAACAGGCCCCACATACGAAACTCCGGCCGAATACCGCATGTACCATATCCTCGGTGCCGATGCCACAGGCATGTCCACCGTACCCGAAGTCATCGTGGCCCGTCATAGCGGCATGGAGATATTCGGCATCAGTGTCATCACCAACCAAAGCGCCGACCTTGGCGACCACTGCCTCAACGACGGCGACGACGTAGTGCTGCAAGCCAACCGTGCCGCCGACAAGATGACCGACCTCCTCTGCGCCATTATCTCCCAGCTCGACATTCAACCCCTACCGCAAGCCCAATAACCCTATCCCACTGTCATCTGTCCAACACCCCTCATCACTTCCACGAATCAACAACCCACCCCGAACTACACAATGATTAAAGCCGCATTTTTCGACATCGACGGCACCCTCCTCAGCTTCAAAACCCACCTTGTCTCGCCTGGCACCATCCAGGCCTTCGAGGAGCTACACCGCCAAGGCATACACACATTCATTTCCTCCGGCAGACCCAAAGTGCTCATCCCGCCTATGCCCGTTGGGTTCGACGGCTATGTCACCATGAACGGTGGCTACTGTTTTGTAGGGAATCAAGTGCTGCTGCGCAATCCCATCCCACAGCAGGAGACCGACCGTTGGCTCCAGTACGCCGAGCAGGAGAACCTCTGCACCATGATATTCACCGAGCATGAGATGTACGTCAACACCCACTCCAACCCTGTTGCCAACGCCATCCGCAACCAGCTCGAGTTCCAGATGCCGCCCTTGCTGCCCACCAGGCAGATGATGGGGCGCGAGACTTTCCAGGTCATCGCCATCATGCCTGCCGAGCGCGACAATGATGTGCTTCAGATGCTGCCTCACTGCCGTCTGCCACGATGGCATCCTCAGTTCAGCGACCTTGTCAACGCCGACAACAGCAAAGCCACAGGAATAGACAGCATCCTGCACCATTATGGCATCGACCGCAACGAATGCATCGGCTTCGGCGACGGGGGCAACGACATCGAGATGCTCGACTTCTGCGGCATCGGTGTGGCCATGGGCAACGCCGACGACAACGTCAAAGCACACGCCGACTACGTCACCACCAGTGTCGACGACGAAGGAATAGCCAACGCCCTGCGCCAGCTACATATTATATAATTAGTAAAGGGGGAACGGCGTCGGCTACGACTCCTCCTTGAAATAGACCTTATAATACTTCCCCTTCTCGTCCTCGCCCTGCTCTATCAGCTCGCGGTTGCCGTGGACATAGATATGGAAGTTCTTGTCCAGTTTGATGACACTTTTATACGCCCTCGCCTGTTTCTTCACAGCGCTCTCGCTGATGTCATAGCTCTCGGGCATCTGCACATCATACTCCTGCTGATACTGCTCACGGTATTCCTTGAAGCTGTCTATCACCTCAGGCTGGGCAATCACCTCCTGCGTGAACGTCTGCAAGTCGAAATTATCATTCTGCTTGAAATAATTGCTGCAGCGGTTCAGCATGTCCGCTTGGTCGGCTTTGCTCACTCCCTCAAACTGCTGCGGCAGCTCGTCGGTGACAAACTTCTTGTAGGCCTGCATCTCGGTGTGAGTATTGTAATACTCATCCTCGCGCTGGCGGACGGAGAGGAACGCGTCCTTCCAATAGAGGGCGTCAACGGTGCGGTTGGTCGCATCTACCACGCTCACGACATAGCCTTTCTCTGCCTCGGTATTGAATATGATGGCACCCTTGTCCAGCTTGGCTGGATTGATGCCTTGCTGCACCTCCAACTCGTAGCGGGCGGTGGCACTGGCATCGTCCTCGGCACGGCTCCATTCCTCGTCGCCATGCAGCACCTTCAGAAACGACTCTTTGCTCTCCGACTTGAACAGACCGATGGCATCCATGGTCTCGCCATTGAACATGCAACCTGAAAAATAGACCACAAACAGCTCGCCGCCCTTAATGTTGGCGTGGGTTGAAGCGTCGTAGAGCAGCCGTGCGATGTCGCACGACGACTCCATCAAGCACTCCGGGTCGGAAAAGATATCGGCGCAATGACGATAGAGCGGGTTCATCTCCACCCCATCGTCACTATACAAGCGGTAGTACTCCTCCACTTTGAAGGGACCAAGGAAATAGCGCACTAGCACATCCTGCAGTTGTTCTGTCAGGTGCAACGGCTCGGTTGAGAGCACATAGCCCTCCTCCGTGGCCTTGTTGCCCACACGGTGCAGGACAACGGATTGTATTGATGAGGCTTCAAAAACAGGCATCTTCAGGGAGATTTAACGAACATTGCGGACCAGACGAACAGCCATTCCCGACACGCGTGAACCCATTCCAAAATTGATAGTCATGTTATGGAACTCAAGCAGGTCGGCATACCATTCAATTTGATCCTCAACCGTCGAGGTCCAATAAAGACCCGACGCATTCTCAAAGCGGTTAATCTCTCTCCCATATCGGCTACCCACTGCTGGAAGGAAGATACAACTGTCGGGGACGGAATCGATATTCCTTTCCTGTTCCTTATAATTGTCAGGGAATAGCAACAATCCATACTGCCCATTCAAGACACACAACAGATACGAATGACCAACACCGGTACCCTTATTCACCTCCCGCTTGTAAAGCAGATAATTCCACTCATCCTTCGACAGTGTGCGCCATCCAGCTCCCAGCGAAATGACCAACTCGGGATTTGTTCCCCAGTCCACAAAACTGCCGGTGAACAGTTGCTGGTTGGTCTCAAAGGTCCTACCCCAGTTGTTCGAGGCGGTGCTCCAGCCAAAGAGATCCATCGCATTCTCGTCATTTTCTTCCAGAAAGTCTTCTTGATGGGCTGCAAAACGCCAACGGCCCGACACATACTGCAGATTGCCCGGGCTGAAACGCACCTGTTGCGAATCGCTGATGGAGAATGTCGCCGTAAGGGGCTCTTCGGGAGGCAGCACCGTGTCTGTATCAGGGGGCGTCACCGGTACTATCGGGCGCACCGATTCGTCTTTCCTGCAACCCACGGCGATGACCATGCACAGCATCGAGCTGAACAATACTTTCGTGATAAAATGTTTCTTCATAAGTCCTATGAATGGTTTGAATCAAATATTTGGACTCGCCAATCATCATCAGCTACGGCATGAGTGGAGTCCGTTCCCCACGTCGCAGTATTCTATAGATATTAGAAACGCAAAACAGGCTGTTTTCTTACAGCCATCGACGTTAAAAAACGTTAAGGGGATACAGAAGGCCCATTCGCTGAACCTTTGAGACGTTATTTCAAAGACACATTGTCGACTGAGGAGTTAGTCATCAAACGACGCACCTCGGCACCACCGCCGACATGTAGTTAGGTTTAACTCAAATCGGTCGTTAGGGTATTTATGCCAAGTCGGTCTAATGTCCGATTTGGGTTAACACATACCGAGAGGGGCCGTTCAATCCTGCATCCTTATAGTATTGTTATAGCAACGTTACTCGACATGATAACGGGTAACAAGCCTAGAAGCAGGCAACATCGAGCCAGGATTGAACGACCCAAGTGGGTCGTGGCGCGCCGACGGCAGAGACTTCCCAGCACTGCGGTGGGACCGGGGAGGCGCAGTGAGGGAGAAAAGGCTGGGAAGGGAAAGAGTGTGGAGGGCGTTGCGGGGAGAGGGCGGAGTGTCCGTCGGATAAGTGTAAAAAGTGAATTGAGAGTGCGGTTATCCCGATTGAAAAGTCGGCCTAATGACCGATTGGGGTTGAAACAACAGTCACACGACAACGACTACCTGTCGCCATAATGGGTGATGCGGAACACCCATGCGCCACGCAGCTTGTTAAGGTCCTCGATAGTGAGGTTGTTGAGACGGATATATATGCTGCCTGCAAAGTAGTAGTGGACAATGGGCTTGTCGCATCCAAGCAGCTTTATTTGTGAGAATAGGCCGGGACGAGGCATGTTTTTCAACACTAGGGTCTTGCCGTCGAGATGGGTGGCAATGGCGTAGAGGTTGCCACCTGCCCGGGTGTAGTAGACGGTGCTGTCCCTCTCGCACATCTTGTGGTAAGGACGTGAGCCATAGATTGCCTCGCCGTTCACCTTCAGCCAGTTGCCAAGGTCAAGCAGTCGCTCTTGCTGCAGCATCGGGATGGTGCCGTCGGCATTGGGCCCCACATTAAGTGTCAGGCCGCCGCCAGCAGCAACCAGCTTGACGAAATGACGTATCAGCGAGTCGCTGGTGAGGTAATTCTCAAGCGGCTCATTGCGGTTGAGGCCGAAACTCTTGCCAATGCCGCGACATTCGGCCCAGGGCCGGACTGTATCGTTGATGGCGCCTTTGTACTCGGGGGTACGGAATCCATGCTGGGTGCCCTCGCCCCAACGGTCGTTGACAATGGCTTCAGGGCCTACAGTATTGTAATACCAGGCGATGAGTTCCTTGGCACGGAACTGCTCGGACGTGTTCTGCCACTCGCCATCAGTGAAGATAAGGCTGGGTTTGTACTTTCTGACAAGTTCTTTGAACTGGGGCATCATGTAGTGGTCGACATATTCGCCTATGGCGCTGTCGGGGTCGTGCATCCAGATATGCAGGTTGTTGGTCCACTCGGTGAGGGAATAGTAGAAACCCATCTTGAGTCCTGCCTTGCGGACGGACTTGGTGAGCATGTCGACAATATCTTTGTGGGGACCTGTCACCACGCTGTTCCAGTTGGGTTGGTAGCGGCTGCGCCAGAGGCAGTAGCCATCGTGGTGCTTGGTCACCAACACCACGTATTTGGCACCCGACCGCACAAAGAGGTCGGCCCACTGGTCGGGGTTCCAATGTTCGGCGTGCCACGATTGAGCGTAGAGTGTATAAAGGTCGGTGGGCTTGGGGCGTTGCTTTACGCCGGGACTGTTGCTCAGCCTTCCGCTCCACTGGTCTCCCAGCATATAACCCCACCTGCGATTGTAGTCTCTCATCTCCTCCACCCTGATTGTATCACCTGTCATCAGTCCGCGGTAAAACCATTCGGCATAGCCGTCGGGAGCCGACCAGGCAGGGACAGAGTAGAGGCCCCAGTGGATGAATATGCCTAGTTTGGCATCGCTGAACCATTGGGGGTAGCCTCGCTGGTTCAACGACTCCCACGTGGGCAGGACCTCGGTGCGCAGTGTGTCCTGTGCCATGCCTCGCACTCCGCACAACGCACACATCATCGTTATTACAATATATTTGAAATTCCGCATAATATCAACGTTTTCAATGTAAAATAACACTTGGTCATCTATTGCTACGATTTGCAAAGTTACGAAAAAAAAGTGGATTCCAATTTTTTTCGTAACTTTGCAATTTCAATTTGGAACTATGACGACCAATCTTGACAAAATTATAGTGGTGGGCGACAGGGTTTTAATCAAGCCCAACGATGTTGCCGACCGGACTAAAAGCGGGCTGTATCTGCCCGCCGGATACCAGGACAAAGAGAAGATACAATCGGGCTACATCCTAAAATGTGGACCGGGCTACCCTCTCCCCTCAATGGATGAGGGCGAGTCGTGGAATAGCAACCGCCACGACACGCACTATATGCCCCTGCAGGTGCAGCCCGGCGACCTTGCACTATTCCTGCAGAAGAACGCCATCGAAATCAAATATAACAACGACAAATATTTCATCGTCCCACAAAATGCCATACTGCTTGTGGAGCGCGATGACTTTTAATCAGACTTTTTAGCTATGACTAGCAACGAAATCCGCAGCCAGTTTCTTAAATTCTTCGAGAGCAAAGCCCACCACATCGTGCCTTCCGCTCCCATGGTCATCAAGAACGACCCCACACTCATGTTCACCAATGCGGGCATGAACCAGTTCAAGGACATCTTCCTCGGCAACGCCGATGCACCCTATCCCCGTGCCTGCGATGCGCAGAAGTGCCTCCGCGTCAGCGGCAAGCACAACGACCTGGAGGAAGTGGGCCACGACACTTACCACCACACCATGTTCGAGATGTTGGGCAACTGGTCGTTTGGCGACTATTTCAAACGCGAGGCCATCGCCTACGGTTGGGAATTCCTGACCGAGGTGATGCATATCGACAAACGGAACCTGTACGTCACCGTGTTTGGCGGCGATGCAAAGGACGGCTTGGAGATGGACACCGAGGCTTACAACTTCTGGAAAGAGCATATCGACGAAAGCCGCATTCTGAAAGGCTCGAAGAAAGACAATTTCTGGGAGATGGGCGAGCAAGGCCCCTGCGGCCCGTGCAGTGAGATACACATCGATTTGCGCGACGAGGCGGAGAAAAAGCTTGTGCCGGGGCAAGAACTGGTGAACAAGGACAACCCCTTGGTCATTGAGATATGGAACCTCGTTTTCATGCAGTACAACCGTCTGGCCAACGGCACCCTCGAACCCCTCAAGGCCAAACATATCGACACCGGTATGGGTTTCGAGCGCCTGTGCATGGTAATGCAGGGCAAGAAGTCAAACTACGACACCGATGTCTTCCAGCCCCTTATCCAGCATATTGCACGCCTGGCAGGTCGCACCTACGGGCAGGAGAACCAAGCCGACATCGCCATGCGCGTGATAGCCGACCACCTGCGTGCCGTGAGTTTCAGCATTGCCGACGGCCAGCTGCCCGGCAACGCCAAGGCCGGCTATGTGATACGCCGTATCCTGCGCCGCGCTGTGCGCTATGGCTACACTTTCCTCGGATTCAAGGAGCCGTTCATGAACACCCTTGTCGACACACTGGTGAGCCAGATGGGCGGCCAATACCCCGAACTGGTCAAACAACAGCAGCTTATCCAACGCATCATACTTGAGGAGGAGCAGTCTTTCCTCAAGACGCTTGCAGGCGGTATCAAACGTTTCGACGACTATATCGCCTCCCATGCCACCGGCAACAACAAAACCATCGACGGCGCTTTTGCTTTCGAGCTCTTCGACACCTACGGTTTCCCGGTCGACCTCACTCAGCTCATGGCTGCCGCGCAGGGCTGGACAGTCGACATGGAAGGATTCCAACAAGGACTGACCGAACAGAAAAACCGCTCGCGCGCTGCCGCCACTGTGGAGAACGACGACTGGGTGGAGCTAATGCCCAACGTGAACCAGGAGTTTATCGGCTACGACGAGCTGACCGCCGAGATACACATCACCCGCTACCGTCACGTGAAGGTGAAGGACAAGGAGTTCTACCATCTGGTTTTCGACCGCACACCTTTCTATGGCGAGAGCGGCGGACAGGTAGGTGACCAAGGCACCCTCACCCACCCCGCTGGCGACATGGTGCCAGTGATCAACACCAAAAAAGAGAACAACCTCATCATCCACATCGTATCCAAGCTGCCCGAGCATCTCGACCAGCCCTACAAGGCCGAGGTAGACAAGTGCCGCCGTATAGCCATCCAGTGCAACCATTCGGCCACCCACTTGCTGCACAAAGCCCTGCGCAATGTCCTCGGCACGCATGTCGAGCAGAAAGGTTCCAGTGTCGACGACCAGCGTCTGCGCTTCGACTTCTCGCACTTTGCCAAACTTACCCACGAGGAGATCCGCGAGGTGGAGAAACAGGTCAACATCGACATCCGCCGCGCCATCGCCCTTGAGGAGCACCGCGCCATGCCTATCGACGAGGCCCGCAAGCTTGGAGCCATGGCACTCTTTGGCGAGAAATACGGCGACAAGGTGCGCGTGGTGAAGTTCGGCGACAGCGTGGAATTCTGCGGCGGTACCCATATCGACAACACCGGTCATATCGGCTCCTTCCGCATCGTGAGCGAAGGTGCTGTGGCCGCCGGCATGCGCCGTATCGAAGCCGTCACAGGTGCTGCTGCAGAAACCTACAACAACAACCTGCAGGACCAGCTCGACGCCCTCCGCGAACTGCTCAAGAGCCCCAAGGACCTTCTTGCCGCAGTCCAGCGTCTGCAGGACGATAACGCTGCCCTCCGTGCCGAAGTGGAAAAATACCAAAAGGAGCAGGCCAACGCCATGAAACAGGAATTCGCCCGACAGCTTGAGCAGTCGCCGCTGCTTGTCCGCCGGATGCACAGCGACCTCAGCCAACTGAAAGATGCTATGCTTGCGCTTGCAACGCAGTATCCCGACATGGCCGTGGTGCTTGGCAGCGTATGCGCCGGCAAGCCCGCTCTCCTTGTGGCACTGGGCAAGAACCGTGTCGACGCAGGTCTCAATGCAGGTGCCATCGTCCGTGCCGCTGGAAAAGAGATTCAAGGCGGCGGTGGCGGACAACCCGCTTACGCAACTGCTGGCGGCAAGAACCCCGACGGTCTCGACGCTGCCCTCCACGTGGCAGAAGAGATGCTCAAATAACAAATGCAGTAGTTTATTTCATATACCCTCGGTAGGAACACATTCCCTACCGAGGGTTTTGTTTGCCACGGGTGGAGCATCTTAGGCATGCCATTTAGATCGTTTTTGACGGGTACTACACATTGTTTAATGTAGTCATAGGCAGGCGAATTTATGCATTGTGAGATTTTTTTTGTATCTTTGCAGTTGGTTTAGAATGTCCGAAACAGACGGTTTATCATGCCATTTGCATGTAAACTAGAAAATTACGGACACTCTATTTGATTATGAAAATACAATTAATAAAGATATGAAGAAAATTGCATTAATGTTCATGGCTCTATCAATGGCCGTGTCGGGATTAATGGCACAGCCGCAGTTGTCGGCTCTTTTCGGCTATTCCGTCTTTTATCTGCCTGAGAACAACCAGCCCTACGTGGAGACCTATCTGCGTTTCGATGCCTGGAGTCTCTTCTTTGCCCAGGAGGAGCAGGACAGATACCGCGCAACGGTGGAGGTGACACTGGTCGCCCGCAAAGGAGATACAGTGGCCTATGTGAAGAAGTACGACCTTCATAGCCCTTACACCAACAGTGTTACAGCAACCAATTTCACTTTCTTCGACCTGCAGCGCTTCGGCCTTTCCAATGGCATCTACGACCTCGAACTGACTTTACGTGACAAGGGAAGCAACGACGAACCCGTTTTGATAAAAGACAAGCTGATTGTCTATTATCCCTCCTGTGCCCCCTCGATGTCAAGCATCCAGCTGATGGAGTCGGCAACACCCACCACTACCGAGAACATGCTGTCGCGCAACGGATACGACATGGTGCCCTACATCGACGACTTCATGCCCGCTTCCGTGTCCACTATCCACCCTTACTTCGAGCTGTACAATCTGGACAAAGAAATCGGGAACAATGCCTACACCGTCAATGTCTATCTCGAGCAGAAAGAGAACGGGAGGAGAATCCCCAATGTGGGTGAGACTCGCCAGGGCAAAGGTGTCTCCGGCATCAAACCCTACTACACCACTATCGACATGAGCCAGGTTCCTTCCGGCAACTATAACATCGTGGTGGAAGTAACAAACAACAACGGCGATCCTTTGTTCAAGAAAGATGTGACAGTGATGCGTTCAAACCCCATCGTGACGAATGCCCAAGTCACCGAGACAGAAGTGGCCACCTCTTTCGCAGGACTTATCACCGAAGAGAAAACCCTTAACTACTATCTCGATGCCCTGTATCCTGTGTCGTCAGCAGTTGAGGTGGACCAAGTCCGCAACCTCATCGAGCAAACCGACATGAAGAGCAAGCAGACTTTCCTTTACCGTTTCTGGAAAAGCCGTAACCCCATCGACCCCGAAGGGGAATGGAACAAATATCTCGCCAAGCTGAAATATGTCGAAGAGCATTTCACCTACCCCCTCACGCCGGGTTACCGCACCGACATGGGCCGCGTATACCTCCAGTACGGTCCTCCCGACTTTGTCCGCGACGAGAAGAACTTTGTGGGTGCCTTGAACAATGTCAAATGGTCCCAGCGTATCTCCACCACATCTTACGGCGAAGGCGAGCATGCCAACGAAGGACTGATTTATTATCTGCCTTATCAACTCTGGCGCTACAATCTGATACCAGGAGACTACAACAACCGCGTTTTCATTTTCTGGGACGAGTTCCGCAGCGGATACTACAGGTTGCTCAACTCAAACGCCATGGGCGAAGTGACTACCCCCGGTTGGGAACGTATGTTGAGCCGTTACACCATGGAAGAAGGTGCTCTGGGCGAAGTGGGAATGCAGTTTAGACGAGGCTACTAAGATTGAAAAGTCTACTCTCGGACATATTATTTTTTGTTGCTTACCACCTGCTGCGTTACCGACGGGGGGTGACGAGGACAAATCTGTCCAAGGCCTACCCTACCCTCAGCCAGGGGGAACGCTCCCGGATAGAAAAAGCCTATTACCACCACATCTGCGACCTCCTTCTGGAAGGCATCTACAACCTCTACGCCAAACCTCAGAGCATCATGAAACGCTATCGTTTCGTGAACCGCGAGGTGGTCAACCGCTACTACCAGCAGGGACAGAGCGTGGTACTGATGTCGGCACACTACAACAACTGGGAGTATATGATTACTTCGCTCAACTTCCAGCTGATGCACCATGGAGTCGGTGTAGGGAAACCCCTACAGGACAAAGCCGTAGCCTCCTACATCACACGTCGCAGAGGCCGCTATGGCACCGAGATTGTCGACCAGTTCACTGTGCGTCAAACAATGGAATACTACCACCTTCACCAGGTTCCTGTGGCCTACATGATGCTCAGCGACCAGTCGCCCAACGATGTCCACAAGTCGTTCTGGACAATGTTCATGAACCAGGAGACTCCTTTCCTCTACGGTGCAGAATACTTTGCCCGGAAATACGACATGCCGGTCATCTACTACGATGTAACCAAGGTCAAACGCGGCTACTACGAGGTGCGCTTCACCCCCCTGTGCGAGAAGCCCAGCCAGGTGCCGCAATACACCATCACGTCGCGATACATCAAGATGCTCAAAGAGACTATCGACCGTCACCCTGAATACTGGCTCTGGTCTCACCGCCGCTGGAAACGCACCCGTCCCGAAGGTATGGAGCTGCACTCCTACACCCTCCTCTCCTCAAATTCCGAAAAACAATAAAATGACTACAACAAGATGACTACCGCCGTTGTAATACTGAACTGGAACGGAAAGAAAATGCTCGAGCGTTTTCTTCCCTCGGTGACGGCATGCACTACCGGCGACAACGAAGTGATTATTGCCGACAACGGCTCCACCGACGACTCCCTCGATTTCGTCCGCAGCCAATACCCCGGCCTTCGCATCATTGAGCTGGACAAGAACTATGGCTTTGCCGAAGGCTACAACCGTGCCCTCAGCCAAGTGGATGCCGACTACTACGTTCTGCTGAACGACGACGTTGAAGTGACTCCCGGATGGATTGAGCCTGTCATTGCGCAGATGCAGCAACATCCCGGCACTGCCATCTGCCAGCCCAAGCTGCTGATGTACGACCAGCGCGACACCTTCGAGTACGCAGGCGGGGCTGGTGGCTTCCTCGACAAATACGGCTACCCCTTCTGCCGTGGCAGGATGTTCACCACGCTCGAAAAAGACCACGGCCAGTACGACAATCCCTGCGAGATCTTTTGGGCTTCAGGAGCCGCAATGTTTGTCCGCTCCGACGTTTGGAAACAGCTGGGAGGTCTCGACAACGATTTCTTTGCCCACATGGAGGAAATCGACTTCTGCTGGCGGGCAAAGAATGCCGGCTACCGTGTCGAGTACTGCCCCCAATCCACCGTCTACCATGTAGGCGGCGGCACCCTGCCCAAGTCAAATCCCCGGAAGACATACCTCAATTTCCGCAACAACATGGCCCTGCTATACAAGAATCTGCATCAAAGCCGACTGGCTTGGGTCTTGTTCTGCCGAATCATTCTCGACTACGTGGCCGCCTTCAAATTCCTTCTCGAACGTAAACCCAAGGAGTTCGGTGCCGTGGTGAAAGCACACAAGGCTTTCTATCAGTGGATTCCATCGCTCAAAGCCAAGCGCAAGAGCCTAAAGCAACAGAAGCACGTGTCAGGGTTGTATCCAGGTCGTCTCCTCATCGACTACTACCTGTTGCGTAAAAAGAGATTCTCCGACCTCAATTCAACGACCTTTTAGATATAAATAACAATAAACTCCAAATATCACAATGAGAAAAGTACGAGTTCGTTTTGCACCAAGTCCCACTGGCCCTCTCCACATAGGCGGAGTGAGGACTGCTTTGTATAACTACCTTTTCGCACGCCAAAATGGCGGTGACATGATTCTGCGTATCGAAGACACCGACCAGACCCGCTTTGTGCCGGGTGCCGAAGACTATATCATCGAGGCACTCGACTGGCTGGGCATCAAATTTGACGAGGGTGTCCACATCGGCGGCAACTATGGCCCCTACCGCCAAAGCGACCGCAAGCCCCTCTACCGTCAATATGCCGACCAGCTCCTTCGCGATGGCTGGGCCTACTACGCCTTCGACCGTCCCGAAGCCCTCGACGCCAAACGCAAAGAATACGAGGCACAGAAAAAGACCTTCCAATACGACTGCACCACCCGCGGCACCATGGAGAACAGCCTCTCCCTCCCGGCCGACGAGGTGTCGCGCCGCATCGAAAGCGGCGAGCCTTACGTGGTTCGCTTCAAATTCCCCGAGGACCTCGACATCACTGTCCACGACCTCATCCGTGGCGATGTCACCATGAACAGCCGCCTTCTCGACGACAAGGTGCTTTTCAAATCCGACGGCATGCCCACTTACCATCTCGCCAACATCGTCGACGACCACCTCATGGAGGTCTCCCACGTCATCCGCGGTGAGGAATGGCTGCCTTCGGCTCCCCTCCACGTCATGCTCTACCGTGCTTTTGGCTGGGAGGACACCATGCCCCAGTTCGCCCACCTGCCTCTGCTCCTCAAGCCCGACGGCAACGGCAAACTCAGCAAGCGCGACGGCGACCGTCTCGGATTCCCCGTCTTCCCCCTCGACTGGCACAACCCCGAGACCGGCGAAGTGTCCAGCGGCTACCGCGAACGCGGCTACCTCCCCGAAGCTGTGGTCAACATGCTGGCGCTCCTCGGCTGGAATCCCGGCAACGACCAGGAGCTCATGACCATGGACGAGTTGATAAAACTCTTCAGCATCGAGCACATCAGCAAGAGCGGTGCCAAATTCAACGTCGAAAAGGCCAAATGGTTCAACCACGAATACCTCCAGAAGTGCTCCGACGAACGCATCGCCGAGATGTTCCTGCCCCAACTCAAAGAGCACGGCATCAATGCTCCTATGGACTACGTTGTCAAGGTCTGCGGCATGATGAAGGAACGCATTTCCTTCCCCTCCGAACTTTGGGACCAGACCCATTACTTCTTCGTCGCCCCCACCGAGTACGACCCCAAGGCCGTCGCCAAACGCTGGAAACCAGGCATGACCACCCACATGGCCAAGGTCATCGAAATCCTCAACACCGTCCCCTTTGAATATGATGCCATCCATCAAGCCCTGCTCGAGGACTACATCAAAGGCCATGAGCTCAACATGGGACAAATCATGAACTCCCTCCGCCTTGCCGTCGTAGGCACCACCGTCGGACCCGACATGCTCACCCTCGTCATGACCATCGGCAAAGAGGAGACCATCGCCCGTGTCCAGCGCGCCATCGACACCATCGGCGAGATAGAAAATAAACAAGAATAATCACCCGTCCGACAAGTCCGACCCGTCCGACAAGTCCGACAAGTCCGACAAAAAACAATAAAACAATGGAAATCAATCAAGACCTCAACAAACCCGTCGACGACAACAGCATCGACACAATAGCAATGCAAGAAAACCAAGAACAGCGTCCTGCCAACCCCGAGCCGCTGCCACAACCCGAAGCTCCCGCAGCACAATCCGCTGCTGAGAACAGCACCTGTACCAGCAAAAAGAAATGCTGCCACACCGGCATCCTGGTCTGCAACATCATCCTGCTCATCGGCCTCATCCTGCTCTATATCTTCCACTTCACCGGTTTTGGTGTCAAAACCAAATACAACCCCAACGCCACCGCTCCCGTAGTGGCCAAAGACGGCGTGCTGAAAGTCGCCTGCATCGACAGCGACACCCTGCTTGCCAAATACCAGTATGCCCTCGACCTCCAGGAAGAGCTCAACAAATACAAAGAGTCTCAGGAGAAGAGCTACCAGCAGCAGGTGACCAAGTTCCAGAAGGACTACCAGACCTATCTGCAGACTGGCGAGAACATGACCCTCAGCCAGCAGCAGGCCACCGAGGCCGAGCTCAAGCAGCGTTCCGAGAAACTGAGTACCCTCGAGGCTGAGCTCACCCAGAAAGTCCTGCAGAAGCAGATGGATGCCAATATCGAGCTCCTCAACCGCATCTTTGCCTTCGTGCGCGAATACAATGCCGCCAACCAGCAGTTCGACATCATCATGCGCAAGACCTTCAACGACAGCCCCACCATGTACATGAATCCCGCCATGGACATCACCGACGAAATCATCGAAGGCCTCAACGAAGAGTACAAATCCGTCAAGGGCAAAAAAGCCAGCAAATAATCCTACCAGGCCCTCACCAAATCCTATATGCCCTTCACCGACCAATACGTCTGTGAAGGGCTATGTTTATAGGCCGTGAGGCAGTTGAGGAACGTGGCCACAAAACGACAACCCCCAAAATCTAACGATGATGACGATAAGACAGCATGTGAAAAAGAACCTTCAGGAGGGCTTGGTGTTTGCCCTGCTCACCACAGGCCTGCTCGGCCTGACGCTGTTTTCCTACATTTTCGGTGCAGGCGACCTCTCCTTCATGGACGTGTGGGGATGGGTCTACTTTCTGCTATCCTCGCTCATGCATGCTGGATTGTTTGTGGCAGTACCGCTGCTTTTGGTGTTTATGCCACTGGCTCTTGCCGGTGTGAAAAACAAGGTGAGCATCCCGATACTGGGGGTCTTTTATGTGTTTCTGCTACTGGTGGCTGTAGTCAACCGCTATGTGTTCCAGCTCTATCATTTCCATATCAACGGTTTCGTTCTAGGCTTGCTGTTCTCCGAAGGAGCGGGAGAGATATTTGTCTTCTCCGGCTGGCTCTACCTCAAGGTGGCACTGATTTTCATCGGTGTCTGTGTAGCCGTGGCCGTCCTTGCCTATGTCGCAAAACTTTGCTGCCGCCGCACAACTGTGCGTCCACCAGTCCTCATTCTTTCAATGGCTCTTATCACGCTGCTGTCGCAGGGTATGCATGTCTACGGCGCTGCCACCCTCCACCCCTCCATCCTCGAAAGCGATGCTTTCCTGCCCTATTATTTCCCCCTGAGCATGAACTCCGCGCTGGACAAGATGGGCATCATCGACCGCAAGAAGATTACCACCCTTAAAATCAACGAGAACAGTGCACCCCTGGACTATCCGCAACAGGAGCTGATTACCGAAGCGAATCATCAAGACCAAAATATCGTGATGATTGTAATTGATTCGTGGAGTTTCCGAACGATGACCGAGGAGTGTATGCCTCACGTGTGGCATTTCAAAGAGGAGTCTGAGTATTTTTCCAACCACCTGAGCAGCAGCAATGGCACACGCGGCAGTATCTTTGGGCTCCTCACAGGTCTTCCTCCCTACTACTGGAAGAGCTTCGAGTACTCGTCTCTGAAACCCGCTTTCATTCAGCAGTTGCTCTCGCAGAACTATGCCATCCAAGTCTACCCGTCGGCCAATTTCAGCTCACCCCCTCTCGACCGCATACTCTTCAAAGGCATCGACATTAACACTACCACCGAGGGCGTCAGCGCTTATGAACGCGACTGCCGTTTGACACACAATTTCCTCGACGACCTTCCACGGTTTACCGCAGCCGGACAGCCTTTCTATGCTTTCCTTTTCTACGACATGGCACACGCCATTGATATCCCGCTAGAGAGAAACACACATTTCCAGCCCGCCTGGGCGTTCACCGACTACACAAGACTGAATAACCGAACCGATCCCGAACCCTTTTTCAATCGTTACCGGAATTGCATCTACCAGATTGACTCCCTCATCAGCATGGTTCTCGATGCCATAGAGCGGCAAGGTCTGATGTCGAACACCGTCATCCTCATCACTGGCGACCACGGCCAAGAGTTCAACGAGAACAAGAAGAATTATTGGGGCCACTCAGGCAACTATTCGCCCTACCAGATACAAGTACCCCTCATTCTCCACTATCCCGGTGTCCAGCCACAGGTATATTCTCACCGCACCACCCACTATGATGTTGTACCCACATTGATGCATCAGGTATTAGGGGTGACGAATGCCACCGCCGACTATTCGATGGGCGTATATCTGCAGGATAGTGTCGACAGGGGATGGCATTTTGTAGGCAACGACATCAACTATGCATTCATCACCGACGACGGCCACATTATCGAAAAACTGGGCAACGGGCATGTCAAGGTCTACGACAAGGACTTGAACGCAGTACCCGACTACAAGCTATCTAACAAACAGCTAAACGACAATCTCTTACAGTTAAACAGATTCCACAAAAGCCGCTAAACCCAAGCACCCCCACTATCCTATCTATCAAATCTATTAATACCCAACAGGATCAACCACTCTCCCATTTATCCCTTGTAGTCGCCGCGGTCTACGATGCTTTCGTAGCCTATGCTGCGGATGCGCTGTTCCGTGCAAGCACGACATTCGGCGGCTTCCTCACCTGTGCAGATCTTGTTGTCGTAGATGGCGTAGTCCTTGCGGTGAGTACGAGGCGAGAGGTTGGGCATGATGACGTTGGCACCGAACTGGATGCCGAGTTCACGTCCGCGGGGATGCAGGGTGCCGAGGGCCGTTGTTGCGGGCAGCAGCACACGGGGATGCAGCAGCCGTATCAGTGCAAGCAACCGCAGGGTGGTCTCCACCTTGCCGTTGGGATAGCCCTCGAAGGGGGTGTTGTGCGTGGAGACAAAAGGTCCGATACCCACCATGTGCGGCTGGAAGGAGCGGATGAACTGCAGGTCGGCATACAGGGTGTCAATGGTCTGGAAGGGCGACCCCACCATGAACCCACAGCCCACCTGATAGCCTATCTCCTTCAACGCCTGGAGGCAGTCCATCCTGTGTTGCCACGACATCTCGGCAGGGTGCAGCTTGCCGTAATGCGCTGCGTCGGCAGTCTCGTGGCGCAGCAGATAACGGTTGGCGCCCGCGTCATACAACGCCTGATAACTCTCGCGACTCCGCTCACCCAGCGACAGCGTGATGGCGCAGTCGGGATACTTATGCCGCACGGTCGACACAATGCGGCACATCCGCTCGTCGGTAAACCAGCCGTCTTCCCCACCCTGCATCACGAAGGTGCGGAAGCCCAAGCCGTAGCCCGTCTCGCAGCACTCATATATCTCCTCTTCCGTCAGGCGGTAGCGCACAGCCTCCTTGTTGCTGCGTCGCAGCCCGCAATAGAGGCAGTCGTTCTTGCAATAGCTGGAGAGCTCAATCAACCCGCGCATGAAAATCTTGTTGCCATACACCCCGTCGGCCACCGCGCGCGCCGTCTGCCGCAGATACTCCACAGCATCCCGATTGTCGGTAGTGAGTATCAACTCCAGCTCCTCGCGCGTAATATCCCGCTGCTCCTTTATCTTGTCAATAGTGTTCATAAACCTATGATTGCTTGAATGCTTATCGAATTGAGAATTGAGAATTGAGAATTGAGAATTGTTTATCAGATTAACGAATTTACACATTAACGAATTAACACACTCATCTCTTCTTCTCCACTGGCTTGTCGCTCAGCACCTTCACCTCATAGCCTATCTTGGCGAAGGCCTCCGTCAGCTTCTTCACGTCGGTCTTGGCGGAGTTGTAGGTGATGGTCACCTGCTGTTTTTCAAGACTGGTCTCAATCTTCTTCACACCCGGCTCAAAGCGGATATTCTCCTTGATTTTCTTCTCGCAGTTCTGGCAATGCATTTCGGGATTGGTGGTCACCACCAACACACGCATCTCCTTTTTACCGCTGCCCGTATGGGCAGAAGCTCCAATGGCAACGAACAGCGCCATCATTATCATCAACAAACGTTTCATATCGATTAAAGATTTACCGTTTAACAAATTAAAAGACTAACGAATTAACACATTAATTAATTCAAAGACTAACGAATTAACAAATTAACGAATTAACACATTCAGATATTCACCCTAACCCCGGCGTAAGCCATGATGCCGTGCACCGGACCCCAAATCAAGGTAGGTTCAAACATGTCGCTCCATGGGTCGTCGGCACAGAATACCGGGATAGGCTGACGGTAGTTGGTCAGGTTCTCGCCGCCCACATACACCGACACATGGCGGAAACGCCTCGTCACCTGTATGTTCAGCTGAGGATAGGCGGGGAAACGCTTATCCCACGACAACGCGCCGTCGACCTGTTTATAAGGCTTCGGCATCCGTCCGCCACCGTTCAGCTGAAGGGTCACATCCACCTGTATCAACCCCATATAGGGCTTCCAAGCCACGGTGAGCAGCCCTTTGTAGCGCGACGTGAGGGGCTTCTCCATCAGCTGCCCGCCGTAGGTGCATTTTACATTGTTATAGCGGTACGCCAACATCAGCTCCAGTTCCTCGTCAATGTCTATCGACCCATCCACCTGCACGGTGTGCGAGAACGACTTCCCTTTCAGCATGCCGATACTAATCTTCGTCAGGTCGC
>JAEEGK010003610.1_pt1 | contig 38445 bp, 34 predicted proteins | sample 8958771 | NCBI WGS metagenome assembly JAEEGK01 (sample SAMN16246547, study PRJNA631951) | gut metagenome | biome: gut microbiome; feature: rumen; material: SC-attached | host: Bos | place: Iran: Karaj | collected 2018-10
CGCGAGGAAATCTGCAAGATCAAGAGCCCGATGATTGAAAAGGTGCGTGGTAAAGGTCTGTTGAACGCCGTTATCATCAAGCCTAAAGACGGTAAGGAAGCTTGGGATGTGTGTTTGAAGATGCGTGACCTCGGCTTGCTGGCCAAGCCCACTCACCAGCACATCATCCGCTTCGCTCCGCCCTTGGTCATCACCGAGGCCGAGCTCCGCGAAGCCATCGAAATCATCAAGAAGGCCATCGCCTCGTTCGAATGATTTGATGAGTGAACCTCTGATAGTTAGCCCGCCTGTTTACAGACGGGCTTTTTTGCTATAAAGATGTCGTTTTTTTGACAGTATTGGTTTTTTGTCTATTTTTGTCAAGCAAAATGATACAACCATGAAAAGAAACTTTCTGATTTTAGCATTGGTTACCATTGCCTTGTTCTTCACTAGCTGCTGTGACCAAAACGACAATGCAAACACCAACAACGAACAAAAGACTATGAGCACTACGATGAACGACCTGCTGACGCGCCGCAGTGTGCGCAGCTACACCGATGAAATACCTCCCATGGAGGTGATTGAAGAGATTTGCAAGGCCGGCACCTACGCTCCGACTGGCATGAATCGCCAAGCGCCTGTTATCGTGGCCGTCACTAATAAGGAAGTGCGCGACCGTTTGAGCAAATTGAACGCCGCCGTCTTTGGTCCCGACAACGACATGGATCCATTCTATGGTGCACCCGTGGTGCTGGTGGTTCTGGCCGACACAACTGCTGCGAGGACTTGGAAGGAAGATGGCTCACTTGTGATGGGCAACCTGCTTAATGCAGCTCATGCCAAAGGTTTGGGCTCCTGTTGGATACATCGTGCCAAGGAAGTCTTCGAGACCGATGAAGGTAAAGCTATCTTGAAAGATGCTGGTATCGGGAACGAGAATCTGGTTGGGATTGGCAACTGCATCCTCGGCTATACCGCTGGCGAATATCCCGAAGCTGCACCTCGTAAAGACAATTACATCTATTGGATCAAGTGACGATTCGGAGGGTGTGAGACCTAAAAACCGTTTCCACCGCTTCTTCATAATCCTTTAGCGCGTTGATTTTCTTAATCTTGCGCCAAATGTCTTGTGGCTCATCGAAAGAATACATCAGGTACGACCATAGTTCTTTCATCCTGCCCAATACCTTTGGACTGCCTCCCGCATGACGGAGGCGGTCTTCGTACAAGTCAAGGACATAATTGTGTAGTCGTTCAGTCTGTCGCTTTGCGTCATTGCGAGGAACGAAGCAATCCAGAGAGTCACTTCCTTGGATTGCTTTGTTGTTTCTATTCTTAATGACTGATGCCTTAATGTCCTCCGCCAAAAATGGATTCGCCAGAATGCCGCGTCCAAGCATGAATTGGACTATGGTTTTGCAGGTCCCTGAGCTTGTGGCCCCTGAGGTCCCTCGAAGGGTCGAAGGGCCGTCGTTCAGTGTTTTGTGAATCCTTTCAAAACTTTCCACCGAAACAATATCCCCATTATACACCAATGGCGCATTAATCTGAGGCATTAATGCCTTGAACCGTTCCACATCAGCCTCTCCCTTGTAGAGTTGTTTCCCAATGCGCGGATGAATGATCAATTCGCTTAAAGGAAACTTGTTGAAAATCGGAATGATGGCATCAATCTCCTCTGGACTAAAATACCCTAAACGGCATTTCACGCTGAATTTCATATCTCCGATGTGCTCGAAAACACCTTCCAGCATAGCTTCCACTTTGTCTGGATAGGGTAGGAGGCCACATCCTCGCTTCTTGTTGGCTACCCTTGGAAACGGACAACCCATATTAAGGTTGATTTCCTTGTACCCCAGTTCCTTGCATTGCTTGGCAAAACGCAAAATCTCTTCAGCGTCAGTGCTGAGGATTTGTGGTGTCAGTGTTTCCACATCGTTGCACCTTGGGTCGATTTCCTCGCCTTGCAGGTTCTTGGCGTGGTCTTCTTTATGGATACCTGTGAAGAAAGGCGTGTAGAACTTGTCGATGTCGCCAAAATGCCGCTTGAACACATTGCGGAAGGGCGCATCAGTGATGCCTTGGAAGGGGCCTAAAGAAAGAAGAGGTTGGTTCATCTCTTCTTTCTTGTGGTGGTTTTGGTCGCCTTTCGGCTCTTGCCAAGGTCTAAAAATGACTTGGCAATCCATGTGATGAGTAGCACGAAGGTGACATATACCGCAATGCGGCTGAGGTAGTCGCCGTTCTTGGCGTAGAAAGTGACTTCCTTGTTGGCTTTCAAGGTCGCTTTGATGGCGTCAGGTTCCCAGTATTTGGTTTGTTGCAGCACGTCGCCGCGTTGGTTGAAGAATCCCGAACGACCCGTATTGGCTGAGCGGGCAATACAGCGGCGGTTCTCGATGGCTCTCAGCTTGGAGAACTCGAAATGCTGTTTATAACCAGGTGTGTCGCCCCACCAACCGTCGTTAGTGATGACGAAGACTAGGTCGGCACCTTTGGCGCAGAACGAGCCAACATATTCGCCGAAAGCCGACTCGTAGCATATTGGCACAGCAACCTTATGTCCATCAAAGGTCATGACTTTCGATTCGGGGTCGCCTTTCAACGTTCCACGTGCGATGCCCACGGTGAGACTGAAGTTGCGCAAAAAGCCCATCCACTCGGGAATGGCCTCCACGACTGGTGTGAGCTGTGATTTGTTGCGGTGCTGCAAGCCGTCGCCACTGATGAGTAAAGCCGAGTTGTGGCAATAGTAGTATTTGTCTGTGCCGTCAATATGGCGTGCAGGGAAATCATCTTCCATGCCTTTAGGCACCCACTCGTATGTGGTACCGCCAATGACAAAGGAGAGTTGTGAAAATCGTGAAACATAGTCGTGCAAGGTTTTGAGTGCCTTGGCCTTTTTGGTTTCATGCAGCCAGATGCCTTCCTGGATGGCCGACTCGCTGCTGACAATAAAGCGCGTGTTGGGTGTCACCAAGGGCAGTGACAAATTAATGTTGTTTTGGATGACTTGGTCGTAGAAATGATTATCGAATTGTTCGTTCCACGGGTCGCAGTTCTGCTGAACAACGATGACTTCCGTGTTGGTGCCTTGGTCTTCATAGTGTTTGTAAACTCGTGTGCTGATAATGATGGGCACGAGGAGAATAATGGCTTCGAGGCCGATGCTGATTAAGATGGGCTTTGCCTTTTTGGTCTTGAAGAACTGAAGGATGTTGGTTATCAAGATGTTGACTATAAATACCCATAGTGTTCCTCCAGCTATGCCCGTGTATTCATACCACTGCACCCAGTTGACTTGGCTTGAAAACACATGGCCCAAGTTGAGCCATGGCCATTTGATGGCCCAATGATAGGTGAGTAGCTCAAAAGCCATCCAGTAGGGGATGAGGATGAAATTGCCCCATGGATTGTTGCACACTTTCTTTTTTGTGAGGTGGAACAGCCAAAACACGGTGGCCATAAAGAGCGCGTTCAGTATCCAAGCCAATATGGCGGCGGGAGTAGCATTCCATACCCACCATGTCGTGGCAACGTTCCAGATGAGAAAGGTGAGAAACGAAAGTCCAAACACTTTCCCCTTTTCCCCTTGGGCGATTCGACCTTCAAGCAACAACAAAGGGATAAAACCGATGAAAATGGTAGGTGCTATGCCCCAAGTAGGCCAAGCTGCTGTAAGTAATCCTCCACATAAAGAGGCCAGCAAGATATTGCGGATTCGGAGTCCTTTGGTAGACGTGGAGCTTGTTGAAACGCTGCTTCTTTTACTATGTTTATTCATGATGTTTTTTTTCAGAATTATCGGGCAAAGGTACGATTTTTTGGTGGTAACAATTAGCATGTTTCTTTTTTTCTCCGAAAAGACCCTTTATATCAAAAAAACAACTATTTTTGCACAAATTTTTTGTAGAATGAAGAAAGTGTATAAAGTTGCGGGTCATAGATTTGCAGTGGTCATGCCTGACGAAGAAGGGGCTTGGAATGAAATGCAAAAGTATGAGACGTTTCTCACGGAAGATTTAGGTGATTACCTTTATACTGCTGAGTTGATTAATGAGATGCCAGATACGACGGGTAAACAACTTGTTGTAGTTTCGAACCAAGGTGCAGATTTGCCACGTGTTGAAGTGTATGATTGGAACGGGAAATGGTTGTTTGAGATCGCTCCGATGATGGAGGCACCAGTACGAGTATTCTTTTTTGCCGACAAAGATTTCACTACTATGCATTTCCGATTATTGGGAACTAGGAGGTTTTCTATGGACATTGTAATGCAGTTGATGTTCGCTTTTGCAACGGCACGCAAGAATACCTTGATGATGCATGCTTCAGTGACGATGCATGATGGGAAAGGATACCTCTTTTTAGGGAAGAGTGGTACAGGGAAAAGCACCCATAGCCAACTTTGGATTAATAATATTGAAGGTTGCGAGTTGCTTAATGATGACCATCCTGCATTGAGGGTTGAAAATAATGGCGAGGTGCGCGTTTACGGTACGCCATGGAGTGGAAAGACTCCTTGTTATCGTAATGTCGATGTTCCCGTGGGTGCCATTGTTGATCTTCATCAAGCTAAGAAGAATGAGATTAAAAGATTGTCTTTACCGGAAGCTTATGCGGCAATTTTCGTTTCATTCTCAGGACTGAGGTTTATCAAAGAACAAGCTGACGGGCTACATACAACAAATGCTTTGATTGTTGGATCAGTGCCTTGCTTCCGTCTTGACTGCCTTCCCGATGCTGAGGCTGCGTGGCTTTGCTACAATACCGTGTCACAGTGATGGATAAAGTGGTTTTGCCTAATAATGTGATGTTAGGCGAGGTTTCGCGGTTGCTTCATGAAGGTCGTGAAGTGGTCATGACCCCCAAAGGTAGCAGCATGCGGCCATTTATTCGGGGAGAGATTGATAGTGTTAGGCTGCAAAGGCCTCGTGATTTGAAAGTGGGCGATATTGTGCTGGCACATTTGGTCCGTCGCTATGTCTTGCATCGGATTATTGCCATCAACGGTGATCAGATTACATTGATGGGTGACGGTAACTTACAAGGAGTTGAACGTGTCTTGAAATCGGATGTTACCGGCGTAGTGGTTGAGATAATCTCTCCAGATGGAAAAGCACGAAAACCTTCAAGTGGACGTGTTTGGCGCAAATTGCTACCGATGAGGAAATACTTGCTTAAGATATACAGAAAATGGAATAGAATAAGAGGTAAACAAATATAAAACAACAATATATGAAAACTAGAAAAGGTTATAATTTAAGGACTTTGGGCAATGAGTTTGTCCTTGTTGCAGAAGGTTTTGATGCAGTCGACTTTAGCCGCATGATTTCGATGAACGAAAGTGCCGCATTTCTTTGGAAGGAAGTAGAAGGCAAGGATTTTGATGCCGATATGCTGACGAGTCTTTTGACTGACAATTATGACATTGACCGTGAAACTGCCCAGAACGATGTGGCTGCTTTGCTGAAGTCATGGTCGGCTGCTGATGTTATAGAGGATTAATTAATTAAATAAGGTGTAAGTCGTGTCGATTGTCGAACAACAGTATTTCGGATTGCTCCGAGCTGCTCTTTGGGACACATCGGTTTCCATTGATAAGGAAATCGATTGGGAGGCTGTTATGCAAATTGCCGAGTTCCATAGCAACAGCGTGCTGTTGGCCGATTTGGCTTCAAGGTTGACAGACGGCAACAAGCCCTCGGTCGCCATGCTGGCCAAGATGCAATCCCAAATGCGCAGTAATTTGCTCCGACAGATGCGCCTGCGTCAGATTTTGGTGCTGGCGCTGAAGTTGCTACGCGAGCATGACATTGAGCCGGTGCTACTTAAAGGGTTTGGTTTGGCTAATCTCTACCCCAATCCCGCTTTGCGTCAAATTGGCGATATCGATCTCTTTGTTGGTCTTGCCCATTTTCATGAGGCTTGCACCTTGCTGCGTTCGTTGCCAGGTAGCTACAATTGGGGCGAGGAAATTGATGCAGGCAGGCATTATAATATTGAGTTTGGTTCATATCCCATGGAAGTGCATCGCGTTAGCGCTGATGTTGGAGATGCCAAACTGCAATCTTTTTATGCCGCTCTAGAGAAAGAGGAATTGCTTGACCATCCTCAAAGTATCAGTTATGAGGGCCTACAAATTTCCATACCTTCCAAGGAGTTTGCGGTGTTCTTTACCTTCTACCATGCTTGGAATCATTATTTGGAATCTGGTGTAGGATGGCGACAACTCAGCGACGTGGCGATGACCCTTCATGCCTACTATGGGCAACTTGATCTCGATAAGTTGCGACAATGGCTTGACACTATGCGTGTGATGAAGCCGTGGCAGACTTTTGGCTGGTTAATAGTGGACCGTCTCGGCTTGCCCAAAGAAGAGATGCCTTTCTATGATGCCTCATTCCATCGAAGGGCTACAAAACTCTACCGTCAAATCATGAGAGAAGGCAACTTCAAACGTAGTAATAACTTCAAGCGCAAGAAACCCAAACGTCGCTTTTGGCACAAAGCACATGCTTTTTTTGGTTTTTTTGTGGATTTCTTCCATTGTGTAAGAGTATTCCCTTCGCAGGCTTTTCATTTATTGTATAGTAAGATGAGAGCAGGTTTTGGAAAATTTTTCAAAAAAAAGTGAATTTTTGTGTTGCATATGAATTAATTATTTATTTTTGCAGCGTCAAACAGTGTGAAAAGGAACACGAACAAATAATTAATCAACAAAAGTCTAACAAGTAAAAAAGTAAAAAAATGAAAAAAATGAACAAAATGTACGAAGCTCCCAAAGCTGAAATGATCGAGCTGAATGTCATGAATGCCATTATGGATGGCGTAGCCCCAGATAGCTTCATTGAGGAAGAAATCTAAAACTATTGTAAATTAGTAATCAATTAAATTTTAACCATTTAGGAGAAAAAGAAATGAAAAAAATCCTTAAAGGAGTTTGCATGATTGCTGTGATAGCTTTGGCTTTTACCTCATGCAAAAAATCAAATGAAAAGACTGGTATTCGTATTTCAGGTAGCACTCAAGCCTTGGTGGAAGAAAACCTTGATGAAAACAGAAATTATAACTCTCCCAATAACAAGACATGGTTTGAAGAGGGTGACCAAGTGATGTTCTACAACCTCAACGTTGATGATGCTTCTTATACCAACTATGGTATTTATACAGCTGACAACGAGGCTCAAATTACTGAGTTTACCTATTCAAGCGGTACCATTATTAACCACAATCCTACAGAAACAGCTTTGTTCGCTTTCTATCCCGCTGAAATTGTGAACAACGCCAGACTCTCTCATGAAAATGAGGCAATGTTTGAAATCACAGATAATCAAGTTTATCGCGAAAAGAATGGTGTCTCCATCATTCCTCAGCGTACTCTTTGCATGGCTTCAAAAGATGTCGTGGCCGCTGGTGTTGATGAACAGCATTTCCTGTTCGATAATATCATGGGTGTGTTGAAGCTGAACTTGAAGAGCACTTCTGGTAAGACCATCGAAAGCATTGTTTACGAAGACAACACTTTCAATGTGACGGGCCGTGTGCACCTCAAGATTGACAAGGTTGATCCTACCGTGTTGACTAGCTTGTTGAACAACTATGGCACTGAAGGCAACGATGTAGCAATTGCTAACTATATTCAAGAAAGTGGTTACTATGTTGATGCTACTCAAGCTGGCTTAAAGGGTAAGACTATCACTTTGGATTGCGGTGAAGGTGTACAACTCCATCCTACCAAAGCCAAGCCCTTCTTCATCACTCTGCGTCCTCTTGCCATGTATAATGGTTTCAAACTGACGTTCAACTTTGTTGGCGGTGAGACTATTGAGTACACTTATGATGGCAGTGCTTCTGGCACAAGCCTTATGATCAGACCTGGTGTGATCAAGACTTTGACCCGCAATGTTGATCAACTCTAATCTGATAGATTATTGACTAATGAAAAAGCACTTCCCATGAGGGAGGTGCTTTTTTCGTTTTGGTTGGCTCTTGTGGAGTTGCCACTTTCTAGCAGCTTACTATCTATACAAAAAAAGAGACGCAATCATTGCGTCTCTAGATTTTGGTGGTACCGACGGGAATCGAACCAGTGACACGAGGATTTTCAGTCCTCTGCTCTACCAACTGAGCTACGGTACCTCCGCTTAACTATGTCGAATCTTTCGATTTACGGCTGCAAAAATACGACATTTTTCTCAAATGGCAAGAAAAAAACTTCAAAAACTGAGTTTTTTTTGTTTTTTTAAATGTTTTGTGTTGATTTTCAGTGATATAACAAATAATGCTCACAATTAAAGCAATAAAAACTTGCTCAACGAGTTAAAAAATCGGATATTTGCACGCTCTAATCTCCATATCTCCATTTGGAAAGGAGGAGAGGGCTTGCCTAAGATATTATGGTTATGAGAATACCTTTTCTTAAAAGCATAATGCTCGTTTGTTTGCTGACGTATTGTTATGGCGCCAATGCGCAGGCTGACGTTGATTCGCCTTATTCCTTGTTCGGAATTGGACAAGTGAACGGACGTTCAATGAATGTCAGGTTGAAGGGTATGGGCGGTGTGGCCAATGCAATGTTTGGCAATGGCATTATCAATGCTGAGAATCCTGCTTCCTACGCCAAAATTGACTCATTGGCCTTCCTGTTTGATGCTGGATTCTATTTCAAGACTTCCACTTTCAGCACCGCTACACTATCCGAGAAGGCTAACAACGCTTCATTCGATTATGTGTCAATGGCTTTTGGTGTTATGCCTTGGTGGAAAATGGCCTTTGGTGTGCAGCCCTTTAGCACTTCAGGCTATAACATGCTTGTTGACAACATCAAGCCTGGCATCGGCAAGACCACCACGCGTTTCAAAGGTAGTGGTGGACTCAACCAAGCTTTTTGGGGTAATGCTTTTAAGACTGGCAAACATTTTGCCTTGGGTGCCAATGCTTATTACGTATTTGGCGATAGCCAGGCTGAAACCTCGCTCTTTTTTCCCGATTCGGCCTATTGTATTGGTTCGCGTCGTAGCATCGACGTAATGGTTCGCTCTTTTATGTTTGACTACGGCGTTCTGTTCAACACAAATGTAGGAGACAACATGGAGTTGAGTTTGGGTTTGACATATACCCAAAAGATTAACCTGAAAGGCGAGCAGACCCTATTCATCCGCTCGTTTGAAGAGGATATTGACACTGAGGTGGAATACTTGATCGACACCATCTCCTATGTTACGAATGAATCGAAGATTACCATGCCGCAAGGTTTTGGTGTGGGTGTGGCTCTGCAGAAGGGCAACGACTGGTCTGTAGGTGTCGACTTCAATTGGACCCAATGGTCGCAGTTTGCGCGTCAAGGGAAGACAGAGGGACTACGGGACACATGGGCGGTTTCTGCGGGTGCTGAAATCACTCCTAAGCATACGTCCATCTCTGGCTATTTCTCACGTGTCACCTACCGTTTCGGTGGCTTCTATGAGCATGGTTTTATCAACCTGCTGGGCAATGACGGGCTAGACCATTCTATTAATAAGGTGGGCGTCACGGCTGGTATGTCGATGCCACTGCCTCGAACCTTGTCTAAGGTTAATCTTGCCCTTGAAATAGGTCAATATGGCACTCGTGCGGGAGGCTTGATACAAGAACGCTATGCCAAGGTGAATGTTGGCATTTCGGTGTTTGAGCATTGGTTCATGAAGCGCAAATACAAATAATGAAACCTTACGGAATTATTTTGGAATGATATTTGAATAAAAGCAAACAAGTTTAACACTAAAAATAAAAAGAGATGAAAACTAAAAGATTAATGATGATTGCCGTTATCTTTGGAATGGCAATGAGCGTATCTGCCCAAGAAGTGTCAGAGTCGAAGTATGGAACCGATAGCGTGGCCTGCGTGACCAACCTGTCAATCTATGGTGAGGCTTACAAGCAGTGGGAAGCGGCCAAGTTTGCGCCAGAAGCCATCAGCACCGAAATGGTTAACGCCTGGAGAGAGGTCTTCCTTAACTGCCCCCGTTCCAGCCAACTTATCTACACGAGAGGTGAGAAGATCATGGACTATTTCATCCGTACCAATCCTGCCCAAAAAGACGCTTATATCGACACCATCTGCATGATGATGGACAACAGAGCCCAGTATTTCCCGGTCGACCCGAAGACGGGCAAATCTCAAGTGGCTGGCATCATGGGTCGTAAAGGTTTGCTGATCTACACCTATAACAAGAACCGCTATGAAGAAGCCTACAATGTGCTGAAAGGTGCCGTCGCTCTTGACGCCTCTCAGCTGCAAGGCGCCTATATTGATGCCTACTTCAAGGCTACCATCGATATGGTGAACAATAACAAGGCTGAAAAGATGACCATCATCGATGTGTATCAGGAACTCTCTGAGGTGCTTGATAATAATATCGGTGCTTTGGCTGAGACTGAAACCGAACTTCAGACTGCCAAGGAAGAAGCAGAGACCTCTGGTGATACTGATGCAGTGGCTGGTTTCGACAAGCAATTGGAGAAGAACGAGAAAAACATCAACATCAACAAAGGGGTGAAGAACAACCTTGACAACCTCTTCCAGCCCTATGCTTCGTGTGAAGATCTGCTTAAGGTATTCAGTGCCAAGATGGCTGAAACGCCCAATGACGTGACGCTGCTCAAGCGTATAACCACCATCCTTGATAAGAAGGACTGCACCGACTCGAAACTCTTCCTCGATGCCGCCATCAAGCTTAATGAGCTGGAACCCAGCCCCGAGGCTTCCTACAACTTGGGCATCAAGTTCTTCAAGGACAAGAAGTATAGCGATGCTGCCAAGTTCTTCGATGCCGCCACGAAGACGGAGAACAACGACCGTAAGTATCGTGCCTACCGTAACCTTGCCTTCTGCTATCAGAACATGGGGAGTTTGGCCAAGGCTCGCGACATCGCTAGAAGAGCTGCTCAGGTTGATCCGACTAATGGTGAGCCTTACCTTATCATAGCCATGCTGTATGCCGAAAGCTCCAAACAATTTAGCGGCGATATCGAAAGCAAGGCTGTGTTCTGGGCTGCTGTCGACAAGTGCAATAAGGCCAAGGCCATTGACCCGTCCATCTCCGAAAGAGCCAATAGCTTGATTCGTTCCTACACAGCTGCCTTCCCGTCGATGGAGACCATCTTCTTCAACGATTTCAGTGAAGGACAGTCATTCCAAGTCGGTGGATGGATTGGTGAAGCCACCACTATCAGAGCTAGAAAGTAATTGAAGTGTATCCTGAAAATAGGAGTCATACTCAACATCACAGCCTTCATGGCTGTGATGTTGTTTTCGTGTTCAAACCCCGATGCAATCGTGCAAGCCATGGGATCGGACGACACGCTGTCGGGCATCATTGCCGATAGCGTGATTTTCTATCGTAGTGACTCGGGCGTGGTCAATCTTGAATTGCATACCCCTCGTATGGTGCGCATGGAGACAGAGGATGACATCATGGAATTCCCCTTTGGTTTCGACGTGTATATGTATGATAAAGGCGAAAAGATCACCGAACTTCATGCCGGATATGGCAAGAACTATGGTAAAATGCGATTAATTGAGGCCGAAGGTAACGTAATTGTGCAAAACTTTGGTAGTAATGAGACAATGTATTCCGAAAAGCTGTTTTGGTATCAAGACTTGAAAATGATACACACACGTTCGCATGTCAAGATTGTCACGCCTGACAAGCAGATAGAGGCGGATAGTCTAGTGGCGACCGAGGATTTTTCGGAATACACCATGTATTCGGGCAGCGCTCTGCTTGATGTGGATGAGGAGGATTGATTTATGGGCAGTTGGATCATTGTTGCCGTTACTTTGTTTTTCTCAGCTCTTTGCTCGGGACTTGAGATTGCCTTTAATAGCATTAATCGACTTCAGCTGGAGGTAGAGTTGACGAAAAATACTTTCTCGGCCAAGATTATTAGGTTGTTTCTGAAGGATCAGTCTCATTTCCTTACATCTTTGCTTTTGGGTAATAACATCGCGCTCATCATCTATGGCATGGGCATGTCGCAACTGCTTGATGCACCTGTCAATCATTGGCTGCAATACATTTCATTTGACAACGACTTCATGGTGTTACTGGTAAAGACTATCCTTGCCACGTTACTTGTGTTGTTAGTGGCAGAGTTTTTGCCCAAGGTGTTGTTTCGCATCAACCCCAATGCTATCCTTTCATTCTTCGCTTTGCCGACTTTCATCTGTTATTGCCTGCTCTATCCACTGATACTCGTCTATACGGGCTTTTCGGAGTTTATCATTCGGCATATCCTTCGCTTGAAAGTTGATAGGCAGGAATATCGGTTCTCCACCGTTGACCTTAACGACTATATCTCTGAATATGCCGACCCTGAGGAAGCCGATGAGGATATGCAACAAGAGATACAACTATTTCAGAATGTAATGGAGTTCCGTTCGGTGAAACTCCGTGAGTGCATGGGGCCACGTAATGAGATTGAGTCGGTGAAGTTGAGTGACAGTATTGAGTCAGTAAAAACCCGTTTCGAGGAGACTAAACACTCTAAGTTAATTGTGATAGGTGAGAACATCGATGACATTGTGGGTTATGTCCATCTCAATGATGTGGTACGTGTTGTGGCCGAGCATAGAGAAGTGGCATTAGCTGACATTATTAGAAAGATTGATTTTTTCCCCGAAACCTATACCGCAGACCAGCTTTTGAAACATTTCATTCAACACCGACAAGGCGTGGCTGCGGTTGTCGACGAGTTTGGTGGCACAGCAGGCATTGTCACGATGGAAGACGTGGTGGAAGAAATCTTTGGCGAAATTGATGACGAGTACGATGTAGAGGAGGAAGTGGAAAAGGTAATTGGCGACAACACTTTTGTCTTTTCTGCCCGCCTTGAGATAGATTACCTCAACGACATATACAAACTCGACTTGCCCATTTCCGACGACTATGAAACTTTGGCAGGCATGATTTTGCATTATTGTGAGAGCATTCCCGAGCAAGGTCAGGTGCTCCAAATTGACAATTATCAGATCAAAATTTTAAAAGCCTCCAATATGAAATTAGAAGAGGTTGAGCTGAAAATTAATAATAATTGATTGGTTATCAGTTTATTTTGATAGGAATAACTAAAAATCATTGTTGTTGAAAAATAAAATTCAACCAAAAGTCCCTGCGAGTTGAAATCTTTACTAAATTTGCACGCTCAAATTTGAAGTTTAATAAGTAAATAGAAAATAGAATTATGGCAGCAATTGAAAAAATCAGAAGACGCTCCGGATTGTTGATTGCAATCATTGGTATCGCATTGTTAGCGTTTGTCTTACAAGACCTTTTCCAAAGTCAGGGAAGAAACATGGGACCCACTGTGGCCACCGTTGATGGTGACAAGATTTCGGTGAGAGACTATGAAGCGCTTAAGGAAAGGAATCTTGAAAGCAGAAGGTCTTCAAACAACAATCTTTCTTCCACTGAGACTTATGGAATCTACAATAATACTCTGGAAGAGATGATCAAGGATAACATCATGACCAAGGAATATGAGGCCGCAGGTATTGGCATCACCTCTGAGGAGCTGATGGATCAGATGACAGGTGACAAACCTCACCAGTGGGTGGTTCAGAGCTTCGGTGATGCAAATGGTAATGTTGACAAACAACGTGTGGCCGAATATCTTCAGAACCTCAACAACTTACCGGCTGAGTATTATAACCGCTGGCTTGACTTTGAGAAAGCCGTGAAGCAAAACCGATTGGAAACCAAGTTCGATAATTTGGTGAAAGCTTCCTATTTCCTTCCTACCCCTTTGGCAAAGAAATACTATGAAAACAAGAATATGAAGGCTTCTGCCGATGTCATCGCCTTGCGCTATTCAACTATCCCAGATTCGACGGTGGTTGTGACTGATGCCGACAATAAGGCTTTCTATGAGGAGAACAAGTTCCGCTATGAGACCGATGAGAGACGTGATATCGAATACGTATTGTTTGAAATCAAGCCTTCGTTGGAAGACCGTCAGGAAGCACTGAAGTTTGTGCAGGACAGAAAGGCTGAGTTTCAAGCTGCTGAAAGTGCCGCCAACTATGTGAATGACAGTTACAACTCTGACAAGCGTTACGATAGCACGTGGCTGGGTCGCAAGGACGTTCCTGAGATGATAGAGCAAGCTATCTTCGACAACGGCAATGGTGTGGGCTATGTGTATGGCCCTTATGAAAATGAAGACGCTTTCAACTTGGTTCGCATCGTTGATATGCAGAACCGCCCCGATTCACTGCGTGCCAGCCACATTCTGATTGGTTATAAGGGCGCTATGGGCAGCCAGGACACCATTACCACAAAAGAGCAGGCTGAAGCCAAGGCCAACGAGTTGCTGGCTCAGCTGAAAGCCATCAAAAATAACGATGAACTTTTTGCTGAAATGGCTGCTGAGTACAACACTGATGCTACGAAAGACAAAGGTGGCGACCTTGATTGGTTCATTGATGGAGCAATGGTTCCCGAATTCAACGAATACGTAATTAATAATCCAATGGGTTCATTGGGCGTTGTGGAGACTCCTTTTGGCTATCATATCGTTAAGGTTACAGATAAAACACAACCTCAACCCAAGGTGCGTCTGGCCTTCTTGGAGCACAAGATCAATTGGAGTACGAAAACCTATCAGAATGTTTATGCTGAAGCCAATAAGTTCTTCGCTGAAAATAGAACTTACGATCAATTCAACAAGGCTATTGAGGAACAAGGTCTGACCAAACGTACCATGCCTGGCATCCAGAAGTCGACTTATCAAATCACTGGCCTTGAAAACCCGCGTGAGATTGTTCGATGGGCTTTCGATGAGAACACCAAGAAGGGCGACATTTCCGACAAGATTTTTGAACTTGACAACAACCAATTGGTAGTAGCCGCTTTGACGGGTGTCATACATGAGGGTTATGCTCCTTTGGAAACTGTAATTGAGCGTTCCAAGTACCAAATCCTCAACAAGAAAAAGGGCGAGATGGCAGTTGAGAAGTTGAAGGCTTGCGGTAACGATGTCGACAGAATGGTTAACGAACTGCATGCCGAGTCCACCACGATTTCCGATGTTAATATCGAATCGCGTGTGCTGAGCAATTTTGGTGTTGAAGCCGATATTGTTGGTATGATTATGGGTATGAAGGAAGGTGAGGAATTTGGACCTGTTGCTGGCAATGCTAGTGCCTTCATCATCAAGAATGTGAAGTTTACAGCCCCTGCAGAAACTACTGACTATAGCAGCATCATTAGGGAGAAGACCAGCCAATTTACAAACAGAGCAATGAATAACGGCGTGTACAGTGCTTTGAGGAATAACGTTAAGATCAAGGATAATAGAACTGAGATTTTCTAAAAAGATTCAATTTATTATATAAGAAAAGGTGCGTCGATTTTTTTCGGCGCACCTTTTTTGATTCAATATACTAATTTGGCATAATTCACGTTTTACGTAAAATGAATCATAATTTGAAAAAGAATACCAATCCAATGAAAAAACTTACTTTTTTGATTGTTGCAGCCATAGCTTTTGCCTTTATGGGCTGCCGTAAGCCTATTGAAGTGTCGTTTGGCAATGGTACGCAAGTGCTTGACCCACAAGGAGGATCAATAGAGGTCGCACTAAAATCGAATGGCGAATGGACCATCGATCCTACGGAGGAATGGCTTACTGTGTTGCCCATGTCGGGTAGTGGCGATGCCACAATCACCTTAACTGCTACATCTAATACAACGGGAGGGTCTCGTTCAACCAAAGTTACAGCTTCTACTAAGGACAATACCGCTGTGATGACGGTGGTCCAGGATGCTTCGTTTCAGTATTATATCGATGTAAATCCCTTGAGTATTCACTGTGATGCAGTGGGAGGCGAGTTTACAGTGGAGGTGTCATCTAATATTGAGTGGGAGGTCATAACCCCTCAGTGGGTGACCAGTTCGATGATGACTGGGGCTAATGATGCGACCCTTACCTTGGCTATTAGCCCGATTGAAGGTGATGAGGCTGACTCCCGTGAGGGCGAAGTCGTTATAAGTGGTCTTGATTCTATTTCGGCTAAGGTAATTGTTGTTCAAGAACTGCTTCCAGTCTTAGGTATCGAACTTATGCCCAAAAATCTTGATTTTGTCAATACTAGTGAAACAAAAACAGTCATTGTGACCACGGAAGATAGTTGGACGGCTTTCGTTGAAGAGGGGTGGGTTACTTTGAATCAAAACGAAGCTGTGGGAAATGCTGAAATTAGCGTGACAGTTGAGGAGAATTCCTCGTATGAAGAGCGGCAAACTAGGGTCGTCTTTGTAACAGCTGGTGGTGTTCGGGCCATGCTTTTCATTAGGCAGGATGCTACTCCCGACCCACATTTCCTTGAGGTTTCACCTCTTATATTCCAAATTGGAAAAGAAGGTGGCGAGAGAGACATTAATGTGAGTTGTGACACCGACTGGGAATTTGATTTGGAGTGCGATTGGCTGTCGCTCTCTCAGCAATCTGGTACCGGCAATACCACAGTGGTTCTGACGGCTGAACCGAATACCTTTACAGAACCGAGAATGAAGGCCTTTCAAATCAAGTCTGGGGACTTGAATGCTCAATTGACTGTAAGTCAAGCACCAGGCGATGAGCCAATTGTGGCTGTTTTTGAGCCTGATACCTTGTTTGTCGAATATACTGGAGGTGTACAAACTATACAATTGACTTCGAACACCACATGGCAACTACAGGCAAGCAATTGGATTACTTTGATCACCAGTTCGGGCGAGGGTAACACTTCATTTGATATTGTGGTGGATAATAATCCTGAACTCGATGGAAGGGTGGGTTTTGTGAATGCCATTCATAATGGACAAGTATTAGGTTCCATGGCTGTTGTCCAGGAGGGTAAGATCGACATTTTGGAAACCGACATCACTGAGCTAGATGTTCGTGCTGAAGGTGGCAGTTTTGAGGTACAGGTAACTTCTAACCAATCATGGATTGTGAATGCCGATGTGAATTGGATACATTATGAACCCCAAAACGGTTTTGGCAATAAAATACTTACTGTTACAGTTGATCCTATGATGGGTGTTCGTCCTCGAACAGGATATATCAAGTTAAGTGGGGAAACTGGAAATCAAGTGATTATCACTGTGAACCAACATCAATAAAAAAGAGGGTGACCAAAAAGGTCTGGGACCCTGTCTGAGAATCGAATATTTGACAACAGGCTCGTATCCCCCTCCGAATAAAAAGAAGAGGATGACCACTTTTTGGTCATCCTCCTTTTTGTGTCGTTTGTGAGAATCAGAATCCCGTGCCAAACCAATACCAGAACTTGTTCTCCATTTCCTTCCAAGCTTGACGCGTTGAAGCAGCGAAGTCATTGGTGTATTGGTTGAGGAGTTCGGAGGCTTCCTTCTTCTTGCCATCGGCAATCAAGGCTTGGGCTCTGCCTTCGATAGCAGGGATTTCATCGAAAGCTTTTTGTTCGAAACGGTTGGCTGTGCCTAACAAGGTCTGCTTAGTGCGTCCCCATTGCACGGTAGCCAACTTGTTGGCCTTGCGGTAGTGCCAAATCCAAGCCTCGTCGCGATAACGCAGTTGGCCACATTTGTCGAAGCCTTCAGGCAGGGTGGTGGAGCCTGAGAAGATGGGGATGCGAGGGCTTTGACCAGGGTTGTCGCAGGCCATCCAGCAAATGGCGCCGATTTCGTCAGGCATCCAACTGCGGCATTGGATGATGTGGTGGTAACTGCTCCAAGCCACGGCCACGGTGCGTTGGAAATTGATGGTGCCTGGAGCCAAGTAATTAATAGTGTTCATCATAGCGCTACCCACCCAGGGATTGGCCACGGGGCTGATGATGGTGTCGTTGACTACGCCGTCGTCGGTGCGTTTCTTGGCCACCATCTTTACGTTGCGAGTCATGTCCATATCAGTGCCTTCATAGGTACTGCGGAAGAGTTCCATCACCTTGCGCACATCGACGTTTTCGTCAGGTTTCACCGAGAAGGGTAACTCGGGCATCTCGCGGTTGAGGTTCAATGAGGGTGCTAGCTGGCTGAGGATGAAGAATTCGCGGTCGCTGTAGTTCTTGCCACCTCCGTAGGAAGCACGGAAGGCCTTCCAGAAGATGAAGTCGCCCTTGCCGTCCCAAAGGCCATATTTTTTCGCTACGGCTTCGCAGTTGTCGGAGCAATAAAAATCCTTGCTTTTGCGTTCCAGCTTGCCTATGCGGGCGATATTGGCCGAAACGCCCACCTCGTCGTCGGGGATGCGTTTGGCAGCCCATACGCCGCCTATTTTGTCGGGACCTTCGCCGAGGATTTCCATTTGCCACACTTCGTTCTTGTCGGCGATGGTGATGCATTCACCTCCGTCGCCATAGCCGTATTCCTTCACCAGTTTGCCGATGAGTTGGATGGCGTCACGGGCGTTGCTGCAGCGCATGAGGGCAACACGTTCTAGCTCCTCAATCATGAACATGCCTTTCTTGTTGACGAGAGTGTCGGGACCCGAAAAGGTGGTCTCGCCGATGGCCAGTTGTTTCTCATTGAGGCAGGGGTAGGCTGTGTTGAGGTATGCGTAAGTGTGTTCCACTTGGGGTATTTCGCCCACCAGTTCCACATTACGGTTGTCGAAGGGGTCTTCGGTGTGCATGGTGCCTTTGTAGACCTTGTGCATCTCTCCTTTTTCGTGATTGACAGCGGCTTCCCAACGCATCCAGGTGCGGTAGCGGCCGTCGCAGGTGTGGGAAGTAATAACGGAGCCGTCGGTGGAGGCTTTCTTGCCCACCATGATGCTGGTGCAGTTGGCGCCGACGCGTTGTTCGTTTTCGTCTTGTGCCATCGTGCTCAAACTGATGAGCAGAAGAGTAGAGAGAAGTAATGATTTGATTTTAAGCATATTAATTGTGTTTGTGATGATTGTCGTCAGGAGTTCAAAGATAGAAAAGAAAATGATTAGATTTAAAGTTTGGATGAAAAATACTTATTCCCAAAACAAATCCTCAGCAACTCCGTCGGCGAAGAGCATCTGCTTGTCGGTGAGGTAGAGGAATTCGCGTGTCTGTGAGAGCCTGCCTTGGGCAATCAAAGGCTGGGCGTGTTGTTCGCAATAGGTGGAGAAACGCTCGCCCATCTCGCGTTTCAACCATTTCAAGTCGATGCCCCAATGGGTGCGCAGGCGCAGCATGATGTATTCGTCGTATTGCTGCTCCAGAGAGAGGATTTCTTTTTCGTAAAAGAGCCCTTCGACAGGCTCAGGGACCCGTGTACAATACTTCTCAACGCTGGAAACATTCCATTGCCGTGAGACCCCATCGAAGGAATGTGCAGAAGGTCCAAAGCCTATGTATGGTGTCCCGAACCAATAACTGGCATTGTGCTTCGAGTGCATCCCACGGCGGCAGAAATTGGAGATTTCATAATGCAGATAGCCGTTTTCGGCGGCACGTCGACAAAGGATTTCATAATCGCGTAAGGCATCGTCTTCATTGAGGGGCTGCACCTTGTCCGATTTGATTTGCTTGGTCAAGATGGAGTTGGGTTCCAAGGTGAGCGCGTAAGCTGAGAGGTGGGGAAGACCCAACTCAAAAAAGAGGTCAAGGTTGCGGTTCCATTGTTCGGCATCGGAAGTGGGCAGGCCATAGATTAAATCGATGCTGATGTTGCTGAAGCCAGCCTGTTTTGCCCATTCAATGCTTTGCTGGGCATGAAGCGAGTCGTGGCGGCGGTTCAGGTACTTCAAATCATTGTCGAAAAAGCTTTGGATGCCGATGCTGAGGCGGTTTACCCCAAGCTGGCACAGACTTTTAAGGTATTTCATTGACAGCGTGTCGGGGTTGGCCTCAAGGGTTATTTCGGGGTTTTCGGCGACGGGATGCGTTTCTTTAATAAGGTGTAACAGCTCGCTGATTTCCTTTATGGATAGCAAGGAAGGCGTGCCGCCACCAAAATAGATGGTGTTGATGGTGGGCATGTTGTGATTACCCTTCGGCGCGGTGGATTGCGGGTCAAGTCCGCAATGAGGCCCGCGCTGAAGGTACTCCTTTCGTGCCACAATCTCCGTTTTCAAGGCCTCCAAGAAGCGATCTTTCAGCTTCAATGAAGGCAGCGAATAGAACCCACAATAGGCGCATTTCGAATTGCAGAAAGGAATATGGATGTAGATGCCAGCCATCTTACTTTTCAATGACCAGTTTCACGGTCTTTTCTCCTTCAGTGGTTTTGATACGGATAAAATAGATGCCATTTTGCAGGTGGCTGATGCCAATAGCCTCGAAGTTTTCATTGATGTTCATCACGCTTTGGCCCATGATGTTGAACACCTCTACTTGAGTAAGACCTGCACCTTCGACGTGAAGCATGTCCTTGGCTGGGTTTGGATAGACCTTGGCTTCCTTGCTGTATTCAAGGACGGCATCAGGAATTACCTCCACCGACAGTGGGGCGCAGGCCGACTCACAGTTGTCATCGAATACGGCGATGACGACGTATTCGTATGTTTGGAAGAACTCAACTTCGTTATCTACATATTCAGTAATTTCAAAAAACTCTTGTAGGAGCTCACCGTTTTTCTGGATGTAATAGCCTAACAGGTTGCCTGTTGAGCCAGGTTCGGGTTCGGTCCAGTGCAGATACACTTGGGATACGTCACCGCCGGTTTCTGCCTCCAAGTCACGGACGGGCTTGCAACTGACGACCATCTCTTCTTCACGAATCCATCCCATGCGGTCGTTGCTTCCTTTGTAGGTGCCGAAAACAAGGTTTTTAATGGGTTGATTCAGCGCGTAGGCAGTGACATAAACGGGATCGTCAGGTGAGAAATTCTGGACATAGGTTAAAGTGACAATCTCAAGATTGCCGTCACCGTCGATGTCGCCGAAGTTGGCGCCGTTCATATAGGAGAGGCCTTGTGGGCGGAGCGGGAAACCTTCGGTCACTTCGGTGCCGTCCATCTCCCAAGCTCGGATATACCCCGATTCACCTTCCATAAGGTTAAAGTCGGTGATGATTTCGTTTTCGCCATCACCGTCGATGTCGGCCACCGAGATGAAGCCTTCGATGCCCGCACTTAGGTTCAACGGGAAGCCAGATGCCACGTTGCCATTGGCGTCGTATTGGTAGAATACGTTGCCTTCACCTGACATGCCCATGAAAACAGCGTAATTGTCGCTGTTTTTTACCACTGTAGGAGTCGAATAGGTCCAGTAAGGAATCGGTTTTGGCCATCCTGTGCGGTATTCACCTGTGAGGGCATCACGTACATAATGGTTTGGGTTGTCGCCATGGCAGGCACCGATGAGACTCCATTGGCCGCTATCGTCGAAATCAACAACCAAGGGAGACTGGTATGAGTACTTATAAGCTTCTTGACCATCAATCGTATATAATTCTTCACCTGTGTGGTTGATGCAATATAAGGCTAAAGTGGTTGCAGTGAAGATTTCTAAAAAGCCATCACCGTCGATGTCGGCTATAGTAGGCGTAAAAGAAGGGGTGGAAGACATCTCGAAGGGGAATCCATCCATCTCTTCACCTTGTAGATTCCAGACGTGGATGCCGGCGGAGATACTTGCCGAAGCTCTTCCACGGCCATTGAAAATAATCTCCAGCGTTCCATCGTTGTTGAGATCTGCCAACACAGGAGCGCAGATAAGGGGGTTGTTATTGGTGACTGTCGCTAACAGAACGTTGCCCGAAGCGTCGAAGATGTTGATGCCGCCACGGGCGTTGCCATAGGCAGTAAGTGCTACTATTTCAAGTATTCCGTCATTGTTGATGTCGCCAACAGCAGCAGGGTATTGTGCCATGCCGCCGACTAGTGTCTGTGTCCAAAGGACGTTGCCTTGTCCATCGATGACATTAATTTCTTCGTTGTGGCAGAGAATGATTTCATCCGCACCATTATTATTGAGGTCAGCCAAGGACAAACCTCTCATTGGCTTGTAAGTAGTGTTGGATCTAAAGTTCAAAGGGAAGCCTGGCATGGGTGCCAGCCCATCGCGAGCATCAGGTGGGAGTTGTGTATGAAGCACTTTTTCAGTTCTGATGATGCCTTTTTCGTCTAGGAAGGCACGTGTCACTGTCCGTTGGGCTTGTGCGGCCACAGACAGCGATATGAAAGCAAGGAATAGTAGATGTAACTTTTTCATTTTCTTATGATTTAGTGAAACAAATGAGCCGCATCATTTGCCGGCATTACCAGCGAATGACACGGCCCTTCTAATGCTTAGGAACCAATTAATGAATTATTTTTCTTTTTTGCAGCATCCAGCGAGACACTTGTAGCAAAGGCCAGCAAGGCATGCACCAACAAGCGGAGCCACGATGAAGAGCCATACTTGGTTCATGGCGCTCCATTCACCACACTTTGAGAAGAGAGCGACGCCAAGCGAACGGGCGGGGTTGACAGAGGTGTTGGTCAGCGGGATGCTAATGAGGTGGATGAGCACCAGGGTAAGACCGATGGCCAAACCACCGAACTTACCATTGGCATGACTGCTGTCAGTCACACCGAGGATGACCATTAGGAACACGAAGGTCAGTAGAGCCTCAACGAGGAAAGCGCCCCACATCGAAATAGCTTGGTAATCGGCGTTGCCAGTGGCCTTTTGGAAGGCTTCACCAAAGCCGTTAGCAGCGAAAACTCCGGTATCGCCAGCACCGATAGCATTCCAAATAGCAAGGAGCAAAGCCCCGGCAATGATGCCGCCGATGAACTGGGCAATCCAATAGACGAGCATTTCCTTGAAGCTCATGCGGCCGTTGACGAAAACGCCAAAGCTGACAGCAGGATTCAGGTGAGCCCCCGAAATGTGGCCGATGCCATAGGCCATGGCCACTACAGTGAGACCGAAAGCGATGGCTACGCCAAGGAAACCGACATGTCCGAAGAGAGCGGTACCGCAGCCGCCAAAAACCAAAACGAATGTGCCGAACAATTCGGCGAAGAATTTGTTACCTGTTTTCATAACGTTATAATTTTAAATTAGTTATTAGTTGATCCAAAGATTCTATATTTTTGCTGCCCTTATGGGTGGCTTTTGAAACACTGCAAATGTACAAAATATTCTAAGGTAGACAAGTGTTTTTTCAAAAATATCTACATCATTGTAAGATGTTTTTTCCAAACATTTCAGAGAAGTTCTAATATTTTTGGCAAAACCTTTGTTTTTAATTTACTGATAATCAAATATATAAAATAAAAATAGAAAAAAAATACAAATTTGTTGTAAAATATCACAAAAAAGCAATATTTTTGCGGCATTATTCATAATTAGAGCAATCTATATATGAAAATGTAGTAATAATAGTCATCAAGAACAAATAATATTAATATAGAAAGGAAACAATACAAATGAAGAAGAGAATCATTAGTGCTATGGCCATTTTGGCAATGTTGCTGGGTCCAGCTATGATGCAAAGCGCTAAGGCGCAGAACATTTTCGACAATAATGAAGAAATGGAAAAGGTACTGCGTGGCGGAACCGATGAAACTCGTGATGGTGAACCGACAGGTGGTATTATAGATGATATCGCACCTTTAAGCGGAGGACTCTTAGTTTTGGGTTGCCTTGGTGGAGCCTATCTCGTCGGAAAAAGAAGAAAGGAAAAGAACTCATAATCAGTTCAAGTAATCTTTCTTCGACTTCACTCAATTTGTTTTCTGTTTTAAGGATTGAATTGACAGAGAATAAGCTTTGCTATGCTATGTTTGCATGGTTAATGAAGTCAATGAATTGTTTTATTCAGGTCAGTTGATTCTATTAACTGACCTGTTTTTTTTCCGATTTAGATGGCAAGACGTGTAACTATACTCTCATTTTTTTTCCTGTTGTCATACACTATCATAGCACAGGAAAAACAATCTTATTGTTTTTCGTTGGAGGACTGTTTCCGTTTTGCTGTAGCAAACAGTTACGAGCGCAAATCTATGGAGTTGACAAGTAGGTCGTTGAAGACGACCTATGAGCAATCAAAACGACAAAGACTGCCTAACTTAAGTGCCTCGGTTGGACAAAACCTGTCGAACAACGAAAGCGGGTGGTCCACTTCAGGCAATGTGGGTGTGGGCTCCTCAGTGACTATCTATCAAGGTGGCAACATCAACAATACCATTGAGCAGAATCGCCTCAACCTGGAACGTAACGCGGTGCAGTTGGAACGATACGACAACCAGCTTGCCACTCAGATTTTGCACAGTTTCCTCACCATTCTCGGCAATCAAGAACTGTTGAATTACCAATTAGAAGTGCTCAACACCAGCCGCGAGCAGGTGAAGCAAGGACGTGTGCGTCATAATGTGGGTACTATTCTCGAAAGCGACCTGCTGCTGCTCGAGGCGCAATACTATAGCGACTCGAACAATGTGGTCGACACGCGCATTAATATTGAGAACAATTTGCTGGATTTGAAGGTGCTACTTTCGATGAACCCGACTGACGATTTGGAGATTATCACTCCAAATACCGACAACTTGGATGACTTGAAGGAATTGTTGCCATCGGAGGAAGAGGTCGTCAACCTTGCTATGGAATATATGCCCGACTTGCGCTTGGGCGATTACGACATCCGTTTGGCCGAAAAGAGCGTCGATATGGCGCGAGGCAATTACTTTCCGTCCATCTCGGCCAATGCAAATGTGGGTATGGGTGTGCTGTCGTTCGATTCTGACGGCAACTCGAAATGGTATGGTAAGCCAACAGAATCAGCAGGCATTTCGATGAGCATCCCGATTTATAGTCGCGGTCAAACTAAAGCCAACGTGAAAAAGAGTCGCATTGCCTTGGAGCAAGCCCAGTTGGATTATGAACAATCGGCTCTTGCGGTGCGCCAAACCGTTGTGCAAGCCTACCGTAATGTGATTTCTGCCTACAATGCGTATAAGGTCTCACAAGTTAAGGAAAACGCATACAGCAAGAGCTTCAATGCGTACAACATTCAGTATCAGTATGGCACCATCACAACAGTGGAGTTGCTACAACAGCAAAACAATTATCTGAATGCCCTTAATTCCTATATTCAGAACAAGTATTCCTTGTTGATGAAACGCAAGATTCTGGACGTATATATGGGCAAAGAAATAGAGTTGTAAGTATAGAGTTGAGTGTTTAGAGTTCTAGGGCTGTTACACTGTGGCAGCTGCAAGAAGAACAAAATTCGAATAATACGATATATGAAGAAAAAAAGAAAAATATGGTTGATTATTCTGGCTATCGTTGTTGTGGCCATCGCTGCGATAGTCATCATCAAGGCTATGAAATCAGCCAACAAGGAATTGGTTATCCGCACCCATGTGGTTGGTGAATATACCGTAGAGAACACTGTGACCGCAACGGGTACTATTGAGCCAGTGGAGACTGTTGAAGTGGGAACACAAGTGTCGGGTAAGGTGGAAAAGATTTATGTCGACTTCAACGATGTGGTGAAGAAAGGTCAGCTGATGGCCGAATTGGACAAGCAGACGCTTAATCAGAGCCTGAGTCGCGCCAAAGCTAGCCTCACTTCGGCTGAGAGCCAACTCAATTATGCGAAACTCACATACGAACGCACGAAACAGCTTTACGAGTCGAATGCCGCCACCTTGGCCGCTTATCAGGAAGCGCAGAACACATACACGCAGGCTCAGATGAGCAAGAGAAACGCTCAAGCCTCATACGACCAAGCTAGGGTTGATTTGGCCTACGCTGAAATCTATTCGCCCATCGACGGCATCGTGCTCGATCGTGCCGTTGAGGTGGGGCAGACGGTAGCTGCTTCGTTCAGCACGCCTACCTTGTTTACTTTGGCCAACGACTTGACCAAGATGCAGGTGGAAGCTGATGTCGATGAAGCTGACATTGGGCAAGTGAAAGTAGGGCAGAGGGTAAGCTTTACTGTGGATGCCTACATGGACGATGTGTTTGAGGGCACCGTAAACCAAATCCGTATGAAACCGACTACCACGAGCAATGTGGTGACTTATACCGTTATTATTGAAGCTCCCAACCCCGACCAAAAGCTCTTTCCAGGCATGACTGCCAGTGTGACCATCGTCACGGAGGAAGAGACAGGCTTGGCTGTGCCTGCTGAGGCCTTCAATTTCACCCCTGACGAGCAAATGCTAAAAACCATTCGCAACAGTGAAAAACCCGATGGACAACGCCCCGAGCCACCTCAAGGCCAAAAGCCTCAGATGCATGAAGGAGGGCAAGCCGCCAATCATAACATGGTGTGGTTGAAGAAAGGCGATGACATGATGCCCTGTCCCGTCAAGGCAGGCATGAGTGATGGTGCTTATAAGATCATTGAGCAAGGGCTGCAGGCTGGCGATTCGGTGGTGCTTTCGGCGCAGTATGTCGTCAAGGAGAAAGAAGTGAAGAAAGGAGAAAATCCCTTCATGCCAGGCCCTCCTGGTAGGAACAGGAATAATAATAGTAAAGGCGGAAACCAAGGTAATCAGAAATAATCATGAGCGAACGGCAATCCATCATCAAGGTTGAGAACCTCAAGCGGACGTTTGTTGTCGGTAGTGAGGAAGTTCATGCCCTGAAGGGTGTGTCGTTCGACATTTGTCAGGGCGAGTTTGTGAGTATCATGGGCTCGTCGGGTAGCGGCAAGTCCACATTGCTGAACATCCTGGGTTGCCTTGACCAGCCCACCTCAGGCGAGTATTACATCGATGGGATTTCGGTCAGGGAAAGAAGCAAAAACGAGCTGTCGGAGATTCGTAATCGAAAGATTGGCTTCGTGTTTCAGTCCTATAATCTTTTGCCGCGTACTTCAGCTTTGGAGAATGTAGAATTGCCTTTGGTTTACAATCCGGATGTATCGCATCGTGAGCGCCATGAGAGGGCACAACATGCTTTGGAATTGGTGGGCTTGAAGGACCGAATGGAGCACATGCCCAACCAGCTTTCGGGTGGTCAGCAGCAACGTGTGGCCATTGCTCGTGCTTTGGTGAACGACCCTGTCATCGTGTTGGCCGACGAAGCCACAGGTAACCTCGACACGCGCACTTCATACGAAATCATGAGCCTTTTCCAAAGCCTTCACGAACAGGGCAAGACCATTGCCTTCGTGACGCATGAGTCTGATATAGCAGTGTTTACGAGCAGAACAATATTCCTTCGCGACGGTCATATCCTTCGGGATGAGCCTGTGGCGACTAAGTCGGCGGCAGAAGCTTTGGCGGCATTACCCAAAGATAACGATTATTGATATGGATATTCTGAACCTCATACGGATTTCGGCGAAAGCCCTGCTGCGTAACAAGACGCGCACGGCCCTTTCCATGCTCGGCATCGTGATAGGTATCGCTGCCGTCATTGCGGTGGTCAACTTGGGTGAGGGATTGAAGCAGAGTACGGCCAATCAATTGTCGGATATGGGCACCAACCTTATCATGGTGATGCGTGCCAACCAGCGACGTGGTGGCGTGAGCATGGGCTCGTCCAACGTGCAATCGCTCAAGGTGAGGGATTGTGAGTTGATTGCCAAAGGTGCCAAAAACGTCACGATGGTCAGTCCTGTGGTCAATAGTGGTGGCCAGTTGGTGAATGGTTCCAAGAATTGGTCGGGCACAGTGTATGGAGGATCGCCCGACTATCTGGAAATCAGGAAATACGAAATTGCGACAGGCGTCAACTTCACAGAGGAGGATGTGAAGAAATATGCAAAAGTTGGTTTGATAGGCCAGACCATTGTGGAGAATCTTTTCGATGATGGAGAAGACCCCATAGGCAAGACTATCCGAGTGGGTAATATGCCATTTAAGGTCATCGGGACTTTGAAAGAACGAGGTGAGAATGGCATGGGTATGGATCAGGATGACCTCGTGGTGATGCCATATAGTACGGTTCAAAAACGGATGTTGGGTGTCGACTATATACAACAGATTGTTTGCTCGGCTGCTTCCGAAAACGTGGCAGAAGCCGCAGTAGAAGAAATAGAGAGCATTCTGCGGGCATCTCACAAGATTCCAGAAGGAGGCAACGATGATTTTGAGGTTCGCACCCAACAGGAGATGCTGGAAATGATGTCTTCAATGACGGGCATGATCACTACGGTTTTGGTCGCCATCGCCTTGATTTCTTTGCTGGTAGGCTGTATCGGCATCATGAACATCATGTATGTCACGGTGACGGAGCGTACCAAGGAGATTGGTTTGCGAATGTCCATTGGAGCGAAGAATTCTGCCATCTTGATGCAGTTCCTTACCGAAAGCATCATTTTAAGCCTTATCGGAGGTGTTATAGGACTGCTGTTGGGTCTGTTGCTCTCCTACGTCGTCTCAATGGCCATGTCGATGCCGTATGTTGTTAATGTAGCTTGGATGTTTATTTCGTTTATTTCCTGTGCCATCTTGGGTCTTATTTCGGGCTTCTTCCCCGCTTTGAAGGCCTCGCGCACTGACCCGATTAATGCATTGAGATATGAATGATTAAATTGTAGACCATGAACAAGGATGCTTTTAATGAAGTGGATAAATACATTTCGCTGAAGCGAATTGTTATGCTTTCGTTGACTATTACTTTAGCATACTATGCCATATTCGTTTTGATGCATTACTTCAGTAGACCCATGTTTGACAATCCAATCGAGATAGAGAGTTTGGATGGCCAAGATTTCGTGGTTTTGAACGGTGATACGCTTCAATTGAAGGAAATGACGCGACTCAGTCTCTCAACGCCTCAGGAATCTCGAAATTATCATCCTGAACCTATAGATCATAAAAAACCACGGTTTTTGAATAAGGTTTTGGTGAATATCCCCCTTACGTTTATCATGGTTCTCGTTTTGTTGCTTTTCGACAAGGAAATCATGAGCTTAAGACTTAAAAAGAAGCGGGATGAGTTTGTTGCAATTCTCATTGGTTCATTGTTGGTTGGTATAATAATGAGTTCGTTGTGTATTGCCTTTCAATGGTCTTGTTGGCCAAGTTGGAGGCCACCGCATTCGCTATTCATTTGTATAGTTAAGGGTTGGCTGGGTGATTTGCCGTTATATGCTATTGCAGTTCTTTCGGCATATTTGTTGCGTTCGGTCTATTTTGAGAAAAAAGCAGCCGTTGAAAACGAAACACTTCGGGCTGAAAACCTTAACTCGCGCTATGAGGCCTTGAAAACTCAGATGGATCCGCATTTCCTTTTCAACTCGCTGAATACCTTGAAAGCATTGATTGAAGTCGATGTCGAAAAGGCTGGTGATTTTGTCCACCAGTTGTCGACGGTGTTTCGTTACACATTGAAAAACGAGGAGGTGGTTACTTTGGCCCAAGAGCTTGAGTGTGTACGCCCCTACTGCCAGATGATGAAGATTCGCTATGGCGACAACCTCCTTTTCGACCATCATATCGAACATGAGAAGTACGACGATTACTATGTCCTTCCACTTTCAATCCAAGGGCTGATCGAAAACGCTATCAAGCATAATGTGGTGTCCTCAAAACAACCACTGACGATTAATATTCATACGGATAAAGATAATCATTTGATAATCAGCAATAAAATTCAGCCAAAAATTGGAAAAGAAGAAGGAACAGGCATCGGATTGGCCAATCTTTCGGAGCGATATCGGATAAAATGGAGCGAAAATGTTGAAATTTTTAACGACGGAAAGATTTTTAGCGTAACTTTGCCTCTTAAACTAAACGAACAGTCACTATGAAAGCACTGATTATTGAAGACGAAGTTATGGCTGCGAAGACGCTGAAGAAGCTTCTTCTGGAAGTCAGCCCAGGTATTGAAATCGTTGGCATGCTTGAATCCATCGAAGACAGCGTTGAATGGATTGCCAACCATCCCATGCCCGACCTGATGTTTATGGACATTCATTTGGCTGACGGCTCCTCGTTTGCCATATTTGATCGTGTTACCATCACTTGTCCGGTCATTTTTACCACGGCATACGACGAATATGCACTCAAGGCTTTTGAGGTGAACAGCATTGACTATCTGATGAAACCTATTAGCAAGGATGCTTTGGAGCGTGCCATGAACAAATATCATTCTTTGGTGGAGAAAAGCGTTGATACCAACCAACTCAGCATGATCTTGAGCCAGTTGGGTGAGAAGAAGAAATACAGAAACTTTTTCCTGCTCCCCGAACGCGACAAGTTTATTCCATTGCCGGTCAGCAACATAGTTTACATTTACATTGATGCCAAGACACTGAAGATTATCACAACGGATGGGAAGACATTCTACATGAACCACACCTTGGACGATGTGATGAGCGAGCTTGACCCACATGAGTTCTTCCGCGCCAACCGTCAGTTTGTCGTTGCCCGCAGTTCCATCAAGGATGTGTCGGTTTGGTTCGGCAACAAGTTAGCCATCAACCTTTTTGTCGAAACGCCCGAGAAGATCATTGTGAGCAAGGCTCGTGTGGCTGAGTTTAAGGTTTGGTTTACCAAATAAGTATTTGATTTATAATTACTTATAGTAAACATAAAATTTTTTCCATAAAAAAGCATTGTGGGAACGAAAAAAGGTTGTACTTTTGCACCCACAAACCGAGAGGTTCAACGTAGTTAAAACGATGCTTCCGTAGCTCAGTTGGTAGAGCACCTGACTCTTAATCAGGGTGTCCAGGGTTCGACCCCCTGCGGGAGTACAAGAAAGCCGCTGATTTTCAGTGGCTTTTGTCGTTTTATACCCCGCAAAGAGTACAAATCGTGGTCTAGTACTAATTAATTCACAACAAGCTTTGCAAATCCATCCGTTGCGAAGGTTTCCAATGTGTTCTGCTCGTTGACGTAGATGTAATAGGCCTCCACACCATTCATGCTTTCGATGAGCGGCAGTGACTTCTCCATGCCCATCACCATGCAGATGGAGGCCAAGGCATCGGCCCAAACGGAGTTTTCGGCCAATACGGTCACGCTGAGCACATTGTGTTCAACGGGATAGCCAGTCTTCGGATCGATGCAGTGGGAATAGCGTTTGCCATTGCGTTCCACATATTTTCTGGTGCTGCCCGAGGTGACCAAGCCCTTGTCGCGCAAGGTGATGCGGGTGTGCACTACTTGTTCCGAATCCCAATTGTCGGCAGGCTTCTCGATACCTACAATCCACGGCTGGTCGTTGGGCTTTTCGCCCCGAGCCATGATTTCACCTCCAGTGTCAACCAAATAGTTCTTGATGCCTCGACTGTCTAAAAAGGAAGCAATCAAGTCGGAGGTGTAGCCTTGAGCAATGGCGTTGAAATCCAAGGTCATGGCAGGGTTTGCTTTGACGACTTTTCCGTCTTCGATGCGGATGTTTCGATAATTGACCAATTGCTTCAAACTATCTATGAGTTGAGGCGTGATGGTATCTCCATGTTTGTAGCTGAATCCCCAGGCGGCAACTATGGGCGAGATGGTGGGGTCGAAATAACCATCGGAAAGAAGTGCGGCCTTCTGCGCGATACGGAAGTTGTCAATGAAGATGAAGTCGAGTTTGACTTCTTCATTGCGATTGACTTTCGAGATGACGGAAGTGTCGACCCAAAGATTGACCGAAACATCCACGGCATGAAAGATGGAATCGATTTCCTGCTGGAAGTTGCGGCCTTGCTCATCGAAATAGGTGATCGCATAGTAGGAGCCTTGTGCCTCCCCTTGGAGCACCATCTTTTGCGGTCCTCGGTTACAGGAGGCGAGTAAGGCCAAGAATCCGATGAAAAAAGCTATTCTTTTCATAATTACAATTCTATGATTGCGCTCCATTTCCATGCGAAGTTGTCCCATACGTTGGGCAGACTATAAGGTCCGTAACGATAGAATACACCTGCACCGACTTTTGTAAGAGGCGTGGTCATTAGCCCGTCAATGACGATGCCGCTCTCGAAGTAGCCTTTCTCCATAGTTTTGAAGTTCTTGTCAGGGTAAGCCTCGGCGCGTTTCATGTCGCCCCATCCGATGTTAGTGATAATTGAAAGTTCAGGATTAAACCACTGTGAATGAATCTTCCATAGCATGCCGCTGAAGTTGTGGCTAAGATAAAGGGCAACGAAACGGTCGCAGAAGAATTCGTCCAATCGCATGGTGCTGAAGCTACCAGGTGAATATAGCCCGAAGCGTTCGTAGGTGCCTAAAATGTTGAAAGTCTCCATAACAGGACATGACTCAGTGGCATAGCCAGCCTGCACGAGAACCTTGGCGACTCCAAGATAGGGCGTGTAGAAATTCTTTGAGGCTTCGAACTTGAATCGGTCGTATTCATACTCTCCACCCAATATGTTGGGGAAAGCGTGTTGATATGACACCCACACGATGGGGTAAAGCGTGCCTAAAGAACGGATACCCTGAAGTGTGCTGAGGAACTTTTCCTTATAGGCAAACCTGAGTTTGAGTTCTGCGACGGTGAAGCGTCCTTCCGTCAGTGAGTCAGTAGGGACATGATAGAACTGCTGGTTGTAGTGTTTATGGCTTGTGCTAAGGTTGAGAAAAGCCCTGAAATGTTGCGCGAAGCGGGTCGAAAAGGTGAGGTCGAAACGGTTTCTGCGCGTGCGGATGTTCTCGTAGAAGGTGTATTTGTAGTTTGAAGTGGAAAGCTCGGAGTTGGTTTCTTTCTCAAGCATGTCGCCAAATTCACCCATGGGTTCCGACCTGCGGCTGTATTGAAAGTCGAGTTCCATCTGCCGCTGTCGGTTGAGGTTCAACTTCAGTCCGCCTCCGTAGTCCCAATCTTTGAGGCGTGTCCAGTAGCCAAACGATCCGTTGAGGCTGAACCATCGCGAGAGCCTGTCGTTGGTGCGACCTCCCAAGCCGAAATACAAACCTCTTTCGGCCGAGATGTTGATGATTCTGGAAAGGTCGAGGTTGATACAGCCGATGGGCAAGGCGGATTCGTTCATCAGTTTGTCGGTCATGCCTAAAACGCGGTCGAAGATGTCAGTGCCTTGGGTGAGGGAGTCGACGAGAATGTAGGTGGCTTTCACTCGTTCAGTCAACGAGTCGATACGATGTTCGTCCCAAAAGGTCTCATCACGGAAAGCGGCGTCGGGATCCACTTTGATTTCGATGTCGGAGAACTGTCGTTTGCTGATGTCGGGATTGATTTCGATGTTGCTCAAGTAGCTTTTTCCAATAGCAGCCATGGGGAAATTGGAGTCATCCATGCTGACTACCATACTTGGAAATATCAGATTGATATTCAGTTGTTTCGGGAACCATTGCCCCTCCACTTTTTGGTACAGTTGTTGTATGTCGGCCTTGAAAATTCCGCCTTGCCTGTCGGGAGTGGCTTTTACGCTTTGCAGCGCCCAGCTGTCGCTGTTGACGGTCATCGTGCCGCGCAGGCCGTCGAAAGTGCTGCCGCGCATCGGGTGGAAGGAAATCACGTAGAGTGAGTCGCCCTGACCGATGGGGTGAACTGATTCCAAGGTGAAGAAATAGCGTGTTTTGCTGCCTCGGCTGATGGGGTTGACATATTCAGTGCCAGTGATGTTGACGGTTTCCTCATAGAAGCTGACGCTTTGCATGCTGTTCACCAAATACATGAATGTAGGCTCTTTCATGCCGGCCACTTTAGTGCCGAGCACATGTTGCAGCTTGCGGTCGGGCGACATAAACAGCACTTCTGAAGCGGTCTCCATCACCATCAGGTCGCTCTTTTTCATGATGCTATCAAAGAGGTGAAGGTCGGTCATTTCCATGGCGGTGTCGTTGGCTAAGGCTTGACCGAAGCTGCTGCTGTCGATGGTGAAGACCATCTTGTCGTAGATGTTGTAGCGATAGGAATCGAGCGAGTTGGGATTGTTGGCCTTGCGGTGAGCCATCAGGCTATCAATGATGCGGAGTGCAGGATTCTCGCCAGCCTCGACGGTGACTTCGCCCAACTCGAAAGTTTTGGGCGTCAAAGCGATATTGCATTTCTTTTGATTGGCTTGCAGCGTGATTTCTTTGGGCTTGTAGCCTAAGGAGGAGAATTTTATTTGTTGGATGGGTTCGTTGGCAGTGATTTCATATCTTCCATCGATGTCGCTGATGACACCGTTTTGTCCTTCGTTGATAACCACGTTGACGAAGGCTAAGGGCTTGCGGTTGCGTTCATCGGTGACTTTGCCACTAACGGTATACGACTGGCCGAAAAGTGTTTCTGCCAAAAAGATGAAAAAAGTAATGAACAGAAAAGAAAAAACCTTTATGCAGAAAGGAGTCTTCATTCTTGTGTATCAATTAGATAGATGACCTCATTGTCACGTTTCATCAGGTATTGCTCGCGAGCCACCTTCTCCATAGTGGCAGTGTCGTTTTGCAAATCATAGAGGTACTGTTTGCTTTCCGGCACCAGCTTTTCGTAATATTCAATTTGCTGTTTCTTGTCTTTCACCGATTTTGAGAGTCTGATTTGCTCGAAAAGGTTGAATTGGTCTATGAAAAGAATGACGATAAGAAACAACACTGTGGCGTACACATAGCGGTTGTTGAGTTTGCGTAAGGTTTCCTTGAATGACATATGATTACTGAGCTTGTCGAAGTATGGTTACCGAGCTTGTCGAATGTATGTTGGAATGTTTCCGTTTGCAAAGGTAATATATTTCGATGAACTTAATGACCTTTTTTCCTATTTTTGCGCTCAGAAATCCAATAAATTTATCAACAATACATCGAAAATTCAGTAATCATGAAAAAAGTTATCGCAACAACAAAGGCTCCCGGAGCCATCGGTCCTTATTCTCAAGCCATTGAAGCCAACGGAATGGTATTTATTTCGGGTCAACTTCCCATCAATCCCGCCACGGGTGAGATGCCTGAAAGCGTCGCTGCTCAGACCGAACAGAGCTTGAAAAACCTTGAAGCCATTCTCAACGAGGCGGGCTGTACCTTCGATAATGTGGTGAAGTCGACTTGTTATCTTGCTGATATGAGTTATTTTGGCGAGATGAATGCCGTTTATGGCAAGTATTTCAAGGGCGACTATCCTGCCCGTGCCGCTTTCGCCGTGAAGGAACTGCCTAAGAAGGCTTTGGTCGAAATCGAAATGATTGCCGCAAAGTAATGTATTAATTTCGTTGAAATCGCCCGCCTATAGATTCCCTTTTCACTTTGACCTCCAATGTCATTCCTTGCAAAGGCTTGTGCGATTGGAAATGCTATGCATTCGACGTAGTCAATCTATTGGAAGGCAATGTTAGGAATGACATAGGCGGGCGATTTCAGGCCAACATGAAAAACTTACTGTTATGAAAATTGTTTTTTTAGAGCCGTTGGGCTTGAAAGTCCAGCAGATTGAAGCGGCTTGCCAAGGCCTGAAAAAGGCTGGTCACGAGGTAGTCATCTATCCCGACCGCAACGAGAATCTTGATGAGTTGAAACGTCGTGCAGAGGGTGCTGAAGTCATCATTGAGAGCAATATTCCTTTGCGTAAGGATTTTCTCGATGCTTGTCCGAATTTGAAGATGCTCTCCATCGCTTTCACGGGCTTGGACCACATTGACATGGAGGAATGCCAACGGCGTGGTATCTTTGTGAAGAACGCGGCAGGTTATAGCACCGAGGCTGTGGCCGAACTCGCCATCGCCATGATGATTGATGTGTACAGAAAAGTGCTTGAAAACGATGTGATTACGCGCCAATACAACCGCAAGGGTATCATGCCTGGCCGAGAAATCGGGGGTAAGACCGTTGGTATCATAGGCATGGGTAACATCGGTCAGCGTGTGGCCAAGTTGGCGAATGCTTTTGGCTGCAAAGTGTTGGCTTGGAACCGCACTCCAAAGCAAGTCGAAGGTGTGACCTTTGTGGATAAAGAGACCTTGATGAAAGAGTCTGACATTATCACTTTGCACATTGCTTTGAATGCTGAGACTCGGGATTTCATCACAGAAAAAGACTTTGCTTTGATGAAGCCGAGCTCCATATTCATTAATACAGCGCGAGGTCCTATTGTTAATGAGCAGGCTTTGGCCGACGCCTTAAAACAAAAAAAGATTACAGGCGCGGCGACTGATGTTTATGGCACGGAACCGCCTCTGAAACAAGACAATCCATTATTTGATGCACCTAATCTCATCATGCTGCCACATATTGGATTTGCCACTGAAGAAGCTTTTGTTCTTAGGCTGGGTATTGTAGTGGGGAATGTAGTGAAGTGGATAAACGAAGAATGACGCAGAATTGCGTCATTCTTCGTTTTTATAAAGGTTAACTTTTGGTTGGTAAATCAGGTCAGCCGTGACAAAAGCTTCTTTGAATTTTGGTTTGATGAGGCGTAAGCATTTCTCTGCTTCCACACGATTGCGGAAATTGCCGGCACGCAAGAGGAAATGCGGCTCCACATAAGTCAGATAGATAGGAATATCTGGGAATGTTTTCTCGAATCGACTTTTTACGGCTTTAGCATGGGTCAAAGCCTCGTTGCCAATTTCACTGAAGATGTGAATGCGGTAACCGTTGAATGAGCTGTCGATTTTGTAGAGCGAACGTTGCTTGGCAATAAGGCTTTCGATGCGGCTGTCTTGGTCAACGTGCAGTGAACCACGGCTTTGCGCGAAGCCAAAGGATGCCAATGCTATGAATATAATCAAACAAAAAATGCGTCTCATAACTTAAAAGTTGAGACTGCAAAGATACATTTTTTTGATGACATGCAAATTTCCGGTGAAAGTTGTATCTTTGTGCCGCAAAACAGACGCATGAATAGTAATCTTGACGCGAATGCCTCTCATTTGTCGAAGGCTGAGAAAGACCTCGAAAACGCCCTGCGTCCCGATATGTTTGAAAGCTTTGCGGGACAGAAGCAGGTGGTTGACAACTTGCGCGTTTTCGTGAAGGCCGCCGCCCAGCGTGGCGAAGCCCTCGACCATACATTGCTGTATGGCCCTCCGGGTCTGGGCAAGACCACTTTGTCGTATATCATTGCTCATGAGTTGGGTGTCGGCATGAAGATGACCTCGGGTCCTGTGCTCGACAAGCCAGGCAATCTTGCGGGTTTGCTCACCAGCCTTGAGCCTAATGATGTGCTGTTTATCGATGAGATCCACCGCCTCAGCCCCGTGGTAGAGGAGTATCTCTATTCCGCCATGGAGGACTTCCGCATCGACATCATGATTGAGACAGGTCCCAGCGCGCGCAGCATTCAAATCACGCTGAATCCATTTACCTTGATAGGTGCCACAACTCGCAGCGGCATGCTGACGGCGCCCTTGCGTGAGCGTTTCGGCATCAAGCAGCGTTTGGAATATTATGACGCGAAGACCTTGTCGACGATTGTGAAGCGCTCGGCAGGTATCCTGCGTGTGCCTATCGACGACACGGCGGCTTTTGAGATTGCGCGCCGCAGCCGAGGCACACCGCGTATCGCCAACATGTTGCTGCGCCGTGTGCGCGACTTTGCCCAAATCCAGGGCGATGGCACCATCACATTGGATATCGCAAAAATCGGCCTGAAAGCGCTCAATGTGGACGAGCATGGCCTCGACGACATGGACAATAGGATTCTCACCACCATCATCGACAAGTTCAAGGGTGGGCCAGTCGGTGTGAATACCATTGCCACGGCAGTGGGCGAGGACCCTGGCACCATCGAAGAGGTTTGCGAGCCGTTCCTCATCCAGGAAGGTTTCATCATGCGCACACCCCGCGGCCGCGAATGCACCGATTTGGCGTACAAGCATTTGGGCAAGACGCGCATTAAGCCTACGGGAGAGATGAGTTTGTTTGATTAAGATGATCTTCTTCAGGTTTGTAACCAATACGCTTTCGAGGTTGGGATTTTGTTTCCCTTAAATGGTCAAGGGCGTCATTGAGGGCTTCTATTTGTATGGCAATTTCCAGATTAGTCTGTTCCTGCTGTTCATTGATGTCATTCTGGTCGTGCAAGATTTCCTCGATATAGGCGTTCAACTGATCGACTTTATGGGAAAGTTGCTCCATTTTTAGGTCGACTGACAGCATTGTCGCTATGGCCTTTCGCATTGCGATAAATGCCCTTGTCACCATCACACTCATTTGTACGGCACAGGGGCTGTGTAATACGGAGGCAAGCATCACAGCGCCATGTTCGGTGAATACATAAGGAGGTGCTGTCTTGGGGCGTTTTTGTGGCGATGTCATCACATTTTGTGACGACATGTTGCTAATCCTCTCGATTTCAATCCATTCCTCTTTAGACAATTTGAACATGAAATCCTCTGGGAATCGCTCTGCATTACGTTTGACTGCTTGGTTGAGAGCTCGTGTCTCTACCCCGTAAATACTGGCAAGGTCGCGGTCTAGCATTACCTTTTGGCCGCGAATCTCATAGATTACATTCTTGATGTTGTCGATGTATCCTGTTTGCACATCATTTGGGATGACTTTAGTGGGTTTTGGAGTTTCCATAATGGTACTACATTTAGTTATTTCGCAGCAAAGTTATGTTATCTGTCAAGAGTTATCCGTTGATTAAACGTTTGTAGTCGACTGTAGTCGTTTGCTGTCGGATAAATTGCAATTGATCAATATTTTAGTTGTTTCTTGCTTAAAAAGTGTGAGTTGATTTGTAGTTTTTATTACGGGCATCAATCG
>JAEEGK010003611.1_pt1 | contig 38445 bp, 34 predicted proteins | sample 8958771 | NCBI WGS metagenome assembly JAEEGK01 (sample SAMN16246547, study PRJNA631951) | gut metagenome | biome: gut microbiome; feature: rumen; material: SC-attached | host: Bos | place: Iran: Karaj | collected 2018-10
TAGCGCGGCGGGCCGCTGATTTTGATTAGGGCGTTGTCTTTCGTGCGAGCCATCGGGAAGCGGGAATCTTCGACATCCAGTTCGCGAAGGATTTCGATGACATCGTCCGCCTTCATGTAGCGCAGTTCGAGAAGAGATGAACGCATTTCGGCGGGTGTGCAGATGTAGAGGCCTGCGCCATCATAATACCAGACAAGATTGCAGACACCACAGACCTTTTCAAGAAACTCCTGCGGCTTGCATTCATGGAAATTACCACTGACAACCAATTTAAGCCCTTGTGGCAGGCTCAAACCGATGCCTTGCGCGGCGGCGAAGTTCGTTAGAACTTCACTGACAGGAGCTTGTCGCGCCGTATAGGAATACGTGGCAGTCTTCCATGGGATTTGCGATGGTTCCGTCGCTCGGACGGCAAGTGGTTGCCAGACGAGCGAGATGGTCAATATGATGAAAAAAAGCCGCAATGACATATTGTTTTGCTTTATTATTATAAGGTATCTGATAAATCGGCCTATGGCCGGAAGAACATCGTATGAGACGATGGCGTAGAGGAAACGGTCTGCGGGCTCTGCAGCCGTTGCCGCCACCATTCGCCTGTAGAAAGAAACGTCTCGACGGTGGAGACGAGCGTTTCGTCATCGATAACGCCTTTCAGCGTCTGCCACAGCAGAAGTGTCTTCTTTGCAGTGTCATACGACAGAACGGCATCATCTTTCAGACTCCGTCCCATGGCGTATGACGTGAGATTCAGAAGGGCTTCATGGCGTTTATCCGCTTCATTAGGCAGCGGTGGAAGCTCCATCTGGAGCATCAAGACACCATGTTCTTCATGGAAAAGGACGGGTTGCCCGTCAAAGACGAGCGTTGTCCTGCCATCGGACGAAGCTTTGGCTTCGGGATAGCGGACAATGCGCATGAACTTTTCCGTGAGAAGGGGCACGTGTTTCCTTAAAAGGCGTTATTTCATGTTGTTGAGGATGGAGGAACGGCCATCGGAGAACTTGCTGAGCAAGTCCGTGGAGAGCGTGTAGGCCTCGTCGCGTTTGGAGACCAGATTGTCCATGCGGGAAAGATCGGACTGCGCGTCATTGTTGAGCGAGTCGATTTTCGCCTTGACGAGCTGGTTGGCGGAAGCGATGTAACCATCGGATTTCTTGCTGTTACAGTTGTCGGTGATAGAAGTGTGTTGATTGACCCATCCAAGAAGATTGGCCTCGCCTAATTCAGAATCTGTGAAATACAATTTTAGGTAGTAGCCAAGGCCTTTGCAGGCGTAGGAATTGTCATCGCCTTCCTCCTGCGATTCCAGTTTGGACTGTGTGGCGGCGATGGAGGCGAGCAGGGTGCCGAGATCTTCGATTCGTTCATTGCGGGCCTCGATGATTTTGGCCATCGGCGTGATTTCTTTTTCCAGAATGTTGGCGCGTTTTACGGCCAGCAGCGTCACGAGATCTTCGATAGTCAGCGGCATGCCATTAACGTTTGTATCAACACCATCGACCTTGTAATAAGAGCGAACGGCCAACTCGTCGTTACCGCCATCAATCTTACGTCCGAACTTGTCCAGCTTGTAGTTCGTGAACTGTAAGTTCAAGGAATGATTGTAGTTTTGACTGTCGTAATTAAAGGTGGCGCCAGGCGTGTAGGTAATGTATGTTGCCATATTTTTTATCTCCTTTATCAGGAATGGGTTAGATGTTGTAAGCAGTATTTTCGGCGTCTTTCATGAGACGTTTGAGGGCGTTGGTATCCATCAGATAGGCCTGGTCGCGCTTCGTGACGAGATCTTTGATGTTGATGGTGGTTTTCTGGGTGACCGTGTTCAGTTCATCCTGGCGGTTTTTGATTCCCGCAATGATCGGCGTGATTTGAGGCTCGCCCCATGGCGTGACATTCGGATAGTAATTATCGACCGAGATTTCCAGGACGTTCTGAAGATAGCTGCCAAGCGTCGTCGTATGGGAGCCTGTGACATCTGTGTAAGTGAACGACGTGTTGTATTGCACGGTTGATCCAGATACTAGCAACTCCATCGCCTGGCAGGAGCTATCCAGCAGGGCGGTCTGACGAGTCAACATTTCCATTTCGTTTTGGAGGATGGCCTCCGTTGTTTCCGCGCGGGCGATGCTGATGAGCAGGAGAAGGCGGCCGACGGAAAGATCTTGGAATTGGACACCGTTCCAGTTGATGGCATACGAATGGCTCGTCGCGATGAGCTGCGGGTCATTGTCCAGCAATGATGTGGGATTTGCGTCCCAAGCGGTAACGTTAGTGACAGCGATATTGTTCATTACATGTTCCTCGCGACGCTGATGTGACCGCTGTAGAAGAGGGCGATGGCGTTGGTGCCGAGCAGGTAGGCCTGGTCACGCTTGTTGATAAGAGACTGGATGTTGATGGATGTCTCCTGGGAAATCGTGTTCAGTTCGTCCTGTTTCGACTGGATGGCTGAAATGATTTGATTCTTCTGATTGGTTGACCATGCTGCCGTATCGGTATTCGGGAATGTTCCGCTAGAGACGTTGATTTTGAGGACGTTCGTCAGATAGTCCTTCAAAGTGGTGGTATGATTGCCCGTGCCATCCGTATAGGTGAACGATGTATTATTGGTGATGGTATTGTTCATGTTCTCCAAAATATAGGATTCGGCCTCCGCGGATCCATTGAGCAAGGCGGTTCTTCCCGCCAATACATCCATCTGTTCAACAAGCTGTTCTTCGATTAGTTCGGCGCGTATGAGCGTGATCAGCATGATGACGCGTGAGAGCGAGAGGCCGTTCATCGAGACGTTGTTCCAATCAAGATTGTATGTTGCTTTGATTTCAGAGAGGAAAGAGCCTGCCGAATTGCTGTCCGCAGCGAGGCCGGTGGTGGGATCCTGCAGGGTGCCGTCAAGGGCGACCTTCATCTTCTCGCCAGCGTAGTTGAAAGCGTAAAGTGCTCCGTTGGAATCGACGCCATAATGGAGATAACGCGAGAGGTTCTCTGTTTCATAGTAGGCGTTACCATAATTGTCAAACTTGATGCCATTGGCCGCCATCGCGGATTTCTGGGCATCCGTCAGATTATCAGCCTTCACGAGAGCGTCTGTCAAAATGCCGTTGTCGTCAACGACGGACAACATATGGGCCTGAACATAGTTGTTTCCATATTGATCTTGTACTTGATAGAAGTCAATGTACCGTGTTGTTTCAACTGTAAGACCTGCCATGGCGCGAACCTCTTGCTGGTTTGAAGCCCTTATATTGATTTTTTGTTATTAAACAGGATTGCCCCATGTCCCTCCCAAAACATGGAAATCATTGCAACCATAAGGAACACAATGACTTAGCGCAATTCAGCCTTTTGGCTGACTTTACACTACCTTATATTATACCATTTTTTTTTTGAAAGACAAGTGAAAAATTAAGAAATTGTTAAAAGTTTATTCTTTTTTGAATGGAAATTGAAACAAAAAAGCCACGTCGTCATGGCGTGGCTTTTAGATGCTATCGTAATGTCAGCGGTTATCCCTGAGTATAAAGAGAATCGTGTGGAACTGCGCTGTCAGGCAAAATCCTGCGGATCAAGCATGATTTCATTGCCCATGCGATTGTCAATGCTACCGTTGAGGGAGCGGAGGACTTTGTTGATGTTATCAAAATAGGGGCCGACGGTTTCCATGGCGCGTATGGAGTCGTCATCGGAAAGGTTGTTGATTTCCTGTTGCATGTTCTCTAAGAACATCTTCACGCCGCCGCCGTCGAAGACGCCTTCCATGACACGGTCGGCGACGTGCGGGAAACCTGCTTTGCGGAGTGCGCCTGCGGCGTTGTAGAGTTCGTTGGAGACGGCGGGGGGAAGGTTCTCCTTGCGGATTCCGTCGGCAGTCTTGGATTTGATTTTCGAGACGAGGAGCGATGCGCCGTGTTGGATTGATTCGATGATGTCGCCGAACTGGTAGGAGCGTGTCTGCATGCCTTCGCTTCTTGCGTCGGCCTTTTTGAATGGGTGGAAGTGCGCGGTGGAGCAGAAGATGCCGTAGGTTTCACATTTGATGAAGATGCGGCGTTTGGGACCCGAGCCGCCGGTGTCCTGCAGATGGGCCGTGTCAGGCAGGGAGAAGTAGTGGAAAGTGCGCATGCCGTTGAGGAGGCCGCCCATACCGGTGGGCACGTCCAACCCGCGAGGCATGTTGAGATGTCCATCCACGTGCATGCCCTGATAGGGTTGCGCATGGGTCGATGTCCGCTGATAGATTTCTGGGTTCAGATCGAGCCATTTGGCGATATAGCCGTTTGGGTCGGCTACGGAGAATGATCCGCGGTACATGAACTCGCCCTTCTTCAATGCGGCGGCATGCAGTGCGATTGTGAGGGCGGCGGCGTTCTCGGTGGTCGGTTCGAAACGCGAGATGTTGCCTGAAAGAAGCGCGCGAAGTATTTCATTGCCGCGCTTGATGCGTGACTCCATAAACATTCGCAGTTCTCCGACATTGCGTGGGCGGGAGATGTGCGAACGCTTTGTCACCATGTCTTGATAGTGGATTTTCGGAAGATTTACGATATGGCCGTTCACTAGCACGTCCAGTTCGTCGGGAAGCTGTGCCTCTGTCAGTGGCGGTTCGGTTCTGTGAACTGTCACAGGCCCGGCGGGTTTGTAGAGTTTCGCGGCCTTGAGAGGGTCGTCACCTGAAAGCCTTGCATTATATTCCTCTGGATGCGTGAGTTGCGCGACTTTGTCTTCGGTGAAGGTTGTGAAGAATTTTTCCGCGCTTGCTTTTGGGATGGTAAGGCGCGTGACACCCGCTCCGTCCGTCTCCAGTGTCGCGCCACAGGCTTGTGCGAACGATTCGAGAAGGGTGCGTGCTGTCTCGTCGAGACGTTTGTCGCAATGATAGATGATATTGTCGCCTTCCACGCCAGCGTTCCATTTCACGCGTGTGTCCGGCATGACTTCAAGATGCTTCAAAGCGACCTGCCCCTTCTTGCTGACCCATGTCGTCGGGGAGAAGAGCTTTTCAAGATTCGCAAGATTTTCGATGGCGCCTTGTTTCACGGCGGGGGCGGCATCACCCAACGCGTCGAAAAGCTCCAATTGCATTCCGCCGACTCTTAGAATCTTGGCGAGCGATTCCTTGAACTCTGCTTCTTTTTTGTTGATGTCGGCGATGATCTTTTCACGGAGTGCTTTTTCTTCTGGAGGAAGGCCTTTCTCGTTTGGATCAAATGCAGCGCGGTAGTCGTCGAAAAGTTTGTCGAACACACCTGCGTTCGCCTTTTCGCGGAGGTCAAGTATGCCGGAGAACTTTGCAAAACGTGTATCGTCATCGAAGACGGAGAAGTTGTTGAATCGCGGCTTGGTACTCTTTCCGTAGGTATCCTTGAAGGAAAGATCGTCAGAGACTTGAAGATACTTGCCGTTGCCTTCGAGTGAGTGGCCTGGATCGATGGCGAAGAATTTGCCGTCGATGAAGCCTTTGTTTTGGCCGCGCGAGCCGACACCGTCGCGATCGGCCGTGACGAGGAAGAAGGCCTTGTATTTGCCAAGTCCTTCCATTTCAAGATCTTTCGGCGCATCCTTGGGCTTCACGATACGGCCATCCTTGAGCATTCCCGCCTCCATGTCCTTATATCCGTTGGCGAATTTCGCCGCGAGCATGATTTTGGGGTGGCCGTCGGAATATTGTCCACGTACGATTTCCAGCTCCTGCGATGGGACGCCGGCGATGCGTGTGAGGTCGTTGGCGAGGGCTTCGGTGACGGCTCCGGCGGAGATGTCGTCTGCCTTGGCACGCGTCTGGAAGCGATAGAATTGTCCCATTTTGCGGCCGACGATGATGCGTTCTGGGCGCATGAACGTACCGGCGTGGGCTGAGTCGCCGCTGGAGAATTTATCGCCTTCATTGTAATCAAGCTTCATGATGGCACGGTCGGCGAAATGCTTGAAGACTGGTGATGCATCGTATTCCGCATCGCCTTCCTTCACATTCATCACGGCGTCCCTAATGTCTGTGAAGAGGTTGAGCTTTGTCTCATGCAAGAGTTTCGGAGACGATTTCGTGCTGAGCTGTGAGAGTTTGACGATGTCGTTGCGGTTGGTGAAATAATTGTCGATGGCCTTGGCAAGCGACTTCACGGCATCGCTCGTGTCTGGCATTTTATCAATATCTTTTTTCTGTTCTGCAGCGGTAAGCACGAGTTTTGCGGCTTTTTCTAACATCAACTCTGAAGCGGCGGCCATCGCGGCCGGATGAGCGCGGCCAGCGAGCAGTATCTGCGTGCGCAAATCCTTCCCTTCGCATTTTTTCGCGAAGGCGGGATCGTTCGCCTTCAGATTTTCAAGTGCTTCGCGGCTTTCCGGCGAATTGATGTCCATCATGTAGCCGTGCGTATCATCCTTCGACCAGTCGTTGCGATAGATGAAGCCCGGTTCCACGCCGTTCGTCTTGAGCTTTTCAAGGATGACAGGGTTCGTGTTGGAACGGTTGATGCGCATGCCTGCGCCAATGACACCCTTCTTCATTCGATCTTCGACTGAAGTCGTGCCTTTCTCGAAGATTTTCTTAAGATTTCTGAGGCCGGTCGGTTCATTGCTTCCGACGGATTTCTCGACGTGATGGCGTCCTTCGAGTGGCTTATTTTGGTCTTTTTCCCAATCGCGGTTCTTTGCGATGGCTTGGTCGATACGGCGTGATGCGATGCGAGCCATGTCTGCGGGGCTCTTACATTTGGCCATGTCGCAGCCACTGAACGGATCGTTTGAGATATCGTGGCGGATCTTCGTTCGGAGGTCTTTCGGAAGTTCGCGGAATTTTGGACTAGTGTCGAGCTGTCGCGAAAGTTCACCGATGAAACGTTGCTTCTTGAGCGTCTCAAGTTGCGAGAACGTCGCTTTTATATCACAGGCGCGGAGCGACTTACGCAATTGCATACGGGAACCGAGGACGGTGTCAAAAGCATGTGTACCGAGCGAGCCGTATTCCTGTTCAAGCGCTGTCTTGAAGGCCTTCATCGTGGCGGTGTTCGTCTTGGCCGAATGGGAGAAAATGTAGTTGCCAAGCTGGGTGGTGGCATTTTCGTTTTCGCCGCGCACGATGATGTCACGGTGCGAGAAAGAAGTGCGGCTGACAATGTTTCGAAAAGAATCAATATTCAATGGCATGGGAATCTTAGTCCATTATATTATATATAGTTCAAAGAAGAAAACGGCCTCTTGGAGCAATGAACACAAGACATCTATTATCTTGCGTTTCAAGCTGAAGATAATCCATATCCTACGGTTTGAACACCATATGTCCGATAGGCGGTTCGTCAGAGTCATCATCAGTGTTATCGCCCTTTTCAAGAATTCCATGAATGCGTTCAGCCCAGATGTCGCAGAGCTGTAGGGTCTTTTCGATTGTGGCAATGAAGTCCTCCACATCTTTCGCAACAGTCGAAAGATCGAAGAAATAGTTATAAACCACCGTTTCCGTCTCAGGCTCGAGCGTGAAATAACCGCCAGCCGTTTCCTTGCCGAAGAGACCGCCAGATAGCAGGTCGCGATAAACTTCCTTTGAAGCGTTCTTCGGGAGTTCCGCAACTTCGATGAAGCAAAGAATCTTACCTGTCGCCTCCACGAACTGGAAATTCACGTTATAGGCGTCATCGATTCTTACGCTGACAAGCCCTGATTCATCAGGCATGAGTGTTTCGATTTTGGATACTTTGCGCACTTCGGCAAAAAATTGGATGTAGTCGTCTTTTGTCATCATATTGCTTCCACTATTGTTTTTAAGCATGACATAGTCATACAATTGGTAAGGCTGAGTTTAGCTGGAAAGACTTAAGTAACTGTGCTATTTCAGGCGAACTGGTTGTTGCAGAGCTTTGCGTACTTACCGTTAATTCGGTTTGATTCTTGAGAAGATTTCAGCCATGCTTACATTTCCATATTGAGGTTGAAATAAATTGATACCAATCAATTTATATGTTGTTTTTTACGATCTGTGAACTGGGCGACTGTCTCCGTCAGGCGAATTTGATGATTTGGTCTGGCGTGAAGGTCTGGGCGAAGACCACGTTCGTGACTTCCGGCATGTCCTTTGTGAGATCGATGGTGCCCTGAAGGGTGATGTGGGCCTGCCCAATCTTGAATTCGTCACTCGGATTGCCATTAATTGTGAGATGATGCGTGGAATCCACTGACATCGTGGCGGTCTTACCGTCATCGGACACTTTCAAAGTGTACATGGAGTTGGCATGGCTGGTAATCGGGCAGCCGCTTTGGGCCATATTGCGTGAGACGAAGAGGTTGCCGCCTGGCAAATCGCAGAGTTTCTCCGCCGCATTCTTGAATAAAATCTGTGACAAATCGCTTTGAAGCCCTTGGTGAAAGATGGTCGAGACGGCTTTTCTGGCTTTTGATTCCGGGAGTAGAGAACAGAATTCGTTCACGACTGTCTGCTTGTCAGCATTGCCGAGCAGAAATTCCTTGCCGTTGATGGTCCAGCTGGCGCGGTCGGCATCAGCCTCCAACGCATCGAACACGTCAGGATTTGTCTTTGAAAACATCTTCGGATTGTTGAAGTTATCCTTGATATAGTTGTTCAGGCGTTTCGCGAACTCCTTGCCGACAGTATCAAGACGCTTGTCACCGAGGCTGAATTCGTCCCATGTCTTCATATCTTCGGCCATATTCTTGATATTCTCTTCACTGAATTCGACGTTGACATCGTTCGCGTTGAGCATGGTATTAATAATATAGTTGGAAAGCACGCGGGCCGTCTTCGCAGGCATGCCGTTGCCATATTTCATCAGCAACTCTGCCGCCTTGTCTTGGGCCTCTTGGTCGTTAAGTACATAGCCAAAAAAGTCCTGTGACTTTTCGATCATCTGCTTCGCTTTGGTCTCGTCAATTGTGATTGGTTTCATATCTTCTTTCACGGCATCGATCGCAACTTTGACTGCCATGATGCGGCGCGCGGTCAACGGCTTGCCTTTGCCGTAGTCCTCTAGTTTCATTGCGGTCTTGACGGATTCTGGAATCTTCGATTCTCCGCCGAACATATCGATGATGGACTGACGGAAGAGCTCGCGCACGGCATTGTTCGCTTCTTGTTTTCTGGCTCTCCGGCCGACATTGCCGATGAAGTCATGGTTGCTTGAAGGAGCGATCGTCCTGCCGTTGAGAGGGCCCTCGGTTTTTATGTCGCTTTTTATATCAACCTTGTCTTCAAGGGCTGCAATTGTCCTGCCTTTGACGTTAGAGGCAAAATCGGTGAATGCCTTGAAGGTCGCATTGTTCAATTCTAATGGCATTGTCTTTTCCTTGTTTGAAAGTTATATCTTGTCTATTTGCATCTGCTTTGTCTGAGGCAAGTTGCTTATTCCAATAAGCTAAATATTACACCCGCAAAAAGCCTGTCGCGTCGAAGGACGGAGTTTCAGTTTTCGCTGCTGCGGCCGCTTCAGCGGCGGGGCGGAATTCGGCGAGGAGGTTTCGCCAGGTTTCGGCCTGGTTCACGAGTTCTTCGAGGGCTTTGTCGAAGGTGGCGCCATCAAGTCTTGCAAGCGGAAGACGATGAATCAGGACATACGTGCTGCTTTCCTGTATTTTGGCGAAGATGGTTTCCGCGCTGAAGTTCGCCGCGAGGAGAAGATCGGCGAAGTCAGCCTTGCCTTCGGCGGGCGGTTCGCCAATTTCAGCGATGGCGGAGAGGACATCGCCGTCCGTGACGAACGAGATGGCGATGCCGTCCACGTCGATTGAAGCCGTGTTGTCTTCGGCAGCGAGATCCTCTATCCCGTGGCGTGTTGAAAAATCAGAAATAAGTTCTTTGAATTCCATGATTGGTTTCCAATGGTTTTGATATATTAACAATCAGTCAATGATCAGTTGCCTAACGGCGAGATGCTGATTAAATCATCATATAAAAGGTATGTTCTGGATTTGCTGGATATTCTGGATATTCTGGTTTTTCAATTCTAGTGAATCCAGAAGCTCCAGAAAATCCAGAACATCCAGAAAAAACGGTTCCGCCGAAGCGAGACCATTATATATTAGATATGGTTTTTCATTTGGCGTTCGATGGCTTTGCGTTCTTCGTATTCCTTTTCCTGCAGTTCGATCATTTCCCGAATGGCTTCACCCATGAGTTTCAGAAGAGCGGTTGTCATATCCTCCTCCTCCAGCTGGGTGAGATTCAGATTGGCGGCCATCGTCGAATACAGGAGTTTGATTTTCTCCGTCGTGGTCGGCGGAAGCTGGCCGGCTTCCGAAAGTATGCCACTCAAGGTATTTCCAAGAGTTGTCAATGTTGACTGCAGGGCGTATGAGACATCGTTTGAGAACTGCTCGATGGCATCCAGCGTGGTTTTGGGAAGGAACTGGAGGGCGGATGTGTCTCCGGCCATAACGAGGGAGGCGATGGCGGCGGCCTCGCCGTCGGACATTCCGGTCGCCTGAAGGCGGGCGGTCAGTTCGGCCGTCAGCATCTCCGTGGAGCTTTTGCCGGAAACGGGCTGGATGCCGAGATTGGCGAGGAAGTTGGCCTGGATGTTGGCGGTTGGATTCGCCTCCGATATTTTGTCGATGAAAATCGCGGAAGAATTCACGAGTTCGGAGATTTTAGGCACGACGTTCGTGATATCGACGGCGTATGTCCCTTCGGCGATGATTTTCTGGGTGGCGGCGATTTTGGCTGTCAGCTCTGCACCGATCTTGGCATCCGCCTGCGCGGCCGCCAAAACGGCATTGGCGTTGTTGAGAACAGATTGCGCGTCTTTCAGGTTGCTGACGGCTTTGACAAGATTATCCTTCGCCGTGGAGAGAATATTGTTCGCCGTCGTCAGAGCGGCCTCGGCCTTCGTGACTTCCACCATGGCTACAGCGAGAGCGGCCTCCGCCTGGGAGAGTTTCTGCTTGGCCTCTATCAAGGCAGCTTCCGCGGCGGCCTTGGCTTCCGGATCGTCACCGGCTGCGGCGACGGCCGCTTCAGCGGAGGCAACTCCCGCGGAAGCTGTTGAGATAGTGGCTTGCGCTGCCGCTGCCGCCGCTTGCGACTTGGCCAACGCGGCTGTCGCGCCGTCCACAGCCGTCTGAGCGGCCTTGACGGCGTTTTCAGACATGGTGACGGTTGTGCCAGCCGTATCAACCGCCTGCTTGGCCGTGGTGACGGCCTCTTCCGCCGTCTTCAGACGGGTATCATAGTCGCCCAGCCCTTCCAGTTTCTTCTGGAGCTCGTCCAACGCAGCACGCTGGTTGTCAAGCCCCTTCTTCTTCGCCGCCTCGACGGCCAGCTCCGATTCATAAGCGACTCTGGAGACGGCCGCCGAGTAGCCAATCAGGCCGGACAGCGACGCGACGCTGTTCAGAACTAGAGACATTGTGGCCATGTTCTTCGTTTGAGTGATAAGCGAATTGGCTTCGATTTTATTCTGGTTGGACTGGTAGGCGGTATCCAGCACGTCGTTCCTGAACAGAGCCAGAAGTTTGGTCAGATCGACCGCGACGGCATCGGACAAAGGCAACGCCAGGGCGGGGCGAGAGGCTCCAAAACCGATTTGGCTGGCGCGGTCTTTCCAGTCAATGGTCAGATCCTTTGGTGCTTTGTTGCCGGAAGACTTTTTTTCGACGGGCGCTTTCGCGTCCAATTCGTCCATCTGCTGTTTCTGAACGGCCTGCTGTTTTTCAAGGCGAGTTTTCCAGAAAATGTTATCATCCAATGAATTGGCCATGGTTTTGCTCCTATGGAGTAGTATTTAGATGCCACGCAGGATCTGGGCGGTTGTGTCCACTTCGTTCCTGTTCACGGTCTGCATGAGTTGGAGGACAGCGTTGAGCATGTCTTTTACGGCCTTGGTGAGGTCAGCAGTCTTGGAGGCATTCTCTTCCATCATTTTTATCTGGCCTTCGATGGCTTTGGCATCCGCCTGCTTGCCGCTGGCGATGCCGTCACCGATTGTCTTGACGAATCCGGCGACGGCGCCGATGAGCTGACTGACGGCCTGGCCACGGTTGCTTAAGGATTGAGCGGTACTCAATTGCATGTCCATCTTTGTCTTCAAGCCTGTCATTTCCATTTGCTTTGCCAAGATTGCATCTTGCTTCGTATCAATATCAGCTTGCTTTGTATCAATTTCAGCTTGCTTCGCCGTGATTTGTTCTTGCTTCGCCGTGATTTGTTGTTGCTTCGCCGCTATTGCATTCGCATTGGGCGGTTCCGCCGCTTGCAGCGTCGTCAGTTCCGTCTTCAGCGTTCCCATTTCCGTCTTCAGCGTTCCCATTTCCGTGTTCAACGTCCCCATTTCCGTCTTCAACGTCCCCAGTTCTGTCTTCAGCGTCCCCAGATTCGTCTGCGCGGTCTTCAACTGTTCGCCGGTCGCCTTGGCCTTAGCGGTGTTTGCAACACCTTTAAATCCGCTGGCCATGCCATAGAGCGAAGAACCGATTTGGACGATACCCGAAATGACGCCCATCCACAGGGCGAAAGACGCCGCGGATTCCATCGTGTCCGCTTCTGCTTGGATGTTCGCGATGGCGATGTTTGTTTCCGCCTGACGCATGAGCTGTGTGGACTGCTGCATTTCGTTCAGAGCTTTTTGCAACAGCACAAGCAACTGATACAGAACGAACAAGCCTTTGCCAGGTTCTTCTGTTGCCAGACTGCCAAGCGTATTCAGGATGCTGTTGGCAGTTTCCGCCGCGTTATAATTGCCGGTGGGGGGTGTGAGCTGCGGAGTGGTGGAAGTCGTGATACCAGCCTTCTTTCCGAGCGTTTCCATCTGCAATTGCCCATGCAGTCCGACGCCTTTGGTTTCCTTCGTTTCTTTCGTACCGCCGACGTTGGTTCCGCCGTCGATGCCTTGTGTATTTCCAAAGCCGCCTTGAACAGGCTTGTTTCCAATTCCTTCTACCATATTTAAAACTCCTTGTATTTATTTAGTTTACGACGGCGGGGATGCCGCCGTTACCTCCGATGGCGGGGACGCCGCCGTTACCTTATGCCATTGCTTGGCCGAGATTTGTGAAGATTTCGGTTTCGATTTGATCGTAGCTCTTAATCTGCTGCATGATGCCGCTGACGCAGTCCTGCAACAGCTTCATGATCTCCTGAATGGCATCCTGCTCATCCGCTAGACGCTGTTCCAGCTTTTCAAGGAACTGCTGGATCTTCTTCAGCTCGACTTGTCCCATCATCGCGTTGTAATTATCAATCGTTGCCGCGATGTTGATGCCGCCGCTGACGACGCCGAGAGCGCCGGATGCAATGGAGGTCGCGGCCTGGATGAGACGGCCGATGGAGGAGGCGATGGTGGCGGGGTTGCCGAAGGAGGCGAACATGCTGGCGACCGTGATAGCGATGGTGATGGCGAGCATCGCGATCTGGGCGGCCTTCTTGGCGTCCTTGCGGCTCATCGACGGATCGATCGCCTGGAAGACATCCGCCACCGCCCCTATTAATTTATTCATGATACTTGGCTTCTCCAACATGGCTACCGATGCTGCTGCAGTCGCAACCGCAACGCCTGCCGCGACAACGGCACCGACGCCGACGCCGCAAGACAGGACGGCGCAGACTGTCGCCGCCGCCAATGCCGCCGTGGCGACCGCCAATGTGGCGTAGGCCGTAATTAAAGCGGCCTTCCGTTTCTCTTCCGCCTTCTTGAAATCTTCGACGGACTGCTGGATGTTGGCGAGCTGCTGTTTGCAACGGGCGCAGATCAAGTCCTTCAACTGCTTGATGCGTTCCTGCGCGAGTTTCAGCTGTTCTTCGGACACTTCCATCTGCAACAGGCTGAGCAACTTGGCAAGGTCGATATCCGTATCGCTTTCTCCGTCGGGGAGGGTGAGGACGTTGGTCATGCTGGTGGGGTCGTTGACTTTGCCTTTCTTGTTCGTGCCTTCCGTCGATGTGGTGAGGACGGCGCTGAGGAGCTGTGCGAGGCCGTTGCTGATTTCCTTTACTCCGTCTTGACGTTCCGTCTTTTCGCCTTCGACTTTGTCTTTGCCTTGGCCTTCATTGACGCCGCCGACAAAGGGGGTGTTGCCGCTGATGGGTCTGTTGAAGTTAATTTCGCTCATCGTTGTTTCTCCTTTCTAATTTGTTTATTTATATTTTGTTAATTGCCTTTCATCAGTTCGAGGATGGCGTTGGCTTTGTCAATGAACGGTTTGTTGGCCGGAGTGGGTTCGCAGAGGACGACGACGGAGTTGAGGGCGCCTTCGGCTTTCTCCTTGTCATTCAAGGCGATAAAGCATTCAGCGGCATGGAAGGAAGGACGCGGGTCGTGGCAGTTCATGACGGCGGCGAAACCGTAGGCTTCGGCAGCTTCTTCATACTTTTTCATCATCTGGAGCGTAGCACCCATTCCGATCCAGTGTTTCGGTTCGAGTTGGTCGAAGAGGCAGAGGGCGCGGAAGATCTTGAGGGCGTCGTCGTACTTGCCGGCCTGATAGAAGTTGTATCCCATGGCGTAGAGACCGTTCATCTGCTTGTCGTCAAGGCCGAGGATGTCGCGGATGGCGCATTCGCCTTTGCACATCTTCTCAATGAGGGATGCGATGAGCTTGCCATCGATTTTGGTCTGCGGATCTTTGCCTTTCGCGATTTCGTCAATGATGCTTGCGATATCTTCGGGGGTCGCCTTCGCCAACTTCTTGTTTTCGTCGTAATTAGCCATTTTTATGATTCCTTTTAATTAAATTGTTTTGTTTTTCTTTTTTAATTCTTTTTCAGAGCCTGTAGGGATGCTTGAGTGCTCCAAGCTTCTCCAACCTGTTCTGTCTGACGGCATCTGGATCTTCATGTCCTTCTTCCGTCAATTCCCTCAGGCCCTGTTCCCAGTTGACCTGGTCATCCATGAGGACTTTTTTCAAATCCTCCGGAAGCCCTTGGATGTTGCTCACATCCACGTTTTTGAGCTTTTCCGGATCGATGCCCAGTTCCTCGCATTTCTTGCGAGTCTCTTCAATCTTTCCTTTTGCGACTTCTAGAAGCTCTTTCGACTTCTGGACGGTTTTCTGGATTTCCTCCAGATACTCCCTTGTCTCTCTCTCGTTTTTTTGTTCCGTCATAGATGTTTCTCCATGGTTTTTTCATTTGTTACACCTCTTTTTTATTTTTCTTGATTTTTTTGAGAATTTTTGAGCAAATCGAGCAATTCTGCCACGATTGGCGGCTTGTCGTCCGAGCCTTCCGGTGGCGGATCGAGAACGGGGGCAGTGTTGTTGGCAAGAGCGCCAATCTGTCGGAGAAGCGACAAAGTGTCCAATGTCTCCAGAAGCCATTGTCCGTCTGGCGGCTGTAGATTGTCCGCTTTTTCCAATTCAATATCATCCAACCCCAGCGACGCTAGGAAGGCCTTTTCATTCATGGGTTGCTGTTCTTGAGACATATTTACATCGCCTCCTGCATGGATTCCTTAGCCATGCTGCGCAGTTTTGCGATAATTCTGCTGATTGCGGTCCGCACCGCCCCTTCATTAGTATTGAGAAGGCGTGCGATTTCATCGTATTCACGGTTTTCGAAGAACCGCATACGGATGAGCTCTTGTGCTTTCTCCGGGAGTTGCGTCAGAAGCTGTTCAAGCCGTTCACGACGCTCGTCATCTTCATGGGAAATGGCTTCGGATTGGTCTTCCATGTTGTCCGCAAGCCGTTCCGATATTTCGGAATCAATGACTTCTGGATTCCGTCCAAGATTGCGGAAATAACCGAGCACTTCGAATTTCGCGATGCCGAAGAGCCATCCCTGGAACGGCTGTGATGCATCGTACTCATCGTATTTCCGATAGGCGCACAGGGCGACCCGTTGGAGGACGTCCTGTGCGTCTGCACGATTGTAGATGGCGCTGTTCAGGTAAAGCCTGATTACACGCTCCGACGTGCTCCATTGCTTCGTAAATTGTTCTAGTTTAGTGTTATCCATCCAAGTCTATTTTACCATTGCCTAAGATGATGTTATCTGGATTTTCTGGAGATTCTGGAGATTCTGGAGATTCTGGAGATTCTGGAGATTCTGGAGATTCTGGAGATTCTAGATCATCTAAATCATCTAAATCGTCCAGTTCGTCGTCTAGCTCGTCCAGATCAAGATCGTCGTCCAGCTTAATGCCGTCGAGTTCCTCTTCTTCCTGTCTGGTCTGCTTGATGTCTTTGATCATCTTCAGCAGTTCTACGAGCGGCGCGAAGAGCTCTTCCGGAACATAGTCATCGACTTTCACCTGCGCATACAAAGAGCGGGCGAGCTGGACATTTTCCATGACGGGAACATCAAATTCAGCGGCGTATCTTTTGATAAGTTCCGCGTCTGTTCCCGCGCCTTTGACGACGACTTTCGGCAACGGCGTTTCGCCCGCCATGTAGCGGACGCCGACGGCCAGATGCGTCGGATTCGTCACGATGACAGACGAATCCTTCACGGCCTGTTGCGACGGTGGTTCGTTAAGAATTTCATTACGGAACTGGCTCTGGGCCTGCTTGACTTCCTGCGAGCCTTCCATTTCCTTGTATTCGCGCTTCACTTCGTCCTTTGTCATCATCATCTCCTTCATGAAATTCTTCTTCTGAAAGAAGAAATCCGCGAAGGCGATGACGATGTAGCCAAAGCCTGTGTAGATGGCGAGATTCTTCAGCATTTTGCCGAGAACAGGAAGGATACTCTCTTCCAAATCGCCGTAGCAGAGCGTCAAAAGGAGAGGAATGGATTCGACGATTAGTTTGTAGATGAGATAGCCTAAGAACGTGATTTTCAATGTGTTCTTGAAGAGCTCGAACAGATTTTTCATGCTGAAAATCTTCTTCGCGCCCTGTACGGGATTGACTTTGTTCAGATCTGGCTTGATTGGCTCGAACGTGAAGAGAAAGCCGATTTGCGCGAGTTGTGTGGCCACACCTGTGACGGCTGCCGCGACACAGACGATGAACGAATATTTGACGATAATGATGGCCGTTTCTTTCAGCCCTTCGTTGATGGCTGCCTCGCTTTCCGCGCGGAAGAGTTGCGATAAGAAGATGAAAAGTTCCTTCAAGTCCCGCATCATCATGGGCGTCAGGATGCCGATGATAGTCAACAACACCAGCAGCAAAGCTGTGGAAGTAATGTCCTTGCTGTTGTTGACCTGACCCTTTTCGCGTGCGTCGCGCAGCTTTTTCGGGGTCGGCATTTCGGTTTTTTCGCCGCCTTCACTCATAGGCTAGTAGAAGAATTTTTGGACAGGAACAAGGATTGCGTCATCGGAATCATAAATCATAATTCTCAGGAGATATTGCAGATAGATGATCAGCATGAAGATGCCCAATGCGCTTTTGATGGGCATGGAAAGGAAGAAGACGTTCAGCTGCGGGGCGGTGCGGTTGACGAGGCCTAGGCCGACCGTCGCCAAAAACATGACGATGAGAATCGGTGACGAGAGCACGAGTGTCTGTTTCATGAGGGAGTCTCCCATGCCGAGAATGACGGATGGCGCGTTGGAATTCGGCATGAGACTGTCGATGAACAACGGCCAGATGCTGAAGCTTTTGTAAAGCGCACCAAGGGCGATGAGAAACACGCCGGAGGCGAAGAAAAGGACGGTGACTGTCTGCGTGAAAAGGATACCTGTGGTGGAGACCTGCGCGCCGCTCAAAGGCGAATAGACTTCGCTCATGGTGGAGCCACGCTGATTGTCGATAAGATTGCCGATACATTCGGCCAGATAGAATGGGAAGTTTGCGAAAAGTCCAAGCATGGCGCCGATGAGGACTTCCTTAAGTGCCATGAATACAAGATAATATGGACTCATTCCGGGCGTCATTTGCTTGAAAACCATCGGCGCGACGATGACGGAGAAGGATACGATGATGGCGCGGCGGCATAAGCCCGGAATCATCGAATCCGACATGGGGGATAGCAACAGGAAGAATCCCGTCACCCGCCCCATGGCGATGATGATCGAGAGAATGATGAGAGTGAAGTTAGCGAAATCGAACATGGAGAAGGTCTTTTTGGGAAAAACACTGATAATAATCCACTTTTATATACTAAAAAGTATTTACAATAACATAAATCGTTTATTTTACAATAGGATAATATGAAAAAAGTGACTGAAATTGGGCAGAAAATTTGTGACAAAACTATTGCGTTTGCATCAATTGCTCAAAAAAAGGCCAGTATTCAATCAAATTGGCATAAAAAACTGGCCAATTAACAAACTGTAAGAAACGATCATCTTATTTCTAATTATTCTTGACAAAAAAGACGGCCTCTTTATATAGAGGCCGTGGAAAGATTCAGATGTCAAGTCATGTCATTTGAATTTGGCGAGAACATCTTCCGCATTGGTGTCAGGCTTGACCTTCCGCATGATATCCTGTACGATTCCCTCTTCGTTGATAATGAAGGTGGTGCGGACGACACCCATAGACGTTTTGCCGTAGAGCTTTTTCTCTTGCCAGACGCCATAGTCCTGAATCGCCTTTAGTTCTGGATCGGAAAGCAATATGAACGGGAGGTTGTTCTTCTCAGTGAATTTTGCATGGGAATCCACACTGTCTTTGCTGATGCCGATGACCGTGATGCCGAGTTTTTTGAATTCTATGTCATGCTCAGCAAAACCGACGGCTTGTCGTGTGCATCCAGGCGTGTTATCCTTTGGATAAAAGTACAGGACGACTTTGTGGCCTTTGAAATCCGACAGGGAGACAGCCTTTCCGTCTTTGTCCAACAATGTAAAATCAGGCGCGTATTCTCCGATGTTCATAACATGTTCTCCATGATTGATTTTCCATTCTCTCAATTGAATGATTTTACCATCGACAAAATCGATGCCGTTGTCTTCAAGCCATTCTTGAGCTTCTTTTCTGTATTCTTCATCTCGGAAGACATACCATTGGTCGAGAAGGGCTGATGGTTGAAAATCAAAATACTATAGTGGTCGGTAGAGGCTTTGCAAGCGGGATGGGGTAGATGTCTCTTCAAGCATGAAATTGCTTGGAAGGATGAAAGGATGCGGTGCATTTTCATGCTGAATCGAGAAGAAGGATTATATTTATAGCGGGAAACATGAGGTTTCCTATGATTGAAAGGATTTGGATGAAAATGAGAATTGCACCTGCTGTTGAAAAAAGTTATTGTGTTTTGGACGGTGAACCGTTGACGGAATCCGTCGCCATGGAATTGACTGAATTGGAAGGCAACGACATATTGGATCTTGTTTCACTTGCAAATAAAGTTCGTGACAAATTCGCGGTGAAAAGCGAGCCGTGTTCCATCATCAACGCAAAGTCAGGCGTTTGCTCGCAGAATTGCAAATTCTGTGCACAATCCGCTCATTATCAGACGAACATCAAGACGTATGAGCTGTTGGATGTGAATGAGATTGTAAAAGCGGCGAAAGCTGTCTATGACGAAGGCGTGCGCATGTATGGTATCGTGACAAGCGGCTATGGATATCTGAAGGTGGAAGATACTGAATTCCAGAAGATACTGACGGCGATTGACGCTTTGCAGGAGGTGTTTTCAGATCTGCGTGTCTGCGCGTCTATCGGTGTCTTGAGCGATGAAACAGCGAAGGCTCTTGCCGATCATGGCCTGTACCGCTACAACATGAATTTGCAAACGAATCCCGAACGGTATGCAGAATTGATTTCAGACACGCATACAATTGAAGAGAAGATCCAGACCATCAAATACTTGCAAAAATACGGTGTGACGATTTGTTGCGGCGGCATATTTGGCCTTGGTGAATCATGGCGTGATCGTGTGATGATGGCGTTTGCCTGTCGTGAATTGGATGTGGACGGCATCCCGCTGAACGTTCTTCTGCCGATTCCGGGCACGCCATTGGAGGCGCGATGCATCATGGAGCCATGCGACGTCGCGAAGGCGTTTTCCATTTTCCGTCTTGTGAATCCGACGAAAGTCATCAAGTTCGCAGCAGGTCGCGAGACGACGATGAAAGATTTCCAAGGCCTGCTAATGCTTTCCGGCATGAATTCCTTCATCACGGGTGGCTATCTGACGACGCGCGGCCGTTCCATCGAAGAGGACAAACGCTTCCTTTCCAGTCTGAAAGGATTCATGGTGTGATTGCAATTACTTGAATATGCTTTATTTTAAGTTTTGTCAAAACTGAAGGTGGATATATGATGGGAGAATTGTTTAAATCTTGATGTTCAAACGACAAGGAGATTTTACATGTCATTTCATAGTATGAAAAATTCAATAATCTATAGCAGCCTGTTGGCGGTTTCCGTGGCTTCTGCCGCAACATATTATGTTGATGCCGAACATGGCGATGACAAGGCGGCGGGAACGTCCGCAGCGACGGCTTGGCGGAGCATCGCACGAGTCAACGCACAGAATTTCAAGCCGGGCGACACGATTCTTTTCAAACGTGGCAATATATTCCGCGGCAGCACATTACAACTTCATTCAGGCGAGCCCAGCAAGCCAATTACATATTCCGCCTATGGCGATGGTCACAAACCGATCATCCAGCCTTCGCTTGATTTCAACGATGCTTCAAAATGGGAGGCTTGCGGCGAGAATTTGTGGCGGACGAAGACGAATCTTGCTAGCAGTGTCAAGGCGAATGGTCCGATGATTGATTTGCGCATGTCGAACTGGACGGTCTATGTGGAAAAGCCTGCCTCTGTAACTTGCGAATCCACAGTCCATGACGGGCAGAAGACTTACAAAATTTCCTGCACGAAACAAGGCGAACGGGAGACGAACGTGCAGCTGCTCGGCCCGAATCTGGAAAACGGCAGCGTCCATTATGTTTTCAAATACCGCATCCGGAGCGACAAGCCATTCGATATGAGCATTTTCCGTATCATGATGTCGCGTTCGCCATGGACGACATACAGTATTGAGTTCGGCAAGCACGTCCACGTCACGCAGGACTGGCAGGATGTGGATTGTTTTCTGCTCAACAACACGTCCTGTGCGGAAGGAACGCTCATTCGCCTCAACAATTTCTTCGGCAAGGCGGTTCCCGATGGCGCTACGGTGGAGTTCGAGCCGATCAGCCTGCAGCAAGCGGATTTCATTGGCGAGAGGCCGCTCCTCAGCGATGTCGGCAACATCATCTTCAACCATGGCGAAGCCTGCGGCTGGAAACGGTGGAACATCGAACAGCTGAAGGCGGAAAAGGACTACTACCATGATACGCGCGAAGGCGTCCTGTATATCCGTCATACAGGCAATCCGGGCGGAGCGTACAAGTCGTTGGAACTCGTGTACAAAACGCATTGCGTCAGCCATGGCGGAACGCATGACGCCGTGGTGGACGGCCTGTGGTGCCGCTATGCGGGCGGCCATGGTTTTGGCGGCGGCAACACGCATCGTGTCACGATTCGCAACTGCGACATCTGCTACATCGGCGGAAGCGTGCTGTATGACACGACGCGCTATGGAAACGGCATCGAATTCTGGTGCGAGGCGCAGGACTGCCTGGTCGAAAACAACCATATCTGGCAGTGCTACGATGTGGCCATCACGAACCAAGGCAACGCTCCCAATCAAATTCAACGCAATCTGACCTACCGCAACAATCTGCTACACAATTGCGAACAGCATTATGAATACTGGCGTTCACCGGGAAGCGCGTTGACGGAAAACATCCAGTTCATTGGTAACACATGTGTCGATGCAGGGCAAGTTTGGGCGCATTGGCAGCGGCCGAACAAGCATTCATGTCATCTGCTCGCCTATCAAGTGACGGCGCCGACGCGCAATATCATCGTCCGCGACAACGTTTTCTGCAACGCGATCGAAGCACTGATCTTGCATCATGCGGATCTGCGGAAGGTCATGGACTGCGACCACAACCTCTGGTGGCAGGACAAACCAGACAGTCTGTTGTTGCGCATTTTCGGTGCGAAATACGATTTGAAATTCAGTGAATTTGAAAAATGGCAGAAGAATGATGGAAAGGACATCCATTCGCTTGTCGGCAAGCCAATATTCGTGAAGGTGGATGCGGCGCATCCAGAAAATGGCGATTTCCATCTGACACCCAATTCGCCAGGAGCGCATGCGGCATCCGACGGCGGGCCGGTTGGGATACGCTAAGCCTTTAGGCTAAGCGTGCTTATGGCTTATGGCTTAAAGTTGAATGTTGAATGCTGAATGCTCTGTTGAGTTGTTTTTCAGAACATTCACTTTTTAAGATATAATACTCGATATACCAAATGAATAAACAGCGAAATAATGCACTTGATATCGCAAAAGCCATCTGTACACTGATGGTTGTGTTTCTTCATGCGGGTGAAAACAATGCCGTAGAGACATACTTCAAGGTGATTTGCACATGCGCGGTTCCGTTCTTCTTTCTGGTATCGGGCTATTATCTCTCGTTGAATGTATCTGTCGGAAAAACAGAATATGCATCAAGACAGCTCAAAAAGATCGGAGAATTGTTCATCATTTCAAATGTCCTGTATGCCATATGTATAAGTATTTTAATGCTGATATACCATGATGATCTTGTCGGTTTTTGGAAGAAATGTTTAACATGTGAATCAATTTTCAATTTCTTCATTCTGAATGAATCACCATTTGGCTATCATCTATGGTACATCGGTTCGATATTATATGTTTTGTTCATCTTTAACATATTGATTTCAAAAAACAAAATCAATTGTGTGATTACATATATGCCATTATTCTTGATTTTAGCTCTTGGTTTGGGTATTTATTCCAAAGTCATTTTCAAGAATGATTTTCCAATCTACGTGTCACGAAATTTTATACATGTTGGAATTCCCTCAATAGCAATAGGATACATGCTTCCTTCTGTTTTAAATAAAAAACAGCATCTTCACAGATATGCATGGTTGTCCATCATCGTTTTTTCAATGGCGATTGTCGTCGAACGTTTCATACTCCATCGTTTGGGATATATGTCAACAGGCAGTATTTTCATCTTGACTGTTCCGTTGGCCGTTTCCATATTCATATTTGCCGCAACAGATGAGACTGTTCATTCATCGCCGATGATGAAAATACTGGCAGACATCGGTCGGTATGATTCAGCCAATATTTACATATATCATATGATTTTCATTTTGGTTTTGGAATATATATCAATAAGCAAAAATATGATATATATTCATAGCAAGCCCTTGTTGATTTTTGTTTTAGCTTTGGCTTTATCAAGAGGATTGCAATTTGCTAAAAGTCGTGTTTTGGCAAGCAAATAGCATGCGGGCGTTCCGCCCGCCCGACGGCGAGACGCCGCCGGCACACCGCCCGCATGCGGGACTTTCCAGCCCGACGGCGAGACGCCGCCGGCACACCGCCCGCAGGCGGGACGCACGCGGGACTTTTTAGTTTGGGAAGGAGGTCATCTGGCCGTGTTCACGAAGATAGGCGTTGCCGGCCGTGTTGACCGTGGTGCCGTAATGGCCTGTTGCAGGATTCGTCGTCATGACCTTCTTGATGTTGGACGGCAATGCGTTGTAGAAAGCATAGACGCTACTGGGGAAGCAGACTTCATCGACGAAACCCGTGCAGACAAACGTGGGGCAATGGAACATCGGTGCGAAATTGACGCCGTCATGGTAGGCGAGAGCTTGGGCAACGGCTTTTTTCTCCATAATTTTGGGATCGCGGCCGGCCAATACCCATGGCGACATGCGGCCAGCCTCCGCCGCATTGAATTCGCAGGCCGTCGGCACGTTGATCAGAACGAGCGAAGCGGCAGGCTCGAGAGCCGCCGCCACGATGGCCTGAATACCGGCAAGACTGCCGCCGCGGATGATTAGATCTTTTCCGTTCCATTCAGGACGCGATTTCATGTAGTCCAATGAACGGAGGACGCGTAGATACATGTCGTGGAACACCCAATCTGTATTGGTGCCGATGCTGTCGAGACCACCATTTTTGTAGAAAATATTGCGTTGTTCGACGTACCACGCAGGTTCGTGGCCTGTTTCCAATCCGTGCCATGTGACATAAATCGCGATGGCGTTGTATTGCAAGGCGGCCTGCGCGGGAACGTTTGGCGACGCGTCCGCCGAAACCATGCTCAAATAATCGGCGAGAATCGGAGCGCTCTTTGGCGCGGCGTTCTTCGGTACAGAGAAATATCCCGTGACAGGCAGGCGGCCGAGGCAGTTGATGGAAATGGCGAACGAATCGACTTTGTCAGCGTTCGGGGCGTTGGGCAATGGCGTCAGCTTGACATCCATCGGAAGATCCTGCAGGCGTTTACGTTCGATGGCCCAAAACGCTTCGAAATCGGCGGGACGCGACGGCTTGGCAATGATGCCATCTGGCTCAAACATGGCGCCGATTTCATACAGCAAATTCTTCTTCGGGCTTTGGCGGATTTGGCTACCGGGATTTGGAACTTGCTTGCCGTCCGCATCAAGTACTTCAAATGCAATGTACAGCCAGCCGGGCTTGTCCGATGTGTATTCGATTTTAGCGGTGTCCGCAGTCGTTACAACAGTTTCTTGCTTGATAACTTTTCCTTCCCATTTCAGAGTATAGCGGAGCTTTTCGCCGATGGCAGGTTGGCCATCCTTCTGCAACTTGTAGGTAAGCGTGACGGCTTCGCCTGATTTGACGATGCCATCCGCTGGCGTCAGGGTCGCTTCAAGAAAATACGGTCCGTTGGCGGCAATTGCTTCGCTGGCTGCGAGCATCATCGATAAAATCATGGTGTTGAACGCTTTCATAGTTGTTGTCTTTTTTCTGGATATTCTGGATATTCTGGAAGTTCTGGATATTTTGGAAATGGTTGGGATTACTTACTCACGCCGCGCCAGCCGCGGACGGCAAAACCGCCGTCCTTCCATGGATCGAGATTGCGGAAACCGCTGCGTTCGATGAGCTTGGCCATGTTCAGCCGCCATGCGGAGGTCACCTGCGGGTCTTGCGTGAAAATGGCCATGTTCTGAACGAGTTCGTTTGGCACAACGAGTGCTTTTTCGGCTTCGGCAAGCCAGGCGGACTGTTCGGCAGAACGATTCTCCACAAGCTTCATGCGGCGGACGGCTTCGCGGAGGATGCAATGGTAGGCGTAGTCTTCAAGACCGTCACGGTAGTTCTCTAGGCGGATCGTCGGGATGGGACGGCCATCTTTTCCGAAACAGAAAATGCAACCGTCGCCGTGGTAGGTGGTCCATGAGACGGGATTCCACGTCGTGTACGGGCCAGTGACGATAGGTTTGTTGTCGTTCCAGATGGTCATGGAGTAGTAGAGGAAGCCGTCGGGCTGGTATTTGGCGGTCTGGGCGCCCATAAGTGTGCGGATGTCCTGCGCGGGATATTCGACGAACCAGTTCGCGTAGGGATGGTGCGGGCCGCAGCAGATGTACCACCAGACGTAGCGGCCGGAGGCATGGGCGGCATCGACTTTGGCGACGTCAAAGCTTGGCGTGAGAGGGCACCATGCGTCGATGGATTTGACGACGGTGTTCGCGCCGAAACTATGGTCGTAACTGGTGGTCATGAGAATGACTTCCGGGAAGGCTTCTTTGAGGGCCTTGGCGCATTTTTCGATGAGCGGGAAGCGATCCGGCTGGCATTCGTCATACGCATAGATATAGGCGTATTTCAATAGGTTACGACGTTTGGCCTCTTCATAGATGGGGCGCAGGCGTTCAATTTCAGCGGGAATCTTATCCTCTTCCCAGACGGTTGCGTCGCCGAGCCCGAAGGCCGTGAGTTTTCCTTTGTCGTGGAGGTATTGGATGACTTCAAAATCTGGCGGCGTTTTGATGTAGATGTTGCCCCAGTCAAGCAGGTAGTCGGTCAGGAAGTCCGCATAGACGAATTTCATCTTGGGCCAGTTTTCGATACCGCCGCGCTGCGGCATGGCGGTTTTCTCGAAGGAGGGATGATTCCATGCGATGGCGGTCGGCAACGGTGGCTGATCCGGAAGCGCGAAATCGAAAACGGTAACGGAGAAAGGTAGCTGTATGGACGTAACATTATCCGCCTGAACGGTCAGCGTGCCACGATAGACACCAGGATTCTGGCCGCGTCTCGCATGGGCGCGGATCCAGAAGGTCTGCAGTTCGCCCTGTTTGATCGGAACAACGGGGCAAAAATCGAGAATCGGATCTGGCCACCAACCGACGTAATCGACCGTGTAGGGCGGCGGATTTTTCGTCTCGACGTAACCGACGGTGTTGACCTGTATGTCCGCCGGCGGATAAACTTCATGGGTTCCATCCTTGAGCAACGGCGAGAGACGGACGGAGACGTTCGTGAGGTCGCGATGCAACGGCATGACGGAAATTTGTAGCGGCTCGTATTCATTCTGTGCAAGGGAAACGGCGCATTCGGAGGCCCCACGGATGGTGACGGGCATGTCCTTCGGGAGAATTTTCTCCATTCCGGTGGAGACGCCGACAAGCATGTCGCGCATGTCAAGACCGGCTTTGGCACAGGATTCCGCGAAAGCGATGACGGAGACGGGCCGTTTGAACACTTCCGGTATGCGTTTCAATTCGCTAGTTGCCGCGACGAAATCCTGTGGCGTGGTCTGTGGATTGCGCAGTTTGGCGAAGAGTTCGTCTTGCTTGCGGCGGTTTTCCTCAAGCAGTTTTTTGACCATTTCTCCAATGCCGTTTTGGACGGCAGGGGGGATGTTTTGCGGGATGAGCTTGTTGAAGGCGTCTTGCTGTTCGCGGATGAGCGGTTCGACGAGTTCGAGGCGGCGTTTCAACAGCTCCGCGTTCCATTCCTGCGGCACGTCGCCAGCTTCTTCGCCGGGCTTCAGAAGCATGATGCGGTCGATGTAGATATCGATGTCCTCCGCAGGGCGTTCCGTGAAGATATGGAAGACGCGGATGTCCTTGAGATTGACGGTATCCGGAAACTTTAACGGGATGACGAGCCGTTGGCTACGGCAGGGGAAGATTTCGCTTTGGCATTTGTGGAGAAATGCTTGACGGACAGGTACTTTGCTGTCGGAAACATAGAACGATAGATACGGCTGGAGGAGCTTGACGTTTGTGATGTCGATGACGATACGGTCGAATTCCGTCCAATCTTGCAGCGGCGACGGAACTTCGAAAGACGGCCATTCTGGCATGCCTGGCCCGAACTTCTTGGCTTGATAGTGGAGGGAATGCGAGCCTGATGTGGCATATTTGTCCGAATATTCCATCCAATGCCACGCATTGGAATGTTTAGTCCATAACTTTGCATCCTCTTCTTTTTCAAAATCGAAGAGCATGTGTCCGCCGAACGCCGTACATGCCATGGACATGCTAATTGCCAACAGGAAATTCTTCATTGCTTTCACCTTGATGAGAATATGTGATTTTTGTTTATAATTACTGGCGGGCGCCGATGGTCATGCCATCTTCAAGTCCTTCCTGCCCGGAAGTGACGAAGGTGGCACCTCTAAGATCCTGTGTGTTGACGACTTCCGTGAAATCTCCATCCACGATTCCGATGACGACTTGTACGGTTTTAGCCGTACCGTCCTCCTGCTGAATGAAGGCGACGGCGTGGCTGCCGTCGCCGTTCATGAGAGCGCTTCCCGGAATGCCCCATGCTTCTTTTTCCAACAGGATGAGCTTCACGTCGCATGGCGAGCCGCAGATGATGGACGTGTTCTGCGGGATGGCGATTTTCAGCCTGAACGTCTGCGTGTCAGGCTCGATGGAGGGCGCTTTGAAGGTCACGATGCCCGAACAGGCAGACTGTCCGTTGACGAAAATCTCCGCCCGCGTGCGGCCGACGGCGACTTTGTCATAATGGGAGCTTTCCAGACTGCAGACGACTTGCAGGCGGTCGTGGTTTTCGATTTTCAGAATTTTCCTGCCAATGGTGACGTATTCATGCGGGTCGGCGAAGCGTTCCGTCACGACGCAGTCGTAAGGTGCTTTGTACATGGTAAGTTCCAGATCGCGCAGGGCGATGTCGAGATTGCTACGTGCTTTCTGAAGGAGCGCCTGTGTTTTGATGACATCGATTTTCGTGTCCGCAATGTCGAGCGTGGCTTTGCGGTAGGCGGTTTCGGCGGCTTCAAAGCTTGCCAGTGAATTGACATTCGCTTCTCGTAGTTTACGTTCGCGTTCATAGTCGCGTTCCGTCTGGCGGAACGTGATTTCCGCCGTTTCCGCCTTGATTTTGGTGCGTTCGAGCATGGATTCCAGAATGTCGATTTCGTCCTTCTTGACAGCGGCGACGGCTTCCAGGCGACTGCGGTCTGTGCAGAACAGGACATCGCCAGCCTTGGCATAACCGCCTTCGACGATGTTCATGTTGACGAGCATGCCTTCCGTTTGCGCGGAGATGACAGTCGAATCGATAGGCTGGACGATTCCTTTGACGGGAAGATGCTTCTGGAAGATGCGCTTCTGCATTTGCGCTAATGTGACGTACGCCTGCGGTTTTTTCGGGGCGTCAGCATGCCTGCGGCAGCCGACCATGCCGAAAAGAGCGGCGGCCACCAACATGCTGTTTAATAGTCTATGGAAAAAAATCACGGGAGCTCCTTGAAAATGATGATGCCGAAATCAGTCTTTTGGAAAATTTACTATAATTAATAGCAATATCAATCATTTTCAAGAAGTGTTTTCTGCATATTCCACAAATTACGCCTGTGATGATGCCTGCGACATGCGCCATGTCGGCGGGAACGAAGGTGTCGGTGACGAAAAATGTATGTCCTACTTTGATTTCAAGGAGCGTTTTGGTGACGATGGCGGTTAACGCCATCGCGCCGATGGTTTTGAAATTTTCTGCCAATTGGAGCGCCCACAACGTGAACAATGCGCAGTTGATGCCGGAGAGACCACCGTATGCCGTCATATCCGGATATGCCAGTGTGACGGTGACGGCGATGGTGACGGATGACAACACCATGCATACCAATGTTTTCCGGAAGGACAGCATGGCCACGATGATGGCGAAACAGATACCGTCATAGAACAGATGCTCTGCGCTCCAGTGGACGAAATGGCAGGTGAACATCCGCCACAGGAAGGAGACGTCCGGGCTGGTTGGCCGCAGGGCCGCCGCCCCGCCCGCCGCTGGACAGAATGTCAGTATGGCGGCGGCGGACAGGACGGCGGCGATCAACAAACGATGTGGGTGGCTTTTCATACAAGAATGAAGGGACAGAAGTTATTGGTTTTGTTTACGATAGCGGGCGGCAACAGCACCCATCGTGGCGATGATGACGACTGTCCAGACATCCATGGCGCCGCCGCCGTGGCTGATGTGCGGCGCGTGGTATTGGAACATGCCGTTGCTGTGATGGGACGTAGGAGCAGGGCTGTTTGTGGGAGCAGGGGATTGCGGCTTCGGCGCATCGACGCGGTAGTTCTTGATGGGCTGCGTCTTGCGCTGAGCTTGTGCGGTGCGTTCGGCCTGGACACGCTTCTGGTTGTTACGGTCGATAGCATGCTTGGCATGTTGTGCATCCGTCAGCATGACGAGTGATGTTTCATCCGTGACGATCTGGTATTTCAGGCCGATGCTACGGACAAAATCAGTGTTTTCTGTCTGGTTCTCCAAGCCTTGATTGACCATGTCTTCGTGCATTTCAATCTGTGCGATGGCGAACATGCGCTCCAGTTCGGGATTGTCTTCATCCTGTTCAGGGAAGGTCATCTTGCAGGTATAAGTCTTGTCTTCACCGGAGATGCGTGTCTTCATGGTGACAGTCGCGTCGCCGTGGTCTTTGTAGCGGCCAAACATGACCAGTTGTTGCCCACGATAGAGCTTTTTCACACAATCCTTTGTCACATCATATGTCTTGATGCCGTTGATGGAGACTTTCACATCATGCAGGGCTTCGCTGGTGATTTTGGATTTGGCGAGCATAATCTTGCCGATGATGTCGTCGTCGTTGGAAACAGCATCGTAGAAGCCGCCGGAGACATCACAGATCGTGCGCATCAGCGGCCAGTTGCAGCTGTTGCCCATTAAGAAGCCAAACACGCGGATATCGTTGCGGGACATCAGCTTGGCAAACGCCTGTGGGTTGACTTCGCCCGTGTTGGCAACACCGTCTGTCACAATGACTAGACTGGTGACGCGGTCGTCGTCGAGCTTGGTGAGGGCGGCTTTCAGGCCGTCGTAGATGTTCGTGCAACCGTCGGCAGTCACGTTGTTGAGCATGGCGACAGCTTTCTGGACGTTTTCAGGGGAGGCGGGGATGTAGCCGCCTGTGATGTCATTGGCGGATTGGTTGAACGTGATGATGCGGAAACGGTCGTTGACATTCATTTTCTGGATGGTTTGTGCGACGCCTTTAGCGAGTGTCTGGATCTTACCGCCACCCATGCTGCCGGATTTGTCCAGTACGAAGACGTAGTCTGCACCGTTGGTGATGGGCTTGAGGTCGATGCCGGGTGTCAGAACCATCATGAACGTACCGTCTTCACCGCTGCGTTTGAAGGGGATGACTTCCAGGCGGCCGGGCAGGTTGTTGGCGAGGCTGTAGTAGAAGACGAAATCCTTTGTGAGGCCTTCGGGAAGTTCATAGGTAATGTCGGCCGTGCCGCTTGCGAGATCGGCCTGTTCGGTGGTGACGTTGCCCTGCGGTACGCGGACGGCGGTCACAGGCCAGGCGGAACGGAGAATGACGCGGACGGTCGTCTTGCCCGTCGGTTTGTCGTTACGTTCCCAGAAGCTCAAGGCACCGACATCGTCGGTGTTGCCTTCCTCTAGCGGATACTGGTAGCGGCAAACGCCTGTATCGACAGGCAGCGGCTGATAATAGGTGAACGTGATGCGTGCCGTGTCCTGCGGGGCGAGATTCGCGATGCGGAACGAGAAGTCCTGATAACCATTTTTGTCCGCGACGCCCGCGTTGTTGCCTGCATTTTTCTCCTCTTCATAGACTTGTTTCGCCTTGTCCTTTGCGACGACTTCACCGTCCATGGTTTGTTCACCAATCTGGACTTGGCAATCCGCCAACGATGCGGATTGCGGGACTGGGAAGGAGTAGATGGCCTCCATCGTTGTGTCGTTGATGTTCTTGAACTGCTGGTTGACCTCCGTTTGTGCGAAGCCGTTATTGATGGTTACGACAACGTCATGACTGACGATTTCCGCAGGCTTCTGGCCGGAATTGACGGGAGAGAGCGTTCCCGCGGCTTGCAGTGCGGCTGTGATGACGGTACACATGGTGATGATTGTTCGTTTGATGTTCATGATGTTACTCCTTTTTATACTTGCTTTCAATGATTCGTTTTTCTGTTTTTCACTTGTCGGTGGTGCCGACACATGTCTTTAGCAAACACCGTGCCAACTCGAAAAAAGGCTGAAAAAACCATAAAAAATCAAAAAATTCACACTTAGCCTGACATTTTTTGTCAGGTAGGTTGACATTTTTTGTCAGGTTGGCTATAGTTTTCATAAAAAATTCAGATTTGGATTTTCAACGGCGAACACAAAGGAAAACAGCCATGTTGTTTAATAAGGAAGAAAAGCGTTTGGCGGAGGCCATCGGCAGCCTGAACTACACGAATCCCTTCACTCCAAAGCGGTTGGAGCAGGAACGCGCCATTTTGGGGCCGAACGCCAAAAGCAGCTATGCCGTTTGGCACAATCAGGATGGCAACCGTACGGTCAACCGCAACATCAGCCCGATATTCGAAGTTTGTGATGCACTTGTGAAAAAACTCCTGTCGCGTCTGCAGAAGCAGAAGAAACAGCCGTCGGAGGAGGAGATGCGCATTTACGACGAGATGGTTTTGTATTGGCTGTTTGAGAAGCATCGCGTGCCTGTATGCGAGCTCATGCAGACTCAGCCGCAAGAAACGCATTTCGAATGCTATCAGGCGTTTCTGGAGGATTTTGAAGCCGCAATTTTGAGTCCCCCGCGCCGCCAGCCGAGTGAATTCACGCCAGAGAAAACATTTGCGGTGATTTTCCAAATCCATCGCGCATTCTACCATATATTTGATTTTATCGCAGGCGGTTCGTTGGAAGCCGCGCAGATGCGTGCGGACATCTGGCAGTCCATCTTCACCTATGACATCTACCGTTATCACCGTCTGTTGTTCGATCGGATGAACAACGTAACAACTTTAATTACAGGCGAAAGCGGCACGGGAAAGGAACTTGTGGCACGCGCTATCGCATTTTCGCAATACATTCCATTCGACGGGAAGACATGCTGTTTCGCGGAGCCGTATGCAGACTGCTTCAAAGCCGTGCAGCTTTCGGCGATGCCGCAAAACATGATCGAATCAGAACTGTTCGGCCATATAAAAGGCTCCTACACAGGCGCGATTTCAGATCATCAAGGCTATCTGGAAATCTGTACGCCGCATGATTCGATTTTCTTGGACGAGATCGGTGAGATTTCCGTGGAGGTGCAAATCAAACTCCTACGTGTGTTGCAAAACCGTACATTCCAACGAATTGGCGATGTCCATCCATTGATGTTCCATGGCAAAATCATTGCGGCGACGAACCAGAATCTGCATCAAGCCGTGCAAGATGGCGTGTTCCGCTCCGATTTGTTCTATCGTTTGTGTTCGGACACGGTTTCAACGGTTCCGTTGCGCCGTCTCATCAACGGTAGCGAAACGGAATTGCGGCAGTTCGTGACGATTCTGGGGCGTCGTATTTTGGGTGCGGGCAAAGAGGCGGAGCAGTTCACGGATGAAGTTTGCGCATGGATTGTGAAGAATCTCGGTCTGGAATATTCATGGCCAGGCAATGTGCGCGAATTGGAGCAGTGTATGCGTAACCTATTGATACGAGGCACTTACAGACCGTCGGATTGTTTGAAAGCGCGGCCGTCCGCTTTGACGGAAATACTCGGTGACCGTAATCTGACGGCGGATGGATTGTTGAAACAATACATGCGCGTTGTTTTCAAACGGGAGGGCGGTAATCTGGCGAAGACGGCGGAGGCGGCAGGTGTCGATAGGCGAACCGTCAGAAAATATCTTGAGGAAGAATAGTGGCGGTTACGTGAAATTGTGAAATCGCATTATATTAGGTAATAAAAAATGGCGCATGTGTCTCGCCTGTGCCAAAAAATCAAAACAAACAATTTCATGGAAATACTTAGAACAACAGGCATAGAAAAACAGTTTCGCGGCGTGAAGGCGCTCAAAGGCGTTGATTTCTCCGTCGAGGCAGGGGAGGTCCACGCCTTGATGGGGGAGAATGGCGCGGGCAAAAGCACGCTAATCAAAATTATCACAGGCGTGTACGAACCGACTGCGGGAGAGGTGGTTCTGAATGGTGCGGAGTGCCGTTTCCGTTCGCCGTTAGAAGCGGAACGCGCGGGCATCAGCACCGTCTATCAAGAGGTGAATCTTCTGCCGGATTTGTCTGTTGCGGAGAATATCTGCATCGGCCGCGAACCGCGTAACCGTTTAGGCCTCATTGATAAAAAAGCCATGCGCGAACGTGCGCGAAAGGCGTTGGCGCGGTTGGACATCGATATCGATGTATCGGAAAGCCTTTCATCCTATTCTATTGCCGTCCAGCAACTTGTCGCTATCGCCCGAGCATTGGACGTTGATTGCAAATTGTTAATTTTAGACGAACCGACGTCCAGTCTGGACGAAAACGAAGTGAACGAATTGTTCACCGTCATGAAAAAGTTGCGTGATGAAGGGATGGCCATCATTTTCATCACGCATTTTTTGGATCAGGTCTATGCCGTCAGCGACCGCATCACGATTTTGCGGGATGGCCAGAAGGTAGGAACGTACAAGACGGCGGAATTGAGTCGCGTGGAAATGGTTGCGAAAATGCTCGGCAAGAGTCTTGCGGAGAACACGCCGCAGGAAGCCGCGAAGCATGAAACGGCGGAAGACGGAGAAATCGTTTTGGATGTGACGGATTTGGGGCGGCGCGGCATGGTGCATCCTGTTTCGTTCCAAGTGCGTAAAGGCGAACAAGTTGGATTCGCAGGCCTGCTTGGCGCGGGGCGTTCAGAAACGGCGCAACTGCTGTTCGGCGTCGAATCAAAAGATTCAGGCCAGCTGAAAATGCATGGGAAACCGTTGCCGTCGCTGTTCTGGTCGCCTCGCAAGGCCGTGAAGGCGAAAATCGCGTTGATCGCAGAGGATCGAAAAGTGACGGGAATCATTCCGGATTTGACGGTTCGCGAAAACATCATGCTGGCTCTCCAGGCATCTAAAGGAATTTGGAAGACGTTGAGTCCCAAGGAACAACAGGATTTGACGGACAAATATATACAGTTGCTTGGCATCAAAACGCCAGATGGTGAACAGCAAGTAAAGAACTTGAGCGGCGGTAACCAACAGAAAGTGTTGATTGCACGATGGTTGGCCACGCAGCCGGATCTGATGATTCTCGATGAACCGACGCGCGGTATCGACGTCGGCGCGAAGGCCGAAATCGAGGCGTTGACGAAAGAGTTGTGCGAAAAAGGCATGGCTGTGATTTTCATCAGCTCTGAATTGGAGGAGGTTGTGCGGGACTGCGGCCGCGTCATCGTATTACGTGACCGTCGGAAGATCGGTGAACTTTCGGGCGAAAATGTTTCGTTGCCGAACATCATGAGAATGATTGCGGAGTGACATATATGGGACGATTCCACCATTTGAAATGGCCGCTGGTAGCCTTGGGGCTGCTGCTGCTATATAATTTGATATTTAAACCGTCGTTCTTCGCCGTTGAAATGACGGCGGATGGATATCTCTATGGCAGTCTCATCGATATTTTAAACCATAGCAGCAAAGTCATCATTTTAGCTACGGGCATGACGCTTGTCATCGCAACGGGAGGCGTCGATATCTCCGTGGGTTCCGTGATGGCGATTGCAGGCGCGGCAGCGGCTTCCGTCATCGTCATGCCACGGGAAGTATTTTCGTTCGCAGGCGGTGGAGCGGATGTGGTTGCGTTCGCATTGGCAGTCGTGTTGGCGTTGGCATTGGCGACGTGCTGCGGTATTTGGAATGGCTTCCTGACGGCAGGTTGCGGCATCCAGCCGATGGTCGCCACGCTCGTGCTTATGGTGGCGGGCCGCGGCATTGCGCAGTTGATTACGGACGGCACGATCATCACGTTCGACGACCCGTATCTGAATTTCATTGGCAACGGCCATTTCCTGACGTTGCCGTTCACGACATGGATTGCCGCGACGCTGTTTATCACAGTCGTGTTATTGACACGAAAGACGGCGTTGGGGCTTTTCGTGGAATCTGTCGGAAATAACGAGAAAGCAAGCCGTTATGCAGGAATCGAGGCGCGCGGCGTCAAATGGCTGGTGTACGCCGTCAGCGGTTTTTGCGCGGGCGTTGCGGGATTGATGGTATCATCCAACATCAAATGCGCGGATGCGAATCACGCGGGGCTATATTTGGAACTGGATGCAATTTTGGCGACGGTCATCGGCGGAACAAGCATGGCGGGAGGACGGTTTTACTTATCTGGCTCGCTTGTCGGAGCCGTTCTAATTCAGACAGTTGCGACGATGATGTACGCAAATGACGTCAATCCCGCCATCGTGGCCGTACCGAAGGCGGTCATCGTCATCGTCGTCTGCTTATTGCAATCTGAAACGTTCCGTTCGAAACTGTCTTTGGCGTTCAGCCGCAGAGCGAAAGGAGGTGCCGCATGAAAAAGCTGCATATTCCAGTTCGCTTCGTGCCGATTGGCGCGACAATTCTCGTCTTCCTGCTGGCGTATGCCATCGGTATCGCTAACTTCCGTAATTTCGGCTCTTTGCGCGTCTTTTTGAACTTGTTGCATGACAATGCATATCTAGGTGTCGCATCCATCGGGGCGATGGTTGTCATTCTATCTGGCGGAATCGACCTGTCAGTTGGTTCGGTCATCGCCTTCACGGGCATGCTGATCGCGAAAATGATCGATTGCGGCGTGAACGCCTGTTGGGCGATTCTGCTGGCGATTATCATCGGGGCGTTGTTCGGCATGTTGCAAGGTGTTCTGATATCGACATTTGAGCTTCCTCCTTTTTTGGTGACGCTTGGCGGTATGTTCTTCGCGCGTGGGTGTAGCTACGTTGTTAATGAACAGGCGATGGGCATTTTGAACAATCCTGTGTTCAATTTCATTGAAAACAAGCTGGAAATTCCGATTGGAAGCCGTGGTTTGACGTTGGAATTCATTGACATCCTGTATCTTGTGATGCTGATTATCGCGATTGTCTTTACACAACGGACACATGCGGGACGTTGCATTTACGCTGTCGGTGAGAACGAGCAGGCGGCAACGCTGATGGGCATTCCCGTCCGCCGCACAAAAATCATGGTTTATACGATCGCAGGTTTCTGCTCGGCCGTGGCGGGAATCGTTTTTACAATCTATCTAAAGAGTGGCAATCCGTTGAGTTGCGTAGGGTTGGAAATGGATGCGATTGCGGCGACGGTTATCGGCGGAACGCTACTGACGGGCGGCGTCGGCTACATGATCGGCTCGTTCTTTGGTGTGTTGGTTCTAGGTCTGATTCAAGTGCTTATCATGTTCCAAGGGAACATCAATTCATGGTGGACACGTATCATTGTGGGCGCTCTCGTGTTGGTCTTCATCTTCATGCAGAATCTCATTACGAAGATTTCCAAGAAGAGCAAGGGGTAATGCAGTCATAATTGTAATAGCAGGAAATTAATATGTCAGCTATTGTACTTGAATTTAGCATCTTTTGCATAGAGGAAGTGGCGGCGAAACTGCAACTTCCCGGCAATGTCGTGTATGATATGCTGACAAAAAAATCCCGTATTCTATCAGACTATATTGTCCCGTCATACGATGTCCTGCATACATAAGGCAAGCAATATATCGTAGATGATATCATTTCCCTCATGAAGGAAGAAGGAGTCATCGCATGATTGGAGTTTTTCTATGAATGCTCACCCTATCTTATTGCAGATGAAATACTCCCGTGTTGTTGCCAAGTTTGCTGAACAACAGAAAATATCCATTGAAGCGGCTTTGGATTTTTTCTACCATTCGGAAACATATCAGGAACTTCGGGAAGGCATCGCCGATCTGCATTGCCGCAGTGACCAATATATAGCGGATGAACTTAAGGCGGAAGACAAAGAATTGACAACAGGAAAATAATCCTTTCAACATTGGTAAATGATTATGAGTGAAGAACCTAAAAACGAAGAAGCTAAAAAAGAGGAACCTAAAAAAACTGAACGTCTGATGTCGTTAGACGCTCTGCGCGGCGCCGACATGCTTTTTATCATGGGCTTTGCCTCGTGGATTGTTGTCCTGTGTGCTTTATTGCCTAAATGCGGCCTTACCGAATGGCTTTCCACCCAAATGAGCCATGTGAACTGGCATGGCCTTCGTCATCACGACACCATTTTCCCGCTATTTCTCTTTATGGCTGGCGTTTCCTTCCCGTTCTCGTTGGCTAAACAGCAGGAGCAGGGCAGGGCTCCATGGCGGATTTATCTGAAAATTGTCATCCGCGGTCTCCTGTTGGTGCTATTGGGACTGATCTATAATGGTATGCTTCAGTTTGAATTCCCCAAACTACGCTATGCCAGTGTGTTGGCACGCATTGGTCTGGCCTGGATGTTTGCCGCGTTGCTTTTCACCAGAATCCGCAAGACTTCCATTCTGGCCTCTATCGCTGCTGTCATACTCATTGGCTACTGGCTGGCCATGTGGCTCATACCGGGCGGAGACGATCCTTTCTCCTTCGAAAACAACTTGGTCGGTACCATTGACCGTTTTTTCATTTCAGCCGACCATCTCTACAACAAGACGTTCGATCCTGAAGGCTTATTCAGCACGATTCCAGCCATCGTCACCGCCATGCTGGGCATGTTTGCGGGGCAATTGGTCCGCTCAACGAAAATTTCCGGCAACAAAAAAGCCCTCTATCTTCTGCTGGCCGGCGTGGCGTTTGCATTGATCGGCTGGTTGTGGGGCATGGTCTTTCCCATTAACAAAAAGCTCTGGACTAGTACCTTTGTCTGCGCCGTGGGCGGCTATTCACTCATCTGCTTCGCAATTTTCTATTATATTATCGACGTAAGAGGTTGGCGCCGTTGGTCTTTCTTCTTCCGAGTCATCGGCATGAATTCCATTACCATCTATATGATGCAGCGGATTGTTGACTGTTCCAGAATCAATCGATTCTTCTTCGGCGGCATCATCAAATGGTTTGACGGCGACTGGAACAAATTGGCCTGGCATACTTTCTACATTCTCACCTGCTGGCTGATCCTCTTCTTTTTCTATAAGAAAAAGATCTTCCTTAAGGTCTAGACTTGTCTCTACAGTGGCCAATGCTATAGTATTGTGGTTTATAAGTAACGAAGGCGTCCCTCCCTTGGCAATTTAGAGAAAAACAACATCCAAAACGTTTTTGTTGTTGATAATCCATTGAAATCCAATCAAAAGGAGTAGAAAATGAAAAAGCTGTTGACATTATTTGTCGCGATGATGATGGTATTTGCGGTATCCTGCAAGAAGCAGGAAGCGGCTGCTGACGGCGGCGCAAAGAAGATCCGCGTCGGCTTCAGCCAGATTGGTGCTGAATCCGACTGGCGGAAAGCGAGTACAGTATCTATTCAGGAAGAGGCCGCGAAGCGTGGCAT
>JAEEGK010003612.1_pt1 | contig 38437 bp, 40 predicted proteins | sample 8958771 | NCBI WGS metagenome assembly JAEEGK01 (sample SAMN16246547, study PRJNA631951) | gut metagenome | biome: gut microbiome; feature: rumen; material: SC-attached | host: Bos | place: Iran: Karaj | collected 2018-10
TACACTACTTGTTATTTTAATTAATTTCTTACCAATATTATTAATTGTTGGTGGTGGATTATATTTCTTATCTCGTCAAGCGGGCGGAGCTAATAAATCATTTGATTTTGGTAAAAGTAGAGCTAGACTATCTGATAGTCGTAATAAAGTAACATTTAAGGATGTTGCTGGACTTAAAGAAGAAAAAGAAGAAGTTAAAGAATTAATTGATTTCTTAAAAAGTCCAAAGAAGTTCCAAAAACTTGGGGCACGTATTCCTAAGGGAGTATTATTAGTTGGTCCTCCTGGAACTGGTAAAACATTACTTGCTCGTGCTGTTGCTGGGGAAGCTAATGTTCCATTCTATTATATTAGTGGATCTGATTTTGTTGAATTATTCGTTGGTGTTGGAGCAAGTCGTGTTCGTGATATGTTTAAACAAGCTAAGAATAATGCACCATGTTTAATATTTATCGATGAAATAGATGCTGTAGGTCGTCAAAGAGGTACTGGTCTTGGTGGTGGACATGATGAAAGAGAACAAACACTTAACCAATTGCTTGCGGAAATGGATGGCTTTGGTACTAATGAAGGAATAATCATTATTGCAGCTACTAACCGTGCAGATGTACTTGATCCTGCATTACTTCGACCAGGAAGATTTGATCGTCAAGTAACAGTTAATTTACCAGATCGTAAAGGTCGTGAAGAAATACTTGAAGTTCATGCAAGAAATAAGATTTTAGATAAAAATATTAAGCTATCTAATTTAGCTAAGAGAACACCTGGTTTCTCTGGAGCTGATCTTGAAAATTTACTTAATGAAGCAGCATTATTAGCAGTACGTCGTAATAAAGAATTTATTACTATGAGTGAAATAGATGAAGCAACTGATAGAGTACTAATGGGACCTGCTAAAGTAAGCAAGAAATATACAGAAAAAGAAAGAAATATGGTGGCTCATCATGAAGCTGGACACGTTGTATTAGGTCTTAAGTTAAATAGTGCAAATGATGTACAAAAAGTAACCATTATTCCACGTAGTTATGCAGGTGGATATGCAATGATGGTACCAAAAGAAGAAAAATATACACAAACTAAAACTGAATTATTAGAACAAATTACTGGTTTATTAGGTGGACGTGTATCAGAAGAAATTAACTTTGGTGAAATAACAACAGGTGCACATAATGACTTTGAAAAAGCTACTAAGATTGCTCGTGCAATGGTTACTGAATATGGTATGAGTGATTTAGGACCAGTTCAATTAGAACAACAAAGTGAAAGTGTATTTATTGGACGTGATTACAATAAGACAAGAAATTTCTCAGATACAGTAGCTCATGAAATAGATATTGAAATTAGAAAAATCATGGATGAATGTTATAAGAATGCTACTAAGATATTAAAAGAAAATATTAAATTAGTTCATTTAATAGCTAATGCATTATTAGAAAAAGAAACATTAACTCATGAAGAAATAGTTTATTTAGCTGAACATGGTCAATTACCAGATGATACTTCACTTAATGATTTAACTGTTGAAGAGTTACGTGAAAAAGCTAAAGAATTAGATATTAAAGGCTATTCTAAAATGTCTAAAGAAGAATTAATTAAAGAACTTAATAAATAAATATTATTCGGGGAGGTTTAGGTATTATGTTTAAAAGAGAAGATTATAGTTATTTATTGGATGAATTAAGTGATATAGTATATGGATATCGTTATAAATATGGTGTACTTGTTGATAAAAATGATGAACCTGTATCTGACGATATTAACAAAAAAAATGGATTTTATTTACTATATAATCACGCATATTGTTTTGCTGATGATACTAATACAGAATCAACAGTTCACGAAGATTACGAACCATTCTTTATACTAAAAAGCTATGCTATGTTTAATTTTTTAATAAACACTATGCTTATGGAGTATCAAGTATATAATGATGTTGGTACTGGTAAAGTAAATTATTTTCCATATGAGAAAATGGCTGAATACCTTTTCAGTGGGGAAGAACATGAATACAATGATACTAAGAAAACTATAATTGATTATCTAACAACAGTATTTGATTTAGAAGATTGTAAGAAAAGAGTTAAGTAATAATTAACTCTTTTTTGTATATGAATGTAAATGGAGTATACAAAGAAAATGTATTATGTTATAATAAAATTGTAAAAAATCAAGATTGGGGGAAGATATGAAGTCAAAGAAACTTGGAACAATGTTTTTAAGTATGCTATTGGTATTAACATTATTAGTTGCTGTTGGATGTGGTAAAGATGAAGAAACTCCAGAAAAACCAACTGATCCAAAAACAGCTGAAAAGGATACTAAGAAAGACAATGGATCTTCTAAAACTAAGAAAACTGTTAAGTTGTTAAAACGTAATGGAGTTGAATGGAAGGAAAATACTAAGATCAATTCAAAACGTGGTGCTAAGAGTTACAAAGTAGTTTGGGGAGATACATTAAGACTTATTGCAAAAACTTGGAAAGTTAATACTCGTAAATTAGCAAGATATAATAACATTAAGAATCCAGATTTAATTGAAGTTGGTCAAATTATTTATAATCCAGCATATAAAAAATAAGAGTTAAGCAATTAACTCTTTTATTTTTGTGATATAATAGGTTTATACAATTGGTGATTTATGGACTTATATTTTTATTTTGTACAATTAATTGGTTTTATTGGTTTATTGGTATTAGCTTATAGTTATTATCATAAAGATACTAATCATATATTATTATTTCATATAATAGCTACTGTACTATTCTGTGTTCATTATTTTCTATTAGGAGCATATAGTGGATTATTAATATGTGTTTATGAAGTAATTAGAGATTATTCATATTATAAAACTGATGCAGATAACTATATCTTTATAGGTAGTATATTAGTATATGGAATTAGTGCTTATTTAACATTTACTACATTATTAGATTTATTCCCATATATAGCTAGTTTAATGGATGGATATTTTTTAACAAAGAAAAGAATTATTGTAATAATAGGTGCTATTATTACATATACATTATGGTTAATATATGATCTTTATGCTAAATCATATTCAGGAGCAGTTACTGATGCAGTAATAATTCTTTCTAATTTATATATATTAATCTTTAGAAAAGAAGATAAAACAGTTATTGTTAGTAAAACTAATATAGTTAAAGAGAAAAATTAATATTTATTGTTAATTTTTTTTATTTAGTATATAATACAATACAAGTAGGTGATACTATGGTTAAAATAGGGAATATTAATATCAAAGGTAAAGTAGTTTTAGCTCCTATGGCAGGTATTTGTAATAATGCGTTTCGTAAGATTATAAAAGAACAAGGAGCAGCTTTAATATATGCCGAAATGGTTAGTGATAAAGCTGTTTTTTATAATAACAATAAAACTAAAGATATGTTATTAATGGAAGATATAGAGCGTCCTATTGCTCAACAAATATTTGGTAGTGATGTTGATACTTTTGTAGAAGCAGCTAAATATATTGAAAAAGAAATGAAACCAGATATTATTGATATTAATATGGGTTGTCCAGTACCTAAAGTAGCTGTTAGATCACAAGCAGGTAGCGCCTTACTTAAAAATCCAGAAAAGATAAAAGAAATAGTTAGTGCAGTAGTTAAAGCAGTTAATTGTCCAGTTACTGTTAAAATTAGAAGTGGATGGGATAAAAAAAGTATTAATTGCGTTGAAGTAGCTAAAATATGTGAAAAAGCAGGGGCTAGTGCAATTTGTATTCATCCAAGAACAAGAAGTGAAGGATATTCTGGACATTCAGATTGGAGTTTAATAAAAAAAGTAAAAGATAGTGTTAGTATTCCAGTTATTGGTAATGGTGATATAAAAACTGTTTATGATGCAAAACAAATGTTAGATGAAACAGGTTGTGATTTGATTATGATTGGTCGTGGAGTATTAGGTAATCCATGGCTTGTTAGTGATATCAATGATTATTTAAATAAAGGAATATTACCAAAACGGAAATCTTGCCAAGAGAAGGTAGATATGTGTCTTAAACATATTGATTATCTTAGTAAAATTAAACCTGAGAAATTAGTATGTTTAGAAATTCGTAATCATATTGCGTGGTATCTAAAAGGCCTTAAAAATAGTAATATAGTTAAAGAAAAAGTCTACCAGTGTACTAAAGTATATGATATAATTAGTATATTAAAGAAGTTTGCGGAGGATTATGATGAATAACGAAAAAAGAGAAAAACCATATTTCTTCAGAAGAGTTGTTGCATATTTAATTGATATTATTTTGGTAACTTTACTTGCTACAGCAATTAGTATGGTATTTATTAATAATACTAATTATGAAAAAAGAGCAAGAGAACTACAAGAATTAGTTAGTAAAGCAACAAGTGGAGAAATAACTAGAGAAGAATATAATAAAGAATATGATACACTAAATTATTATATGACTAAAGATGGTGTAGAAACTACAATAGTTAATTGCGCAGTAGCAATAGTTTATTATGTTGTATTATGTTATGCATGCAAAGGTATTACTTTAGGTAAATATTTAATGAAATTAAGAATAGTAAGTGCTAATGAAAATGAATTAACTTTGGGTAATTACTTAATAAGAGGTTTATTTGTTAATTTAATATTATCTAATTTAGTTAGTATTATCTTTGTTTATTCAATGAGTAAAGAGACATTTATTAGTATTTATCCAAAAGTAAGTGGAGCATTATCTATATTTATGTTAGTAACAATGTTATTCATGATGTATCGTGAAGATGGTAGAGGATTACATGATTTAATGAGTAATACTAAAATTATTAGTACGAAAGAAATTAAAGAAGAAGTTAATGAAGTAGAAGAAGCTAAGGTTATTGAAGAAAAACAAATAGCTAAAAAGACTACAAAGAAAAATACTAAGAAAAAAACAAAGAAAGAAGTGAAATAATATGAGAGAATTAAGTGAACAAGAGATTGTTAGACGAAATAAAGTAGAAGAAATAAGAAAGGTGTGTAATCCATATCCAGAAAGATATGAAATAACACATAGATTACATGAAGCAGTAAATCTTCCTGACGAAACTAAAGATGTTAGTGTAGCAGGACGTATAGTTTTTATGCGTAAGATGGGTAAATTAAGTTTCTTACGTTTACGTGATTTAGAAGGAAGTTTACAAGTATCTATTAAAATAGATTTAGTTGGTGAAGAAAAATATGATTTCTTTAAATCTATGATTGATGTTGGTGATTTTATAGGTGTTAAAGGAGAGATGTTTACTACTCAAACTGGTGAAAAAACTTTAAGAGCAGATGATTTTACTTTCCTTGGTAAAGCACTTAAACCACTACCTGAAAAATTCCATGGATTAACTGATATTGAAGATAGATATCGTGAAAGATATGTAGATTTAATTAGTAATGAAGAATCTAGAAAAGTATTCCTTGGAAGAAGTAAATTATATTCATTTATTCACAAATACTTAGGTGAAAATGGTTTCTTACAAGTAGAAACACCAATTATGCAAACTGCAGTTTGTGGTGCTGCAGCAAGACCATTCTACACACATCATAATGCGCTTGATATGGAATTAAATCTTCGTATTGCACCAGAAACATATTTAAAACAATGTATTGCAGCAGGATATCATAGAGTATATGAATTAGCTAAATGTTTTAGAAATGAAGGAATGGATCCACAACATCTACAAGAATTTACTCAAGTAGAGTGGTATGCATCATATTGGAATTTTGAAGATAATTTAAAGTTCTATCAAGAATTCATTCGTAATTTATTAATGGAATTAGTTGGTACAACAACTATTAATTATCAAGGAACAACACTAGATTTTGGTAAAGATTTCAAAAGAATTAATTATGTTGAAAAATTACGTGAAATATTAGGATTTGATTTTCTTGAAATAAGTGATCCAATGGAATTAAAAGAGAAAATAGTAGCTACTGGATTATTTAGTATGGGTGATTTAGAAGAATATCATTCATTAAGTCAAATAGTTGATTTTACTTATAAAAAGACTATTAGAGCAGGTATTGTAGAACCAACAGTAATATATAATTATCCAGCTATTTTAATACCTCTTGCTCGTCGTAATGATAATGATAAACGTATTATTGATGTATTCCAAGTAGTAGCAGGTGGAACTGAACTTTGTAAAGCATATTCAGAGTTAGTTGATCCACAAGTTCAAAGACAAGCTTTTGAAGATCAATTAGTTGCTAAAGAGCAAGGTGACGATGAAACTATGGAAGTTGATGAAGGATTTATGGGAGCAATGGAACAAGGTATGCCACCTATATCTGGTCTTGGATTTGGAATTGATAGATTATTAATGATAATTTATGATGTACCATCAATAAGAGATGTAGTATTATTCCCATTAATGAAACAAATTGATAATAAATAAAGATAGATTTCCACAATAAATGTGGAAATTTTTCTTTTAATAAGATATAATTTATATAGGGTGATTCTATGGATATAGCAGAAATTAAAAAAGAACTAGAATTATTTAAAAATAGAGTTGATGATTTATGGAGGTCACTTTGACATTCTAGGTAAAAAAGAAAAGATTAGTGAATTAGAAAATAAATCAATGCAATCTGACTTTTGGAGTGATACTGAATTAGCCAATAAAGTAATAGATGAAATGAATTCTCTAAAAGAGATTGTTAATATGGTTGAAGATTTAAAAAATGATGTTAATAATGATTTAGAACTTAATGAACTATTATTAGAGGCTAATGATGAAGAATTATTGCATAATTTAGAGGATGATGTTAAAACATTATGTCAAAAAATAGACAAGGCTGAGATATTCTTATTACTATCTGGTCCATATGATAAAAATAACTGTCTTCTTGAAATACATTCTGGTGCAGGTGGAACAGAAGCTTGTGATTGGGCAGATATGTTATTTCGTATGTATTTAAGATATTTAGAAAAGAATGGATTTAAATATGAAGTATTATCATATCTAGATGGTGATGAAGTTGGACTTAAAAGTGCTTCTATTAAAGTTAATGGTGCTTATGCATATGGTTATTTAAAAGGAGAAAAAGGAGTTCATCGATTAGTTAGACTTAGTCCATTTGATGCTAATCATAAACGTCATACTTCATTTGCTAGTGTTGATATTACACCAGAGTTTAATAATGATGTTGATGTTAAAATAGATGAGAAGGATTTAAAAATAGATGTTTATCGAGCTAGTGGAGCAGGTGGACAACATGTTAATCGTACTGAATCAGCTGTTCGTATAACTCATTTACCTACAAAAATAGTTGTTACATGTCAAAATCAAAGAAGTCAATTACAAAATAAAGAGACATGTATGAATGTACTTAAGGGTAAGTTAAAACTACTAGAAATAGAAAAACAAGAAAAAGAAATGAATAGTATTAAAGGTGATACAGTAATAACTTCATTTGGTAGTCAAATAAGAAGTTATGTTATGCATCCATATTCATTAGTTAAAGATCATCGAACTGGTTATGAAACAAGTAATGTTTTAAAGGTTCTTGATGGTGATATAGAGGGTTTTATTGAAAAATATTTGAAAGGATAAATATGAGGGTAAAAAGTCTTTTAACTGCAATATTAGGAATATTAATATGTGCAATATCATTTAGTGTATTTTTTGTACCATATGGTATAGTACCTAGTGGTGTTCCAGGAATTTCAATTATATTTCATGAATTATTTGGAATTGATGAGATAATTTCAATATGTTTATTATCAGGTATGTTCTTGATAATTGGATTATTGTATCTACCAAATAAAGATGTCATGAAATCTCTTTTGGGTTCAGGACTTTTACCACTATTTATATATTTATTTAATACTTTAGTTATTAAAATAGATTTAAGTATTGATAATAATCTATTAGCTAGTATTGTTGGTGGTGTTACTTTTGGCTTTGGATTAGGTTTAATATATCGAGAAGATCGTTATTTAGGTGGATTAGATATCTTTAATCGTATATTAGATCGTAATATTAATGTTAATTATAGCTATATAACACTATTTATGGACTGTTTAATAATAGTATTTGGTGGATTAGTCTTTGGTTTTGAAGCTTTTGTTTATTCTATGATATCAATCTTTATTTATCGATTAATGATTGAAAAAATAAGAGTAGGTATTGGTGATAATAAATCATTCTATATTATTACAGAACATGCTAATGAAATTAAGAAAATGATTACTGAAGAATTAGGTCATGGTGCTACTATTATAAAAGGACAAGGAGCTTATTCTAATGATGATAAATATATTGTCTTTGTAGCTATTCCTAAACGTGATTATTATAAATTAAAAGAAGGTATTAAAAAGATAGATAATGAGGCATTCTTTGTTGTATCATCATCATATGAAGTTGGTGGTGGTAAATAATGAAAGAATTATTATCAAATAAAAAAAGATTACTATTATTCATTATATCTATTTTAGTATCGGCAATTAATTTTAATTTATTACTTAAGCCAATCAACTTAGTATGTGGAGGTAGTGGCGGACTAGCATTAGTCATAGAAAAAATAACATTTATTAAGACTAGTGATATTATTGCTTTAATATATGTTGGTACTGTAATACTTAGTTTTATCTTTTTAGAGAAAAAAAGAATAGCTAGTATTATGGTAGCTAGTGCATTATATCCGACATTTACTTATTTAACAGAGAATATAGCTAATGTAATACATTTAAATTACAGTGATGTTTTATTAGTCTGTATTGTATCTGGTATTATAACCGGTATTACTAATGGCATAGCTTATAGATTTGGCTATTCACCAGGAGGATTAGGTGTTATAGCACCAATATTTAATAGGTTTTTTAAAACATCAGTTAGTTTAGTTAACTTTATTGTTAACACAATAGTTGTTTTATTAGGAGCATATTATTTTGGATTTAATATGGTTGTTTATGCAATAGTATTATTATATATTGCAAGTTATGTATGTAATTTAGTTATATTAGGTTTATCAAATAATAAAGTTATAGTTATTCATAGTAAAGAAAATGATAAAATAATGAAAGTATTACATGATAAATATCGTTCTAATGTTGTAGTACTTGATGATATTAAAAATAGAAAAACTTTATTAGCTATAATTAAAGATATCGATTATAGTTCAGTTAAGTTTGATTTAAGAAGAATAGATAAGAAAGTATTTTTTACTACTAACAATTGTTATGAAGTAGGAAAATAAAGGGATTTATGAAAAAGGATAAGAAGTTATTTAATATTGTTATAATAGCTTTAAGTGCAATTATCGTTGTACTTCTTTTTCTTGTTCTTTTTTTAAATAATAAAAAAGAAATTAGTTTTTCTATTAAAGAAAAGAATATTAAAATTAAAATAGGAGAAACTAAGAAAATAAATTATGACTTAAGTGATGATACAAAAAAAATAAATTGGACAAGTAGTAACGAAATTATTAAGATAAATGAAAATGGTGAAGCAACAGCAAATGGCTATGGAAAGGTTATAGTAACTGGAACAATTACCTTAGATGATGGTAATATTGTTGATTCTTGTACAATAGAGTCATTCACTGGAGAAGAAGGTATTACTATAAACGATATAAATATGCCAGAAGGTAGTTTATTAATGAAACCAAATAGTGAATATGAATTACCATTTACAATAGACCCAGTAAATGCCTATATTACTTCTATTGATTATCATAGTGGGGATGAAACTATTGCAACTGTTGAAAATAATAAAATAATTTCAAAAAATGAAGGTTCTACAACAATATCAATGGTAGTTAATAAAAAAATAGCTAAAGATCTAATTGTTAAAGTATCAAACAAAAATAAAGAAAATATTATTGCTAAAGAAATAGAAAGTGTTACATTCAAAGAAAGTAAAGTAAATATGGAAATGGGTGAAACAAGATTACTTTCTTATGATGTTAATCCATCTAATGGCTTTATTGATATTATAGATTGGACTAGTAGTGATGAAAATGTAATTACTGTATCAGAAGGAGAAGTTAATGCAGTTAATGTTGGTACAGCAACTATTACAATATTAATTAATAATAAAATATCATCTAGTATTGATATTACTGTTAAATCAAGTAAGGCAGATATTATTGTTGATTCTAGTCCTAAAACAACAATTAGGATTGGGGAAAGTACGAGTATAAAAGCTCATATTAATCCAACTAATATTAATGAACAAATAGTTTATAAAAGTAGTAATCCATCTGTTGTTAAAGTAGAAAATGGTATAGTTACAGGTATTAATAACGGTACTGCAACTATTACTTTAACTATAGGTAATGGAAAGACTAAGATATTTAATATTAATGTATTACCAAAAAGTGGTAGTTTAACAGGATCTGCTAATATATGGGGATATAAATCATTAAATTCTAAAACACCTGTTTATGCAGATACTTCATTCTTTCAAAAATTAGCAAGTAGTGGTATTGGTTTATTACAGGGAAATAATTATATTCTTAATACTAGTGATGGTAATTTCACATATGATATTACTACCAATAAACTATCTGTTAATAATAAAAATATTAAAGTACGTATTTATTATCCAAATGGAGTAGATTTAAGTACTACTAACACTCTTACTTATATGGGTGGTCGTGGTGAAACTAATTTTGGTGGAGCTTTTACAGATATTAAGAATGATCCATCTATTATAAAAAGTGGTGGCATAGTAATATTAATTGCTGAAGGTAATGGATTCTCTTTTGATGGAGATTCTGGTGCTTATGCAACGATGTTTGTTAAAGCTATTGTTAAACAAAAATCTGGTGTTAAAAACTCTATTTTAGGTTTTTCAGATGGAGCTCATAAGGTAATGCATGCATCTAGGAAAATGAAATATGATAGAATTGTTGTCTTTAGTGGATATACTGATGGTGTAGATTCACTTGATAATGCTAAAAACAGTGAAGTATTCTTTATCATTGCACCTAATGATGGTAATTATTCACAAGCTAAAACTGCATTAAGACATATGAAAACATCTGGTTATACTAACGTAACTATTATTTCAAATGGTACTGATATGTCTAAGTTATATGATGATAAATTCTTGGTTATAACCCCAGGAACACTAATGAAAAATGGTCATTTAACTGAAAATGTATTCCGCTCTGGAATGATAGAATATTTAAATGATTAAGATAATAAAAAGTCTTAAAAAAGATAATAAGAATATTTACTAATATTCTTTTTTTTGATATACTTATCTAGTATAAAGGAGTGTATATGATAGTAGATAATATTTTAGATATATTAAAAAATATTCTTGATGTTGTACTAGTTTGGTTTATGTTCTATTACATCTTAAAAAATATCAAGAATAATGTAAAAATGAGTTTATTATTTAAGGGAGTTTTAGTAATAATAGTATTAAAATTAATAAGTGGATGGTTAGGTTTAAATACCTTAGGTTTAATCCTTGAATATATAATTATGTATGGACCCCTTGCTATAATTATTATCTTTCAACCAGAAATACGTGGTGTTTTAGAGCAACTAGGACGTAGTCAATTATTAGGAAGACATAAAACACTTACTGTTGATGAAAGAGAGAAATTAGTTTATGAAGTAGTTAATGCTATTGATTATCTTCGTAAATCTAAAATTGGTGCATTAATAGTTATTGAAAGAGATGTTAGTTTATTAGATTATATAAATCGTGCTAAATCATTATATGCAGATTTATCTAGTGAATTATTAATTAGTATTTTCTTCCCAAATAACCCATTACATGATGGTGCAGTAATTATTCAAGGAAATAGAATTAGTTGTGCAGGAGCAGTATTTCCTACAAGTAATAGCATAAGTGTTAATAAAAGATTAGGTACAAGACACCGTGCAGCACTTGGTGTTGCTGAAGAAACTGATGCTATTGGTATAGTAGTTAGTGAAGAAACTGGTCGTATCTCTATTGCAGTTAAAGGAGAGTTATTCTATAACTTAACTATTGATGATGCAAGAATGATGCTAATTGATGAATTAAGACCTAAACAAGATGAATTAGTTAGTGAAGAAGAGGAAGATGATTATGAAGAAATTAATTAAGGCAATATGCCGATTTATTGGCAAAATAATTCTCTTTTTTGATAAAATCTTGATTACACCATTAATGAAGTTATTTATGAAAGTAACTGATTTCTTTAAAAATAATACTAAAGGTATAGAGAAATATCTAACATCAAGGAAATCATTATTGGTAATTTCATTATTAATTGCTTTCTTAGCTTTTTATACATTAGATAAAAACTCAAGTATTATGATGAATAATTATGCAGAAAGAATATATGGTGAACAAGTAACAGCTATTTATAATGAAGAAGCTTATGTTATTGATGGTATACCAAAAACAGCTGATGTTGTATTAATTGGTAGTAAATCAAATATCTTTTTAGCAAAACAATATCCAACTAAAGGAATTAGTGTTGATTTACGTGAATTATCAGTAGGAACACATCGTGTACCTCTTAAATATAGTCAATCATTTGGGTTTGTTGATTATAAAATAGATCCTAGTTATGTAACAGTTGTTATTTATAACAAAATAAGTGGTAAAAGAGAAGTTAACTATGAAATATTACATCGAGAAAGTTTAGATAGTAAACTTGATATTAGTGATGTTACTCTTTCTAAAACAGAAGTTACTGTTAAAGGAAATGAAGATACATTAAATAAAGTTGGTTATGTTAAAGCTTTAGTTGATTTAAATAATTTAGTAAATCCAAAAGCTGGTCAAACAACAATAAAGAATTGTAATTTAGTAGCTTATGATGATAGTGGTAATGTTGTTAATGTAGAAATAATACCAGAGACTGTAGAAGCTGAATTAACACTTGTTTCTTCAAGTAAAACAGTACCAATTAAAGTAATACCTAAAAATGAAGGTAAACTTGCTCTAGGTTATGCAATTGCATCTCTTACACCAAGTTCTAATTCAATAGAAATATATGGTAATGAAGAAACAATAGCTAAAGTAGAATATGTACCAGTTTATGTTGATATTAATGGAGTTAGTTCAAATAAGAGTTATACAGTTAATATTGATAAACCAGCTGGTGTACGTGAATTAAGTCTTAAGACTATTACAGTTAATTTAACAGTTACTAAAGAAAGTCAAAAAGAAGTTAAGGATGTACGTATTATTCACCAAAATCTAGATCCTAGTTTAACAGTTATTACAACAAGTGAAAAAGATGTTAAAACAACAGTATTAGTTAAAGGTAGTGAAGAAGCATTAAAGAATTTAGATGAATCTAAAGTAGTAGCTACAATAGATTTAGCAGATTATACATCAACTGGTGAATATGAGGTAGAAGTAAAAGCTAGTGGTGAAGATGTTAAATTAACATATGAACCAAAGACTACTAAAGTTAAAGTAATAATTCGTAAAAAATAAAAACATGTTTCAAACATGTTTTTTTTTATTCTTCTTCACCATCTAAGATCTTAAGTTCATCTTTCATTTCACCATCTAAGAAATCTTTTTCTTTATATTTATTTAATTTAGCTATTAAATTAGATGGAAATGCATTACATAAATGATTATATAAAACTAAGTTATCATTATAATATTTTTTACCACCATTAATTATTACATTAACTTCATTTAATTCTTTGTTGATATTAACAATAGCTTCTTTTTTTAATAGTTTTTCATTATCATCCATTATTTTACTAATATAATTAGTTAATTCTTCTATTTCTTTGTTTACTTTAGTAATTGATTGTTTAGTATTTAATGTATTATATTTATCATATTCTTCATCTGGTATGTTAATTTTATTATCTTTAAGAATATCTAAATAACGCATTAGAATGTCATGTTTTTTAGTAAAAGCTAAGTCTAAGTTAGTTTCACCTTTATCTACTAAAACATTAGTCCATTGAAATTTATTATATTGATTAACTAAAATAATTAATATTATTCCAAGTATGGCTATTATTATACCAATTATTGCTAGTATATTCATATTATCACCAAAATAATTGTACTAAAAAAACTCCAATAAATCAATAATTTATGTTATAATATATTTGGTGATTATATGAAAGTAAGTGTAGGTGTATCAAATCGTCATGTACATCTTAATGATGATGATTATAAGTTATTATTTGGTGAAATTCCAATGACAAAAAGAAATGATTTAACACAACCTGGTTGTTTTGCTAGTGATATGTTAGTTACTATTACAGGTCCAAAAAGAAGTATTGAAAATGTTAGAGTACTAGGCCCTAATAGAAGTTATACACAAGTAGAAGTATCTAAAACAGATTCATATGCTTTAGGTATTAATCCACCAGTTAGAAATTCTGGGGATTTAGCTGATGCAGTTGAAGTAACTATAACTGGACCAAATGGTTCAATAACAAGAAATGCTGCTATTATTGCATCAAGACACATTCATGTTGATAAAAAGATACGTCGTGAACATAATCTAGAAGGAATTGATATGGTAAGTGTCAAGATACCTGGTGAAAAGGGTGGAATAATAGAAAATGTTTATTTAAAGGATAGTGCTGAAGCTTATTTTGAAATACATTTAGATACTGATGATGCTAATGCTCACCTGTTAAAACAAAATGATGAAGTAGAAATAATAATTAATTAGTTTATTACAAGAAGATAGAAAATATCTTCTTTTTTTTATTTCCTTATTGAATTATTTAATAAGTATGCTATAATCATTCGCGTGATGTTATGAAAAAGACCGAAATTATTGTTTTTACTAAATTAAATAATGTTGAAGAAAATAATAAATTTTTAGCTATTAAAGACGATAATATAGTAAAATATATCGATTTAGAGAATAATAAAATGATTGTTGATATGGATAAAAATATAATTATTCGTGAAAATAGTGACTATTTATTTAATATGGACTTTAATAATAATAAAATTATAATAACTTTAAAGAATTTAAATAAAACACTTGAAAAAGATATAAAAACTATGCTAATATCTAATTCACGTAATAAATATTTAATTAGATATTTATTGACTGATGAAAATATTGTTAACGAATATTATGTTAAATTTTGAAATAATTATTGCATTATCGTTAATAAAATGATATAAGTTTAGTGATAATTAGTTGTGGAGGAATTATGAAGAGTATAAAGAAAGAAGATATAAAGGATTTATCTTATAAAGATATAACTAATATAATATTAGAAAATAATAAAACGGGTATGAATACTCTTGATTTATTTACTATGATTGTAGATTTATTAGAGTTACCTAAAAGTACTATCGATACTAAGATAGCTGATTACTATACATCTCTTACTACAGATAAAAGATTCTTATTAATAGATGGTTTATGGGATTTAAGAACACGTCATACATCTGATAAGGTTCTTGTTGATGCAACTGATGATGAACTTGAAGATGAAGAATTTGAAGAATCTGAAGAGGTTGAAGATGAAATCGAAGAAGATTCATATGAAGATGATATTGATAATGATACATCATATGATGAAGACGATGATGGTTTGGGTGACTTAGTTGTTTTAGATGAAGATGAATTAGATATCGAAAATAGTTAAAAAGTAGAGTGATAATATGATAGATAGATTAGATTTGTTAGAAAAAAGATATGAAGAAATAAACAATCTATTAATGCAAAATGAAGTTATTAGTGATGTTAAGAAATCACGTGAACTTTCTATTGAACTAAAAGGTATTGAAGAAACAGTTGTTGTTTATCGCAAATATAAAAAGGTACTTAGTGATATTGAAGAATCTAAAGAAATGATTCATGATCCAGAAATAGCAGATTTTGCTAAAGAAGAATTAACAAGACTTAATGAAGAAAAAAGTAATCTTGAAGAAGAACTAAAGATACTTTTATTACCAAAAGATGAAAATGATGGTAAAAACGTTATTATGGAAATACGTGGAGCTGCTGGTGGAGATGAAGCTAATATCTTTGCTGGTGATTTATTTAGAATGTATCAAAAGTATTGTGAAACTAATGGATGGAAAGTTGAAATTATTGATTATACAGAAGGTGTAGCTGGTGGATTTAGCCAAATAGAATGTATGATTAAGGGTGATAATGTTTATTCTAAGTTAAAGTATGAGAATGGATCACATAGAGTTCAACGTGTTCCTGTTACTGAAGCTAATGGACGTATTCAAACATCAACAGCTACAGTACTTGTTATGCCTGAAGTAGAAGAAGTAAGCATTGATATTAATCCTAATGACTTAAGAATAGATGTTTATTGTGCATCTGGACATGGTGGACAAGGAGTTAATACTACACCAAGTGCAGTTAGAATAACTCACTTACCTACTAATACAGTAGTTACATGTCAAAATGAAAGAAGTCAAATTCAAAATAAAGAACAAGCTATGAAAGTACTAAGAGCCCGTCTTTATGAAGCTAAGCAACGTGAACAAGATGAAACAGTTGGTGGTGAAAGAAAGAGTAAGATTGGTACTGGAGATCGTAGTGAAAAGATAAGAACTTATAATTATCCACAAAATAGAGTTACTGATCATCGTATTGGTTACACTACTAATAATCTTGATCGTGTAATGAATGGAGCTCTTGAAGATATAATTGAAGCATTAATTACAGAAGATCAAAAAAGAAAATTAATGGGCGAAGAATAATGACAGTTGATGAATTATTAGTTTTTGGTAAAAAATATATTCATAAAAGTCAAGCAGAGATGTTATTAGCAATTCTTTTGAATGTTAATAGTTTAGAATTATTATTAATGTTAGATAATAAAGTTTCAGAAGAAATAGCTAAAAAATATCAAGAACAAGTATTAATGGTTAAAGATAATTATCCAATACAATATGTTATTGGTAATGTTAATTTCTATGGTAATACATTTATTGTTAATAAAAATGTTTTAATTCCTAGATTTGAAACAGAAGAATTAGTTGAAAATACTATTAATTTAATTAAAGAAATGTTTGATTATCCAATTAATATTATTGATCTTGGTTGTGGTAGTGGATGTATAGGATTATCTCTTAAAAAGAAATTAGATAATGTATCTGTAACACTACTTGATATTAGTAAAGAAGCTATTGGTGTAGCTAAAGAAAATGCTAAAAACTTAAATTGTGATGTAGAATTTATTTTAAGTGATATGTGGGATAACGTTAATAATAAATATGATGTTGTTATTAGTAATCCACCATATATTAAAACAGATGAAGAAATAGAAGATTTAGTATATAATAATGAACCACATTTAGCACTATATGGTGGTAAAGATGGTTTAGATTATTATTACAAAATAAAAGATGGGTTATTGGCCCATACTAATAATCGTTTCTTAGTTGCTCTTGAAATAGGTTATGATCAAAAAGATGATATTGTTAAAATATTTAGTGAAATACCAAATGTTGAAATAATTTCTAAAAAAGATTTAAGTGGAAGAGATAGAATGGTGTTTATAAAAAGTTGTATTGATTAATACAACTTTTTTTAATATATATTATTTAAAATATCTTTAATAGTTAGTGTTTTTACTTTATTATGAGTACCATTTAATTTATTAACTTCATCTTGTGTACCATTAGCTTGATAAATTATATTATCGTTATTAACTATTATTTTAATTTCAGTATTTTCTAATCTAGTTACAAGAGAACCATCATCCATAATATTATAAAGTAGACTAGCTGTATTACCATTATATGATGTATATACAATAACTACATTAGCATTTATTTGAAACATATAGATTGTATATTCTTTTGATGAATAATCTCCATTATATTTGGTATTTAAATATGTTGATTCACCATATTTATCATTAAATACATTTATATATGTATATTCTTGTGTTTTTTCATATTCTCCATTTGGATAATCATTTGAATTGGTTGTAAAAGTTAATACGTTATCATTAACAGTAAAAATATAGTTATTTTCAAGATAAGTTGCTGTTGCATTATCTTGATTAATATTAGCTATTCCACTAGTACCTGATATTTCATAATATAACCTGTTATCAGATAATTCATATAGTTTAATAATCGTATTATCTTTTTTATAAATACCGTTATATTTACTAAATTCATCTATAATTACTTCATTATTATTGTTATTGTTGTTGTTATTATTATTTGTATTATTGCTATTATTTTGTTTACCAATAAGACCTATACCAATTCCAATAAATAAAACCCCTAATAATAACAATACTAATGTTATTATCTTTTTCATATTCTCACCTATTATCAGTATACCCTAATGTTAATGATAAATCAATAATGATTAGTTTAATTAATAATATACCCAATAATTGACATGATTAGACAAGTATGTTATTATAATGGCGAATTTGTGGAAAAAAATAAAAAGTTATGATACAATTAAATTGTATAGTAATGTAGGAGAGTTAATATGTTTGATAATCTAAAAGAAACAAGAGTCAAAATTTATTTACAAGGTAAAGCTTTAAAGGCTGATGTATCTGATCCCGAGAACGAAATGACAATAATAGGTGTTGAATCTATCAATACTTTTTTGCGTCAATTTTATGAAGCAGAAGGAAATACAATTGGTGACTTAATTAATGATGGAAGAGTACGTATTGCGTCAACTAAAGTATGGGATAGATATTCATTAGCTGGTAATAGATTTTTCTGTGAAGTAAAAGATTTAGCTCGTGATGAATTATTAAGAGAAGAAGAAGAAAGAAAAGCTAGAGAAGAACAAAAAAGATTAGAAGAAGAAAGAAAAGAATATGAAAGAAAAAGAGCTGAAGAATTAGCTAAAAGAAAGGCTGAAGAAGAAAAAGCTCGTAAAGAAGCAGAAGAAAAAGCTCGTAAAGAAGCAGAAGAAAAAGGCGAAGAAGACGATAAGAAAGACAATAAGGAAGACAATGAAGAAAAAGGTAAGCCTAAAAAAGGAGTTAAATTTAGAAACTTCTTTGTTCGTACATTTGCAGTACTTGCTGCTGGGGTTTTGATATATTCGGCTATTAAATTATTTAAACATGATGATACTGAAAACGAAAACACTAATGATGATATTTATACTGGTGAACTTGATCTAGATGGAGAACAATATACATATAACTTAAATGATAATGATGTTGTTGAACAAGTTTATGAAAATAAAACTGGTAGATATGAAAATCTAGGTAGTATTATTGATTATGATGATATGGAAACACAACTAGAAGTTATTGATAATTGTGTTATTAGAGATGAATTATTTGGATTTGAGAATTTGGTAGTACCTGATGATTATGAAGCTGTTAGAACTATTAGTAATTTAAGAACTGATGTAATTAATGGTAATTTAGAGAATACAAAGTTTATTGATATGTTAGTTGACTATATCTTTGGTGGAAATAAGTATGTTAATGGTAATATAATTGAAGAATATAATTCATTACATCCATATAGTCAATATTCTGTAGTAAGAATATTACAAGGTAGATTACAATTTGCTCCTGATTATAATAACGGAACTTATGACTTTAATTCATTAGCTAATTTGTGTGATGTATACGGCAGCGATTTGTATGAAATATTAATGGGTCTTATGAAAGCTAAATAGACTAGTTTAACTAGTCTTTTTTTTGACATTCTTTATAGTTTGTATTATGATTATGTTGGTGGTGTAATTTATGTTAGTTAATAGTAAAAAAATGCTTGATGAAGCTAGAATTAATAATAGTGTAGTATTTCATTTTAATATAAATAATCTTGAATGGACTAGAATTATTTTAGAAGAATGTAATAGACTTCAAACACCAGTTATTTTAGGAGTTAGTGAAGGTGCTATTAAATACATGGGTGGATATAATGTTGTATCTAGCATGGTAAAAGCTTTAATCAAGGATTTAAATATTACTAATGAAGTATGTCTTCATTTAGATCATGGTAGTAGTGTAGATAGTTGTATAAAAGCAGTAGATGCTGGTTTTACATCAGTTATGATAGATGCATCAAAATATGAACTAGATGAGAATATTCGTATAACTAGAGAAGTAGTAAATTATGCACATCCTAGAGATGTAACTGTAGAAGCAGAAATTGGTCATGTTGGAGGAATGGAAGATGATGTTAAAGCTAGTATTAAATTAGCTGATTTCTCTGAATGTCTTCGTTTTGTAAAAGAAACAGGAATTGATTCCTTAGCACCAGCTATTGGTACAGTTCATGGTATTTATAAGGGTGAATTAAATATTGATTTTGATTTAATCCTACAATTACATGATAATCTTGATGTACCACTTGTTATGCATGGTGGTAGTGGACTTGATCATAGTATATTAAGAAAAGCTATTCTATGTGGTATTAGTAAAATAAATGTTAATTCAGATATACAAGATGTATGGCATAAAGAAGTAGTTAAATTTATTAATGCTAATCCAGACGTGTATGACCCTAGAAAAGTCATTATGAGTGGTGAAGCTGCTATGAAACAGTTTATTGATAATAAAATTAATATTTTAAAGGAAGAAAAATAAAATAAATTGAGGTGCTTATGAAAGTATTAGAAGTAGAAGGTAATGTACCATTATTAGGTAGTGTTGAAATAAGTGGTGCTAAAAATAGTGCAGTTGCTTTAATTCCAACAGCAATTCTATCTGATAAAAAAACTACAATTACCAATATTCCCGATATAACAGATATTGATGTATTATGTGATATATTGGAATTTATGCATGTTAAAGTAACTAGAGCTAGTGGAAGTATAGTAATAGATCCAAGTAATATGGAAAATTTAGTTATTCCCGATGAATTAACTAGTAAACTTCGTGCATCATACTATTTTATGTCTAGCTTACTTGCTAAATATAAACATGTTTGTATTCATTTCCCAGGTGGTTGTAAGATAGGTAGTCGTCCTATTGATCAAACTCTTAAGGTATTTCGTGCTTTAGGAGCTGAAATTAAGGAAGATGAATGTTTCTTTACAATAACTGCTAAGGAATTAAAAGGAAATGAAATTCACTTAGATATGCCTAGTGTTGGTGCAACAGTAAATGCTATTATTGTTGGAAGTCGTGCTAAAGGTATTACAACTGTTACAAATGCTGCTTGTGAACCAGAAATAGTTGATTTAGCTGATATGTTAAATAAAATGGGAGCTAAAGTAAGCGGAGCAGGTACACCAACAGTAACAATTGATGGTGTTGAAGAATTAGATGGATGTTGTCATAATGTAATTCCTGATAGAATAGAAGCTGGCACATATGTTATATTAGGAGCTTTAATTGGTACTTATATGTCTATTGAAAATATTATTCCTGAACATATTAATGCTCTTTTAGATAAATTAAGAGAAATGGGTGTTGATATTCAAGTTAATTCTGATAATGTAATTGTTAACGCAACAGAAAATATTAAAGCTGTTAATATTGAAACTAAAGGATATCCTGGTTTTGCAACAGATTTACAACAACCATTAGTTACATTATTAACTCAAGCTAAAGGTAAGAGTGAAGTAGTTGAAACTATTTATGAAAATCGTTTTATGAATACTACATATCTTAATAAAATGGGAGCAAATATTTCAGTTAAAGATAGATGTGCAACTATTCTTGGACCTACTAAATTACATGGTGCAACAGTAGAAGCAACCGATTTACGTGGAGCTGCATCACTATTATTAGCAGCACTTAAAGCTAGTGGTAAAACTACTATTAATAATGTAGAACATTTATTACGTGGATACGCTGATATAATAGAAAAACTATCTAATTTAGGAGCTAAAATAGAATTAAAAGAAGTAGATGAATAACTATTTCTTTTTTAGTAAAAAACACTTGATTTTCCTTATTATTATTGCTATAATAACTTGGTAATTTGTATTACTATGATTAAGTTCATGGCGAAAGGAGAGAAATTAATGGCAAAGAAAGATAAGAAAGTAGAGTATGTAGATTGTACAGTAACATGTGCATGTGGTAATACTTTTAAGACTAAATCAACAAAGAGTGAAATCAATGTAGAAATTTGTTCAAATTGTCATCCATTCTATACTGGAAAACAAGCTCGTGGATCTAAGACAGGTCGTGTTGATAAGTTTAATAAGAAATATGGATTAGAAAATTAGTCATTTATTGACTTTTTTTTTATACTGAAATATGTTATATTTATTATGGTGATATTATGGTATTAGGTTTTGCTTCTGACCATCGTGGTTTTAAGTTAAAAAATGAATTAATTAAACATTTTAGTGATAATGGATATAGTACAATAGATTATGGTACAAATAGTGAAGAATCATGTGATTATCCAGATTTTGCTTTTAAATTAGGTAATGGCGTATTACTTAATGAAGTTGATTTTGGAGTAGCTATTTGTGGTACTGGAATTGGTATGAGTATAGCACTTAATAAAATGAAAGGTATATATTGTGCTAAAGTAAGTGATCCTGATGAAGCTATTCATACTAGATATGATAATAATACTAATGTAATAGCTTTAGGTGAGAAAATGGATTTAAATCAAGCTATTTTAGCTATAGAACAGTTTATTCATACTGAGTATTCATTTTTAGAGAAACATGATCGTCGCAATAAAAAAGTAAGACAAATAGAAAATGGAGAATATAATGGTTAAATTTGCTGTTTATGTATTATCAGCTATTATTTCAATATTTGCTTTAGATGCAGTTAATCTTAATGTTATATTTAAAAAAAATAAAGTTGTTCAAGCTAGAGTATTTTATTTAGTATTAATATTTATATTTACTTATTTATTAGGTAGTTTTCTATATGATTTTATTTATTTGAAACTTTTGTAATATAAAGTTTCTTTTTTTATATCATGTCTATTTTTTTTACACTTTTTATAGTAATGATTTTGCCATTGTGATACAATTATTTTGAGGTAGATTATGAAAGAAGAAATAGAATACAGTATATTAATTGTTGGAGTTTGTTTAATTATCGTAGCAGCTATTATTCCTTTTATTAAGAAAATAGCTATTCATATTGGAGCTCTTGATATTCCTAATGAAAGAAAGGTTCATACTACACCAATACCTAGACTTGGTGGATTAGGTATTTTTATTGGTTTCTTGTGTGGATATATGATATTTGCTAAGAGTAGTATTCAGATGAATTCTATATTAATAGGTAGTTTTATTATTCTATTAACTGGTATTTTTGATGATATTAAGCCTATTAATGCTAAAGCTAAATTACTTGGTCAAATATTAGCTAGTTGTGTTATTGTGTTTTATGGAAATATTTTATTAAATAATATAACTATTTTTGGTTTAGATCTTAATTTTGGTATATTTGCTTATCCAATAACTATTTTATTTATTGTAGCTTGTACTAATATTATTAATTTAATTGATGGATTGGATGGATTAGCTGGTGGTGTATCTAGTATATTCTATTTATCAACAATTATTATTTGTTTCTTCCAAGGAAGATATATGGAATTAGAGTTTATTCTTGCGTTATTAATGCTTGGTTCAACACTTGGCTTCTTAATCCATAATTTCCATCCTGCTCGTATATTTGCAGGTGATTCTGGTGCATTATTTATGGGATTTACAATAGCCATTATGTCATTACTTGGATTTAAAACAACAGCTATTACATCAATCTTTATTCCAATAGCTATTCTTGCAGTACCAATATTAGATACTTTATTTGCAATTATTAGAAGACTATTGAAACATCAAAGTATTAGTACACCAGATAAACAACATTTACATCATCAATTATTAAAAATGAAATTTTCTCATCGTAATACGGTATTAATTATATATTTAATAACTGCATTATTTTCAACTGCATCAATATTATATACATTACATGATACAAGTGATGTATTTATAGGTCGTATTATTTATGGAATACTTATGATTATTGTTGTAATCTTTGTATTTAAGACTGATATTATTAGTGCAAGAAGAGAGAAAAAAGAATCTAGTAAAGTTAAAAAATAATTGCATTTAATTACTTATTTTGATATGATGAAATCGTGCGTTGGGTAGCTTAACTAAAAAATAGAAAGAGAGAGACAAGTGTGTTTAGAGGTAGAGTTAAGTGGTTCAATAATGAGAAGGGGTATGGTTTCATCGAAAATTCTGATAAGGATGATATATTTGTTCATTATTCAGCAATTAATCAAGTTGGGTATAAGACATTATTAGAAGGACAATGTGTAGAATATACCCTATTAGATACTTCAAAAGGCTATCAAGCAATAAATGTATCAGTAGTTAAAGATGAAGTTACTATGTAGTAAATTAATAAGCTTACATAATTAAATATGTAGGCTTTTTTATTTAACTTGCTATTTTAGGTGATTTATGATATAATATGTAACTCGATGGGGGTGGTATCATGAATATGTCAACAACAACTATAGATTATGAAACAGTATATGAATTTTCAAATAATTGGTATATGATGAAATTTTATAGGGGTAAAATGAAAGGTGATAGATACTTACTATTTACCGCTGATGATGATAATAAAATAATAATGGCCGTTTATGGTAAGATGGTTCAATTTGATACTAATAAATTAGCTGTTAAAGGAGCTTTAATTACTAAAGACGTTTGTAATATTGGTAATAAAAGTGAAATTAAGACTTATCCATTTAATAAAGAAGCTTATTTATCTGTTGGAATAAATGGAAGAGGAGATACACTTAAAGAAGAAGCTAGATTATTATTGGCTGGACCAGATTCTTACTTTACTGAAGAGAAAGTAAAATAGAGGTTTAATATGGAAGATAAAGAGAAAGAGTATATTGAAAATACTACAGTTGATGGTAATGATATGATCAACTGGGAAGAGATTATTAGAAGAAGTTTTGATAATCAAGATAAGAAACGACCTGAATTTAGTACTAATCAAGATGATGAATTACTAGAGGAAGAAGAAGATAAACCGAAAACTAAGTAAATAACTCACGTTTAACGTGAGTTTTTATTATGTCAAGTGTTTGTAATTTAATCTTTATTTAATAGATATTTTTGATAATTTATGGTATATTAAAAGTAAGGAGAGATTTATGGAAATATTGATTAGAGGCCAAAAATTAGAGATAACTGGTTCAATGAAGGATTATGTTAAGGAAAAACTAAGTAAATTAGATAAATACTTGGTTGATCAAAAAGTAAAAGCTAATGTTTTAGTTAAAGTACATAATTATTTACAAAAAGTTGAGGTTACTATTCCTCTTAAAACACTAATTTTAAGAGCTGAAGAAGAACAACAAGACTTTTATGCAGCAGTTGATTTAGTTATTAATAAATTAGAAAGACAAATTAGAAAAAATAAAGCTAAATTACAAAAACGTGATAAGAATAAAACTAAAGAATTTAATATTGATGATGTAATTCCTATCGAAGAAGATCAAAAAATAGTAAAACGTAAGAAAATAGATTTTAAGCCAATGAATAGTGATGAAGCTATTTTACAAATGGAATTACTTGGACATGATTTCTATGTTTATAAAGATAGTGATACTAATAATGTATGTGTACTTTATAAACGTAAAGATGGTGGATATGGAGTAATAGAAGGAGAATAAGATGGCAAATAGAAAATTGGGTAGTGGTGAAATAATTAATCGAAATCGAAAATATCTAGCTATTGCACAAGATAATGGTTGCTTTCAAGATTCTAAAGGGGACATTGGCTTATGTAAAGACTGGGTTATTGCACTTTGGATTGATGAATTAGAAGATAAAGATGATATAAATAAGTTTGTTAATGAACAAATACCAGCTTTTAAAAGATGGTTTAATGCAGGCATTAAAACCAATATGATTGGTAGATACTATCATGTATTAAAAATGGCTGAAGAAAAGAATATTGAGATTAATAGAGATTCAGCTGATTGTTTAATGCAATTAGCATTTCCATTAGGTATGCATGATAAAATTGGTAAAATGGAAGATCCTGAATTAATTAAATATTTCAGTGAATGTATTGATAATTTAATTGAATTAAATAAAGCAGGTGTTCCATTATGTAGAGAAACAGGTGCAAATTATAATATTTTAATGGAATTAAAAGAAATGGGTAAACCAGTAAACTATGATACATTCTTATTCTTTGCACCAGGTGTATTAGTTGATGATGAATATAAAATGCAATTATATGAATCTAGAGAATTAACTGGTAAGAAGTTTGGTTATTATCCAGCTACAATAGAAGAAGTAGAGTTATTAGCTCCATATTTTATTGATAATCATGGATATAATGTTAATCGTGTTGAAAGTTTAGAAGCTAAAAAAGAAAAAGCTAAAGAAAAACTAAAAAAGTATCCAAATATGGAACCAAGAAGAAAGAAAGATTATGAATTAATGATAATCAAACTTTCTGCTTTAATTGATAAAATTAAGTCTAGAAATATATTACAAGAGTATTATAATAAATTTGGTACTTTAGCAGGTCTTGGATATTTAAATGATCGTGCTGAATTATTTGTTGATTTAGTAGATAAAGATAATTATCCAATTGATAATTTATTTGCAATGTGTTTTGAAGATACGGCATTTATTCCAAGAGATAATGTTAGTGATTTATTAGAGTGTTTAAAAATAGCTCATGATAGATTTGTTGCAGATAGACAAGAAATAAGAAAATGGAATGATAATTTACCAATTGATAAATATATTAGACCATATGAAAAAGAACGTATTGATAATGTAATTATTGCAGCACCAACTTTTACTCCAGAAGATTATTTAAATGAAGGAAACAGAAGAGGCAAATAAGCCTCTTTTTTTTGACAAAAACACGTTTTTATGGTATAATATGCAACGATTTTGAGGTGAAATATGCCTAGTTATAAAACACATGCTATTCATGGAGATATATTATTTCCTCATATGGATAAGAAAGTAGATATTAATAAAGAAGATTTAAAAGTATTCTGTATGGGACCTGACTTAATAGGAGCAATTAACCCATCATTATTTAGAACACAACATAGTAGTAAAACTAGAGAATTCTTTATTACTTTGCTTAAGGAAATAAAAGATAATAATTTACAAGATAATGAAGAGGTAATGGCTTTTTTATATGGTCAATTAGAGCATTTTGTATTAGACTTAGTTGTTCATCCATTAGTTTATTATATGACTGAAGGATTACCTAATGACCATATTGTAACTGGTCATGGTTTAGTAGAACATTTAATTGATGATTATGTAATAAATCAATATGGTTTAAGTAAAGGATCATTTCGTAAATTAGGTATGGTTAATGATAAAACCTATGATGTAATTAATAATACATACGAAAAAGTTTATAATTGTTTTAATGTATGGGTACAATATAGTGCAGGGATAATTACTCTAAAACTATATGATTCAGTTGTTAGAAAAGATAAAACTAGTATAATTAGTACAATAACTGATTTAATTAATTTAGGCGATGTTAAATATCATGATGAAAAAGAATTAGCTGTTCCATATTTAAATCTAGAACATAATACTTGGTTTAATCCAGAAACTGGTGTTGCTTATAATTTATCATTTGATGATTTATGGTTAAGAGCTAGTGAATTATATTTAGATTTAATTTATGATGTTAATAATTATTTATATTTAGATAAACCATTTAATAATCAATTAGTTATGAATAATACATCATATTTAACTGGTTTACCTTGTGAATTTGGACAATCTAAAAAATATGTAAAAAGTTATAAAAAAGACTAGAAATAGTCTTTTTTTGTAAATAATGATGTAAATAGTATAAAAAGTAATCTTTAGTTTAATAAAAAATAAAAAACTCTATGATAAAATTAAAATAGAGATTAGATTGTGAGATGATAATAATGGAATTAAATGAAGTTACTATGACTATGACCAACAGAGATATGATTAGAGCTTTTAGACTAGCTCAATATGATTATGAACCAATTAAAGAAGCAATCAATAATTTTTATGAAATGAAAAGAGAATATGTTAATGCATATGGATATCCAAGACGTGTTTCTTGGACAGTCGATCGTAGATATTCAGATATAATTGGAAGATTAATGACTGAATTATCATCTGATGTCACTACTTACAAGGCTAAAAATGTAGTTAATTTTGAGATACGCTATGATAAATCTCCTCAAGAATATGTTGAAAGAAAGAAAATACAACTATATCCAGCTTTGGTTAGAGAATGGGAAGCTGCAGCAGCTTCAGCTGGTTTTTATAAAATATATGGGTCTGTTCCATTTTTTAAGAAGTTAGAAGAAATATTAAAAGAATTACAAAATAATAGTACTGTTTATTCTTTTAAATTACCTAATTCATTAGAAAAACTAAGTAAGAAAAAATATGAAATATTTGATATACAATATGAATATGGAAAATTCTATGATAAAGTTAGAATAGCTTTAGCAAAAGATAAGCTACAATTGGAAAGTGATGTTTTTAAATCACTTGATGGTTATTTTAATCAAATAAGAGATACTGATTTATACAAAAAGAGATATAAACCAAGTGATCGAGATATAGTAGGAAATCATACAAGTTTTTTAGAGTTATTTTATTTAATTAGTTATATAGTAGCTGATAATACTCTTAAAATAGAATTTGATGAAGATAAGGAATCAAAGAATGATAATCAAAATGAATATTATATAGAAAGAATAAAAGAATTACCTAATATAAAAGATAAATTAAATCATAGACGTATATCTTTACTATTTGAAAAAGATAAATTAAATCTAGATAATGAAACACTAAAAGAATTAAAGAAATTAACAAAATGTATGTTTAATGATCTTGATATAATGAATTCAGTAAGGTATAAGATTAAAGGACATGAAACTACATATGGTAGAGCTCTTCATCGTTATTATGCTTTATTAGAAAAAATAAATGCCATTGAAGAAACATTAAATGCCATAAAAAGTGAAGGGAATGCTAATCCATTTAATAAAACAGTAACAGCTTTTCCTAATACATTAAAAGTATTAAATACTGAATTAAAAGAAGCTTTAAAAGAATTAGGAAAATATCAAAGAACAGTTAAAATATTTGATTCTATGTTTGAAAAAGTAGATTTTGCAATAAAAGATTTTGAAGTATATCTAAGTAATTATGAAGAAATATTAGATAAAGAAAAAAACAAGGAAACAGATGATCATATATCATCTAGATTAGGAGTTAAATGATGAATAAATTAGATATTATTAATATGGGCAATTATTCTGATTCTTTAAAAGAATTATTAAAAGAGTTTATAACCAAAAAAGAAATGTATATTAATGATAATGGTACTAATAAAGACATTTTTTGGATGAGAGATTTAAACTCTGTTGGTTTAATTTGCCAAATAATTAGAGAATTAGAATCATATATTGGCCCATTTGGAGATGCAATTGCTAACTTTGAATCATTATATGGAACATCTGCTTATGCATATACATTAAAAAAGAAAGAAGAATATAAAAAAGCTCATAATAATAAAGAACGTAGTGATAATCTAGGTATTGAAAGAGATATTCAAAAGAGATTCTGGGAAGCTAAAGCTAAACAAAGTGAATATTTTGCAAGATATGGGGTAATTAGTTTTATTGAAGATATTGAAAGAATTATAGAGGAAATTATAAATAATAAAGATAAATATTCTTTTGAAATATCAAATGCTTTAAGAAACTTAACATCAAAAAATAGTGGTGTAGATAGAGTAGATAACGATAATATAAGATTACTTGGTTTATATGAAGAAAAAATAGAAAAAGATCGTGAATTATTAAAAAACAAAAAAATAAAAGAATTTGAAAGTACTATTGATAGTTTAAGAAAAACCAGTTTATATGCTAAAAAGAATCATGTTGGTGATAAAGTACATATTGGTAATAAAGATAGTCTTACTTTTAAAGAATTGTTTGATGAATTACGTTATTTATATTCAAAGATTAATTATAATATTAAAACTGTTGATGCACCTAGTATTAGTTTAAATGATGGATATAATGGTTATATTAGTAGAATAGATGAAATATCTAATAAAGTAAATGATTTAGAATATAATCATAATAAAAGTTTAAATGAAAAAAATAATTATGTATTTACTTATGAAGAAGAAGATGAATTAAGAAGATTAGGTGAAGATATTTCAGATAAATTATTTAAAATTGGAAAGATATCTAAACAACTTAAAGAGAAAAAAGAAAAATTAAGTAAATTGCTTACTTATATAGATGCAATTAATCAAAGATTAGAAGCTATTAATGAAACAATAAATGTTTTAGAGAGTAATAAGAGTGATGATAATACTCATATCTTCCCTAATACATTAGCTATGTTATATGATGAAAGAGATAAATGTATCGCTGTTATTAACAAGAATAAAGATACAATAAAGTTATTAGATAGTTTATTTAATGAAGTATCAGTAATGATAGATGAAGTAGATCATTTAAATAATTCATATGATGTAATTCTTAATAGAGCTAAAGAAAGAAAAACCATTGAAGATGAAAAAAAGAAAGAAGAAAAAGTCATTAATGAACAAAGATTAGAAGCCTTAAGAGAAGAAAATCGTAATGAAATAATTGAGAAGATTAAAAAAGAAGTTATTGAACAAATGACAAGAGAAGGTATAAGACCTAGACCATATAATTATGATGGTGAAACATATCAAGAAGATTATACAGAATTTAATAAAATCTTTAGAGAAAGATTAATTGATGCATTAAATGAAAAAGCTGTTTTATACAAAGAATATGATTTAGGTAATCCGTATGATACAAGTATTACTAAAACAAAACCAAAATTAGAGAAAGAAGAAATGGGTAGGTATAGAATTACTGAAGAAAGTTATTTAATTCTTTATGACTTGTTTAAAGAAGAATTAGATATTAAAGGTGATGAATATGACTATGATGATGTTCTTGATAAGATAAAAAAATATTTAGATAGTAATTTTGGACTAGATAATATCTCAAATAAAGATGAACTTAAAGAAATAATTAAAAATCATAGAAAATCTACTGAAGATAGTCGTTCTAGATAAAATATAGATATAATTGTAAAAAGACTAGAAAATAGTCTTTTTTTTGTGGTAAAATATAAGAGATACAAAGGAGTGGATAAAATGGGTTTTTTAAAGAGATTATTAGATCATGAATATAAAGAAATGAAAAGGTTTAAGAAATTAGCTGATGCTATAGTAGCAAAGGAAGAAGAATATAGTAATAAGAGTGATAAAGAATTACTAAAAATGACTTCTCTATTTAAAGAAAGACTAGCAAATGGTGAAACTCTTGATGATATATTAGTAGATGCTTATGCAGTAGCTCGTGAAGTTGCATGGAGAAAACTAGGAGAAAAAGCTTTCTATGTACAACTTTTAGGTGCTATAGCAATTCACTATGGAAATATAGCAGAACTACGTACTGGTGAAGGTAAAACATTAGTTACTATCTTCCCAGCTTATCTAAATGCATTAGAGGGAAAAGGTGTTCATGTAATTACAGTTAACGAATATCTAACAGTACGTAATGCAGAATGGATGGGACCAGTATATGAAGGATTAGGTGTAACAGTTGGTATTAACAAAAGAGAGTTGAGTCCTCAAGAAAAAAAAGAAGCTTATGATTGTGATATTTTATATACTACTAATAATGAGTTAGGATTCGATTATCTAAGAGATAATATGGTTATTAAAAAAGAGAATAGAGTTCAACGTGGACTTAATTATGCTATTATCGACGAGGCTGACTCAATTCTAATCGATGAAGCTAGAACACCATTAATTATTTCTGGCGGAGAACTTAAAAGTGCTAATCTATATCAATCAGCTGATCACTTTGTAAAAGGTCTTAAAAATGAAGTGGAATATAATTATGATGAAAAAACTAGAAATGTTACTTTAACTGATGATGGTGTTACTAAAGCAGAAAGTTATTTTAAAGTAAAGAATTTATATAGTTTAGAGAATAATAGTTTAGTTCATTATATTAATCAAGCTTTAAAAGCAAATTATGGAATGAAAAAAGATGTTGATTATGTAGTTCAAGAAGGTGAAGTATTAATCGTTGATCCATTTACAGGACGTATTATGAAAGGTCGTCAATGGAGTGATGGACTACATCAAGCTGTAGAAGCTAAAGAAGGCGTTAAGATTAATGAAGAAACTAAGACAGTAGCAACTATTACATTCCAGAATTTATTTAGAATGTATGAGAAACTATCTGGTATGACAGGAACAGCTAAAACTGAAGAAGAAGAGTTTAGAAATATTTATAACATGTATGTTATAGTTATTCCAACCAATAAACCAATAGCTAGAATAGATTATGCAGATTTAGTTTATCCAACTTTAAAAGGTAAATATAAAGCAATTGTTGAAGCAATAGCTGAAATTCATAAAACAGGACAACCTATCCTAGTTGGTACAGTAGCTATTGAAAATAGTGAATTAATTAGTGATATGTTAACTAAAAAAGGTATTAAACATGAAGTATTAAATGCTAAAAATCATGCTCGTGAAGCTGAAATAATCTCTCATGCAGGAGAAAAGAATGCAGTAACTATTGCAACTAACATGGCTGGTCGTGGTACCGATATTAAGTTAACTGATGAAACTAAAGCTTTAGGTGGATTATATGTTATAGGTACTGAACGACATGAATCACGTCGTATTGATAATCAGTTAAGAGGTCGTTCTGGACGTCAAGGAGACCCAGGAGCAAGTCAATTCTATGTATCAATGGAAGATGACTTAATGGTTAGATTTGGCACTGATAGAATTAAAAATATGTTACAAGCAATAGGTATGGCTGAAGATCAAGCTATTCGTAGTAAAACATTTACTAAATCTATTGGTTCAGCCCAAGCTAAAGTTGAGGGTAATAACTTTGATATTCGTAAACAATTACTAGAATATGATGATGTTATGAATCAACAAAGAGAAGATATTTATAGAAGACGAAATGAAATACTTGATAATGAATCTATTCATGAAACAGTATTAAATAATATGTATAATCATATTTCTGATATAGTAAATGATCATATACCACCAGAGAATTATTTAACAGAAAATGATTTATCAGAAATAGTTAATTATGTAAATCAAAATTTACTTCGTAAACATATTAAATTTGATGATGTTAAAGATAAACAAGCAGATGATGTAATTGAATTTATTTATAAAAAAGTAACTGATGAATATGAAAAGAAATTAAAAGATCTACCAAAAGAAATTCAAGATGAATTTGAAAAAGCCGTTAGTCTAAATGTTATCGATAAATATTGGACAGAAAATATTAATGCATTAGCTCATCTAAGAGAAGCAGTAATGATGCGTGGATATGGTGGACAAGATCCACTAAGAGCATATTCTATGGATGGTGTAGAAATGTATGATAATATGTTAATCAATATCGATCGTGATATAACATTATTCTTACTAAAAGCTGAAGTAAAACAAAATATTGAAAGAAAAGAAGTAGTTAAAAATAAGATGACTAATGATTCAGATGATACTGCTTCTAAAACACAAGCTAAAAGCAAAAAAGTAGGTAGAAATGATCCATGTCCATGTGGCTCAGGGAAAAAGTATAAACAATGCTGTGGTAGATAGTAGTAATATCAACGGTTTGCGAAGACTTTGTCCACGAAAAAAATGGCAAAAAAATGCCATTTGTCCACATTTTGTCCACATTTTTTAAGTTTTGTGGACAGAAGACTAAAAATGTTGTGGTGTTTTGTACACATCTTTGTGGTCAATTAATGAAGATTAAATGTCATCGAATGATGGCATTTTTTGTTTACCAATTTTTAGAAAAGGAGAGTATGAAAAATGGTAAGCGTAAGAAAAAGAGGAAAGGTGTACGAATACCGATTTGAAACATCATCGATTAACGGAACAAGAAAATGGATAACTAGATCAGGTTTTCCAACAAGACAAGCAGCTTTAGAACAAGGAGCATTAGATTATAATGAATTCTATCGGATAGGTAGAGTAAGAAAGAATAAGGAAATGTCTTATTCAGACTTTTTAGATTATTGGATAGATACATATTGCAATTTCAATTTAAAATATTCAACAATAGTTACTTATCTTAATATTATTAAAATCTATTTAAAACCAAGATTAGGGATGTATTCACTATCTCAAATTAATGCTCAATTATTACAAGAGTTCATTAATAAGATTTATGTAGAAAGAAATCTATCTAAATGGTATTTAAAAGGTATTATGAAAGTCGTTAAAGGTTCTTTGAAATATGCGTGTTATGATGTTAATTTTATTAATGAGAATCCAGCTGAAAGAGTGCATATACCAAGATATGAAGTAGTATCAGGAGATCCAGTTCATATTTTTACTCAAGAAGAGATAGAAAAGATATTGGATAGGTTTAAAGATGTTCATTGTATCTACTATGCATTTCTAACAGCATATTACACTGGTTTAAGAACATCCGAAGTGTTTGGATTAACCTGGGATAACATTGATTTTGAGAAAAAGACATTAACAGTTAATAAGAACATTATTAAGAAGAATCGTTTTGGTAAACCTAAAAGATATGAAATTACAAAAGGACATTCTGTTGAAGTATGGTTTTATGGTTCATGCAAAACACCACAAAGTAGAAGAACAATAACAATTGGAGATACTTTAGTTAAAGCATTGAAAGAGTTTAAGAAAGAACAAGAAGAAAATAAAGCATTCTATGGAAATTCATATTTAAAACATTATGAAATGCCGGTATTAAATGAATATACCAATAGACAAGAAATTAAGATAGTAGATGCCACTGCTGAATTAAAACTGGATTTAAAAGAAGCTCCTTTAATATTTGTAAGATCAAATGGTGATTATCGAGGAACTGAAACAACTAGACATGCCTTTAAAGTAATTAATTATGAACTAGGAATACCATGTAGATTTCATGATTTTAGAGATACACATGCCACAAGGTTAATAGAACAAGGTGCTGATATTAAAGCTGTTTCTAAAAGACTAGGTCATTCTACAATTATGACTACTTATAATATCTATGTTAGAGTTACAAATAAAATGGAATATGATACAGTAGATAAGTTTGAAGACTATACAAATACATTAGATATACCTAATCCTGTTGATATTCCAGAGCAAGACTAACTATTCCACGAAGTGGGAATTGACAAACAAATAAAATGTGTTATTATAAATAACTAAGAAAGAGGTACTTTCTGGAATGGGGGTACATCTATGAGAATACAGTTGTTTATTGGTGAATTATTAAATAATGTTAGTTTAAAGGCGTCATTAGTATTAAATGATTAATACTTTTGTTGCCTTTTTTTGTTATCTTGAAAGAGGGTGGTTTTATGATAAAATATGATGAAAAAGGTAATATTAATTATCCATCATTAGAAAGAAAAGGAACTTTACCAGAAAGTGTTATTAATCAATATAATTATGTAGATATGAAAAATGACTTTGAATTAGTCGTTGAATTGTTGGCAACCAATAAGCTGGTTCATTCAATGTATAAAGAATTATTAAAGTATGAGATAACTGATGATTTGGAATTCAAAATATTTACTAATGATAAAGTTAAAGACTATATGATAACATCAAATATGGCTACAGGATATGCATATATTTCTGAAACAGATACAAGCATAATAACATTAGATCGAGAAACTTATGATACTTCTATAGAAATGTGTATGTATTTGCTTAAAAGAGTTAAGTTATCTTATGATAATTTAAACGAAGTAGAAAGGTTTATTATCAAGTCTTTAGAATTCGATGAACCACCACTAACTGATGAAGAATTAATTGATTTATTGAAACTATATAAAAATGGGTATTATTTATCCAAGAAAAGTGCATTTATAAAAATGGTATTACAACTTAATATTCGTAATGTTAGAAAGATGACTCCCGAGGATTTATTAAAGAAATTACTGATAGAACAAGAGAAGAAAATAATATCCGTTAGTAATAATAAAAAAGACCTCGTATAAGCCATTTTAAGCCATTTTAAGGCTCATTTTACAATGATTTTAAAACTCCACTAATAAGTAGAAATATCTGAATCTAGGGCATTTCTGTGCGAATTCATCCAGATACGGATTTCCAACCCTGGATAAGAAAAAAGAATAATGTTTGCTATAAAAAGCATTCAATATTCTTTTATTTTATATTTTTCTTATTTGATCTACCAACTATATAATCCATTGAAATATTATATTTTTTGCATATTGAATAAAGAGTAAGTGTATTAATTAAGTATTGGCCTCTTTCGTAAGAACTATATGTTGATTGAGAGATACCACATTCTTCGGAAAGTGTTGTTTGTGTAATCTTTAATTCATCTCTCAATTCTTTTAATTTTTTACCAATTTTGTTTTTATTAGTTTTGATTTTATCATACTTAATATTTCTACGAATAAATCCAACTACATAATCTAACGAGTAATCATATAAATTGCAAAATCTTATTAATTTGTTGAATGGCATTGTATCATGTCCATTCTCCCAACCTGAAACAGTATTTTTTGTAACACCAAAAACATAACCTAATTCCTTTTGTGTCATTTCAAGTTCTTCTCTACAATCTTTTAGATTATTATCTATCATACATCTTCCACCAATAATAATTTTGACATTTATTAAAGAAATATTGATAAAAGTGTGGGTGTATTGTTAGATGTGTGCTATAATTAATTTAGTGAGGAACTTAATATGCGTAATAAAGAAATAACTGAAAAATATGAAGCAAATATTCATTTAAATTCATTATACGATGTTTTAGTATCATTACAAAGTAATGGGAAGTATTGGTATCCAGAAGATATAAATAGAGATATTAATAACCTTATTTCAAAGATTAACAGATATATTTATCATAATCATAAAGGATATGATGTTATTAATGAAACATGGTATTCTGAATTTATTTTTAAAAGAAACGAATAATATTGAAGTGTGATATAATTAAAAGAGAGGTGTTTATTTATGACAAAGAAAAAAATAATACTTATTATTATAGTTGTTGTTTTAATACTATTATTAATTCCATATAGAAAAGATATGTTATGGGATGGTGGAAGTGTTGAATACAAATCAGTTTTATGCAAATATACTAAAGTCCATAAATTAGCTCAAGGTAACAGTGACTATTATGAAGGTTTAGAAATTTATTTTCTTGGATTAAAAATATTTGATAATACTAAAAGAGTTCATACAGAGATATTATATAATTGTGATCCACAATTAAGTCTAAAATTTATTAATGATAAAATAACCGAATATTTTGCAGATAACAAAAAAGATGGATCTAATATGGCATATTGGCATGTTGATGAAATAAATAGCAAGGTTGTTGTTGGAATGATTGATGTTGGAAAAGAAAAGCAAGAATATTTTATTAATTCTGTTTTTGAAAGTTGTGGAACAGAGTATGTAAAACAAATTAAGGATAATAAAATAATTGAGTTTAAGGAATCAAAAGGTATTTTTACTGGTGAGATAATTGAGTTCAAAAATGATTCTATGCTAGTAAAAATACTAAGTGAAGAAGTTGGTTCAATAGGTAGTGATAAAGTTTATGTTCAGGGTAAGGATGTTAATAGCTATAAAGTTGGAAATAAAGTTAAAGTTATATATAATGGACAAATTCTAACATCTTATCCACCACAAGTAGGTGGATCTAAAATTGAACTTATTGAATAATTATAGAGAAGACGAAAAATCTTCTCTTTTTGTGGTAAACTAATTATAGGAAATGAAACTAAACTAACAGTCGGTTTACTATTTTGTCTTTTTATTTTATTATTTTTTTGAGAGGTGAATAATGGATTTATTTAAAAGTGGAAAAATTATTTCAAATGCAAGAAAGAAGAAAAATATGACACAGAAAGAATTGGCAGAAATTTTATGTGTGTCTGATAAGGCTGTAAGTAAATGGGAGAGAGGACTAAGTTTTCCAGATATTTCTATTCTTATTCCTTTATCAGAAAAATTAGATTTAAATTTACATGATTTAATTAATGGTGAAGAGTTAAAAGAAAAAAAAGATGATGAAATACTGAAAGAAACAATTAACATGTCTGCAAATGAAATAAATAAAAACAAAAAAAGAAGTATTGTAATAAGTGCATTTGTGATTATAATCATTTCTTTAATTATGTGTTTTATTTTGTTTATCCTAAATAATAATGACAATGAATTTGTTGGGGAAATTATTAAAAAAGGCGAGAAATTTACTGAAAAGAATTATGTTGGAGCATATAGAATAGCAACTAAAGAATATGATGATGGTTGGTTTTGTCAATTTAAAATATCAAACCCACCACAAATAGCCAAGGATAATAGAAAAGATTATGTTTATACCTGTTTTAATTTAAAGTATAAAGAACTAAAAGGATTTAACTATTATAATTATAATGACAGACTGAATAAGTATTATATTAGTGATGAAAATTATCCAGGTTATGTTCATAATATTAATTATTTAAATGAAATAAGAGAAATAGAAAAATTCTTTATTAT
>JAEEGK010003613.1_pt1 | contig 38434 bp, 31 predicted proteins | sample 8958771 | NCBI WGS metagenome assembly JAEEGK01 (sample SAMN16246547, study PRJNA631951) | gut metagenome | biome: gut microbiome; feature: rumen; material: SC-attached | host: Bos | place: Iran: Karaj | collected 2018-10
CACCTAGGCGGCGACGATTTCGACCAGGTCATCATCGACTGGCTCGCCAGCGAATTCGCTTCCGAGCACGGCGCACTGGACCTCAAGAAGGATCCTATGGCCCTGCAGCGCCTCAAGGAGGCTGCCGAAAAGGCAAAGATCGAACTGTCCAACCAGACCAGCACCGAAATTAACCTGCCTTACATCACCGCGGTCGACGGCGTTCCCCGGCACCTGGTGAAGAGCCTTACCCGCGCCAAGTTCGAAGCTCTCTGCGACAATCTGTTCCAGCGCAGCATCGAGCCTTGCCGCAAGGCCCTGCAGGATGCTCACCTGAGCACCTCCGACATCGATGAGGTCCTGCTCGTGGGCGGCTCCACCCGTATCCCCAAGATCCAGGAACTCGTGAAGAGCTTCTTCGGCAAGGAGCCCAACAAGAGCGTCAATCCGGATGAGGTCGTCGCAATCGGCGCCTCCATCCAGGGCGGCGTGCTCGCAGGCGACGTGAAGGATGTCCTCCTTCTCGACGTTACCCCTCTGTCCCTGGGTATCGAGACCCTCGGCGGCGTGATGACCAAGCTGATCGAAAGCAATACCACCATCCCCGTGCATAAGGAGCAGGTCTTCAGCACCGCTGCAGACAACCAGCCTTCGGTTGAGATCCGCGTCCTCCAGGGCGAGCGCCCCATGGCAAAGGACAACAAGCAGATCGGAATCTTCCACCTCGACGGCATCGCACCCGCCCCTCGTGGAATCCCTCAGATCGAGGTTTCCTTCGATATCGACACCAACGGCATCCTCTCCGTCTCAGCTAAGGACAAGAGTACCGGCAAGGAGCAGCACATCCGCATCGAGGCCTCCAGCGGACTCAGCGAAGACGAGATCAAGCGCATGCGCGATGAGGCCAAGGCCAACGAAGACGCCGACAAGGCTGCAAAGGAGCGCGTAGACAAGATCAACAATGCCGACGCCCTCTGCTTCCAGGCCGAGAAGTTCCTGAAGGACAATGGCGACAAGGTCCCTGCCGATGTGAAGGCGGAGGTCGAGAGTAACCTGAATCCTCTCAAGGAAGCGGTCAAGAACCAGAACCTCGAAGACATCGACCGTTATTCAGAGGCTCTCAGCAAGGCATTCGAGAAGATGTACCAGGCTGGCCAGCAGGCCGGTCCTCAGGGGGGCGCAGGTTTCAATCCCGGCCAGGGCGACCCCGGCTTCGGTGGCCAGAGTGGTCCGCAGGGCGGTCCTCAAGGCCCCGGCCCTGACTACGGCGGCGGCAATGCTCCCGACGAACAATAGACAAATAAAACCTCGTGCGTAAAAAGAGCGTTTCTGCGCACGAGGGTATGATTTTAAGAGGTTCCGTGCGCAAAACAGCCTGTTTCGCGCACGGAAACCTATTTATAGCCGTATTACGGATTCCAAAGCAGAAATCGTATGGGCCAGAGGCTGGAGCTCGCCCGGGCCGGGTGCTGCGTCAGGAGCGGGATTGCCGGTATTGGCGGGTACGCCCGCACTTTCGCGGGAGCCGCCTGATGCTGTGGTGGTGGTTCCGCGTGTCGGCTGGCCGCTACGGCTCTGGACGGTTGGACCCTGGTTCTGAGGATTGGACTGGGGCTTTGCCTGTCCCTGCGGCTGGCCGGGCTTGCCCTGCGGCTGACCGGGACCGGCAGCCGGGCCGGGTTTGCGCCCGCGGAAAGGAGATATCAGAGCGATTCCAAGGGGCTCGAAGACAAGGATTCCGTCCTGGAAATAATCGGCCCAGGGGGCTGCTGCAAGCGTGCGGAGCCATGTCCCGTCTTCTTCGAACATGTTCAGAACGAGCATATATGAGTAACCCGTTCCGTGTGAATCATCCGCGGTATATTTTTCAGGGTTATGCGACACTGCCTCGAGGCAGAGCCTGACGGTGCGTGCGTTGTTGGGACCCCAGTAGATCACCTCCTCCCTCTCGGACATTGTATAGGAAGGATCTTCGATCTTGTCTTTATAGATGCAGGTAAGGTCGGGCATCAACTCCAGGACATCCTTGCCGTCCTTATGGCGGACCGCGCAGTTGACCACCTCTCCCATACGGAAATTATAATGGAAGATGTGTGACTTGGAAGCTGCGAACTCCGCCTGTGCATGGACGGAACTTGGCATGCGGGGAATATATGAGCATACTCCGACGTTTTCCGTTTCGTAAATGTCCTTGCATCTTGACGTGTAATTGTAGAGGCTGCTGCGTATCTTGGAGAGTTCCGCAACGCTGAATCCCAGGCCCTCGAATACATCGGCGTGTCCGAAAGGACGATAGTCGTGGATATCGATCGTGTAAGCGGGAAGCCCAAGTGCATTGGGGTTCGCCATGATGGCCCAGCGCTGCTTGCCGTCGGCATTGTAGATGGCTCCTTCGCTGAAGTCACCCTCTATCCATCCGCGGCTGCAGACCTCCTTCACGAACGTTCCGTCGGCTTCGTAGAGTATGGCCTTGAGGGTGTAGTAGCGGTTGCCGCCGCCGTAGCGCATGGCATCGGGAATGCTTCCGGATATCAGGCACGGCTCCAGGCGGATGAAACGTCCGCGTCCCCAGTCGATGTTGAGCATGTTGCAGGCTGCTTTGGTGCTGCCCATGAAGCCCGTGTGGAATTCAACCACGCGCACCATGTTGGCATAGAGCCTTCTTCCGATGGGGCCTTTCTGCCATGCCGCCACGCGGATGGGATCTCCCTGAGGGTCGTAGGGGATGATGGCTCCCGGTTGGCGAAGTTCCTGACCGTCCCTGAGGTCCGGGCTCCATACATAATGCTTCAGGTCCGTACCGAGGGCGTTGAATGCGCCGGAGGAGCGTGTGATGTTCAGGTATTGGAAGGGCTTCAGAATCGATCCGTCGCCGCCGATGATGCCATACAGGCCGGTAAGTTCGGATTTGCCTATGCCTATGCCGTCCCTGAAAGTGGGGGTATAGGACAATTGGGGTTTGAGAAGCTCCCTTCCCTGATTGTCGTAGATTCCCCATAATGCTTCAACACCAAATTCGGGTACTTCAGTATCGTATTTGGCATACATGAACTCGCCGCTGCGGTCCACGTCCACACCGCGGGCTTCCACAGGGATGATGATGCGGCCGTTCCTGTCCGCGATTCCGCGCAGCTTGGTGCCGTTTACCTTGCGCATGAGTTCGCAGTAGCCATGCTTGTCGAATTTGCCGATGTTGTCGTAAATGGCCGGAAAGATCATATTGCCATTCAGGTCAATCAATCCCCAGTGGCCGTCCAGCTCCACTTCTGCAGTGCCGTCGACGAATTTTTTTGCATCGTCGAAACTGGGCGGAATAACCCATGCCTTATTGCCTTTCCCTTGATAACCATACTTTTTGGTGGCTTTATCCTTGGCCGGTTTGAGGTCCTGTGCGGACGCGCTCAAAGAGAAAGCAAGTACAAAACTGCAAAGAAGAAGGAGGAATTGTTGAAAACTCTTGGTGTTTTTGTTCATAAGTCGTAGGAATAATGCTTTCAAAAATACGAATAAATCTGTAATTTTGTATCCTGTTGTTGGTAGATAATCATGAATAAAGTAGCAGTAATCATGGGCAGCGCAAGCGACTGGGACGTGATGGCCCCGGCTTGTACCACCCTGGAAGAATTCGGTATCCCTTACGAGAAGAAAGTTCTCAGTGCACACCGCAACCCGGGCCCCCTGGCCGATTATGTAAAGGCGGCTGAAAGCAACGGTTTCAGCATCATCATCGCCGGAGCCGGTGGCGCTGCGCATCTCCCCGGAGTGATAGCCGCACTCACCACATTGCCAGTAATCGGAGTGCCCGTAAAGAGCAAGGCGCTTAACGGGCTGGATTCCCTCCTGTCCATCGTACAGATGCCCTCCGGAATACCGGTGGCCACCATGGCCATAGACGGAGCCAAAAATGCCGCACTCTACGCAGTCGGCATACTGGCCCTTGGGGACGAGGGCCTCTCCGCCAAACTGCAGGAATTCCGCAAACAGCAGAGCGACAAAGTACTGAATACTATAATCTGAACCTGAATGCCCACCCCCGCAACTGCGCCGGTGGGCATACAATTTAATGATATGAGCAACAAGCGTTTATTCGTAGAGAAGAAGAAAGCTTTCAGCGTGGAGGCGGAGAGCCTGCGCGCGGAACTCGCCGAGAACTTGTCCATAGACCTGGAGTCCCTGCGGCTGATCAACGTATACGACCTGTTCGGATTCTCCGACTCCCTCGTGGAGAAGTGCCGATACAGCGTATTCGGCGAAACGGTGACCGACACGGTTACGGACGGCATGGATCTCTGCGGAAAGAAATACCTGGCAGTGGAATACATCCCCGGCCAGTTCGACCAGAGGGCGTCTTCCGCAGTGGACTGTGTGCATCTGATCGACCCGAAGGCGGACATCCGCATCAAGAGCTCGCGTCTGTTGATATTCGACGATGACCTTCCCCAGGCCGACCTGGACAGGATAGCCCGCTACTACATCAACCCCGTGGAATGCCGCCGCAAGGACCTCTCCGTGCTGAGAGAGAACGAGCAGGCGGACGTGAAGCCCCTCGAGGACCTGACGGGCTTCACGCAGATGCCCGAAAGCGAATTCGCCTCCTTCTGCAAGGATCACGGGCTGGCCATGAACACGGATGATCTCCGCGAGGTGGTGCGCTATTTCAAGGCCGAAGGCCGCGACCCGTTCGAGACGGAACTCCGCATACTGGACACCTACTGGAGCGATCACTGCCGCCATACCACATTTACCTCGGAAATAGAGGAAATCACCATCGACGATTCCTTCCTTAAACCCGAACTGGAGGAGAGTCTGGGCAGGTTTGGCACCATGCGCGAGAAACTCGGCCGCGTAGGGAAGCCCTTCTGCCTGATGGAACTCGCAACCATCGGCGCCCGCTGGCTGAAGGCCAACGGCAAGCTGGACGATCAGGAGCAGAGCGAAGAGAACAACGCCTGCAGCATATTCATAAACGCCACCGTGGACGGCAAGCCCGAGAAGTGGCTGCTGCAGTTCAAGAACGAAACCCATAACCATCCTACCGAGATCGAACCTTTCGGAGGAGCTGCCACCTGTCTCGGAGGGGCTATACGCGACCCTCTGTCCGGCCGTGCCTACGTCTATCAGGCCATGCGCGTGACCGGAGCGGGGGACATCACCGCCAGCGTCGCGGATACGATTCCCGGCAAGCTTCCCCAGCGAATGATCAGCCGCAAGGCTGCCGGAGGATACTCAAGCTATGGCAACCAGATAGGCCTTGCAACCACCCACGTGCGGGAAATCTACGCCGAAGGCTACACTGCCAAACGCATGGAGATAGGCGCCGTGGTGGGAGCCGTCAAGGCATCCGATGTGCGTCGCGAGAGCCCGGCTCCCGGCGATGTGGTGCTGCTGCTCGGCGGACGCACCGGCAGGGATGGAATCGGCGGAGCCACTGGATCTTCCAAGGAACATACCGAAAGCTCGCTCGAGACCTGCGGCAGCGAGGTTCAGAAGGGTAACGCACCCGAAGAGCGCCAGCTGCAGAGGCTTTTCCGCCGTCCAGAAGTCACGCGCCTTATCAAGAAGAGCAACGATTTTGGGGCGGGGGGCGTCAGCGTTGCCATAGGCGAACTCGCCGGCGGCCTGGACATCTGGCTGGACCGCGTGCCCGCCAAGTACGCAGGCCTTAACGCCACGGAACTTGCCATCAGCGAATCTCAGGAAAGGATGGCCGTCGTAGTCGAGGCAAAGGATGTAGACACATTCTGCGCCCTCTGCGCGGCCGACAACATAGAAGTAACCCACGTGGCGGATGTCACCGACCGTGGCAGGATGCGCATGTGGAACGGCGGGGAACTGGTCTGCGACCTTTCCCGCGAGTTCATCGACAGCGCCGGTGCAAAGCATTATGCCAAGGCTGCCATCGCTGCGGTTGAGGAGAAGGATCCCTTCGTGCGCGAGCCCAAGGGTATAGGCCTGGAAGTAAAGATGCTCGCCACCATGGGCTCGCCGAACGTGGCGTCCCAGAAGGGACTGATCGAGATGTTCGACTCCACCATAGGCCGTTCCACGGTGCTGATGCCATTCGGCGGAAAGCGCCAGATGACGGAGACCCAGGTTTCCGTGCAGAAGCTGCCAGTGTCCGGCTACACCGATACTGCAAGCGTGATGGCTTTCGGTTACAACCCGGACATCGCCCTCTGGAGTCCCTATCATTCAGCGGCTTACGCTGTGGTGGAGGCCTGCACCAAGGTGGCCTGCTCGGGCGCCGACTGGAGCCGGATGCGCTTCTCGTATCAGGAATACTTCGAGCGCATGACCAAGGATCCTCACACTTGGGGCAAGCCTTTCAGCGCCCTGCTCGGTGCATTGAAGATGCAGGATGCCCTCGGCCTTCCGTCCATCGGAGGCAAGGACTCCATGTCCGGCACCTTCGAGCACATCCACGTGCCGCCCACCCTCGTGGCCTTCGGCATTACTACCGTGGATGCGGGTGAGGTTATATCTCCCGAATTCAAGACCCTGGGGAACAGGATTTACCTGATCCGCCATACGCCACTCAAAAACTGGATGCCGGATACCGATGCCCTCAAGGCCAACTGGAGTTTCATCCGCAGTCAGGTCCTCGAAGGTAAGATAGTTTCCGCCTGGTCGCTTTCCTACGGCGGCATAGCCGAGGGTCTTGTGAAGATGGCGATGGGCAATGCCTTGGGCGTGAAAGTGAATGTTTCCGAGAAGGATCTTTTCTCGCTGGGATACGGTTCGGTGCTGGTCGAGGCTGCGGGTGAGCTGGATTATCCGGCTGCCGAGCTGCTTGGCACAGTCACCGAAAACGGCATCTGCATAAATGGAGTCAGCATCGCGCTGGATGCCCTGGAAAAGGCTTACGAATCTCGCTATTGGAAATTGTATCCTCCGCGCGTCGAGACTTCTGACCAGGACGCTCCCACAAGGCCATCCGCGCCGGGCAAAGGGCCCGTCTGTGACCCACAAGGGGCCGACAGTACGGGCATTGCCCGTCCGCATGAAACCTGCGCGTCCTGGTCAGGCGGCCCTGTGGAGAATCCAATCGTATGTCTGCCGGTGTTCCCGGGTACGAACTGCGACTACGACACAGCTAAGGCATTCCGCAAGGCAGGTGCCGAAGTTCGGCCCTTCATCTTCCGCAACCTCCATCCCCAGGACGTCCTTGACTCCATCGACGGCCTGGCACGCAGGATAGACGAATGCCACATTCTGGCGTTCTGCGGCGGATTCTCGTCCGGTGACGAGCCCGACGGCAGCGGCAAGTTCATCGCAGATGTCATCAACAATGCGAAGATATCCGCGGCGATTGCGGCCCTGCAGGCCAGCGGGGGACTGATCCTGGGCATATGCAACGGTTTCCAGGCTCTGGTGAAGAGCGGCCTCCTGCCATACGGCAAGACCGGCTGCGTTACCCCGGATTCCCCGACACTGTTCCGCAACGACATCAACCGTCACATATCCCTCATCGCCACCACCGAAGTGGCATCCGTGAATTCTCCATGGCTGTCTTCCTTCAAGCTGGGAGACAGGCATTCGATAGCTTTCAGCCATGGCGAGGGCAAGTTCGTGGTGAACGAGAAACTGGCCAGGGAGCTGTTCGATAACGGCCAGGTGGCCTTCCGCTACATCGACAATCCAAACGGATCGTCCTACGGCATCGAGGGAATCCTCAGCCCGGACGGGCACATACTCGGCAAGATGGGGCACAGCGAGCGTTACGAGGGGAATTTGTTCAAGAACATAGCAGGGGAGTGCAGCCAGCCCATATTTGAAAATGCAGTCAACTATTTCAGAAACAATGGATAAAAAACAACTTCTGTTCGACGGTAACGAGAAACAAGTTTTCGCTACCGAAGATCCTGATAAGGTCATCTTCCGATACAAGGATGTGACCCTTGCCTACAACAGCATCAAGCGTGCCCGATTTGACGGGAAAGGGGTGCTGAACAACCGCATCTCGGCCATCCTGCTGGGATATCTCAACAAAAACGGTGTCCGCACCCACTTCCTGGAGCAGGTGGGTGAGCGGGACCAGCTCTGCCGCAAGATCGAAATCATCCCCATAGAGGTCTTCTGGCGCAAGCGCATCGCGGGCGATCTGGCCACGCGCCTGGGGGTGGAGGACGGCTTCTGCCCCGGCAATACCATCGTGGACCTGGTGTACAACAACGATGAGCTGGAAGATCCTATCATCAACAAGCACCACGCAGTGGCCCTCGGGCTCGCCACTTACGATGAGATCGACATAATGATGGCCGTGGCACGCAAGGCCGGAAGCCTTCTGGAGGCACTCTTCCACAGCATCGGAATAGAACTGGTGGACATGAAACTCGAGTTCGGCCACGCCTCGGACAACGGCGAACTCATCCTTTCGGACGAGATCAGCCCCGACACCTGCCGCCTCTGGGACGAGGCAACGGGGGAGAGGCTCGGCAAGGACCGTTTCCGCCTGGACCTCAGCGACGTCGTCGCATCCTATCAGACCGTTTTGGACAGACTTGAAAAACTTGATATTCAATAGAAAATGGGATTACTTGCAGTTTACGGCGTAAAGGACGCATCCACCTATATTTATTACGGGCTTCATAACCTGCAGCACCGCGGGCAGGAAGGCGGCGGCATAGCCACCTTCGACGAAAACGGCAAATCCTACCGTTACCGCGGGCAGGGACTGCTGAGCGAGATATTCACCAATGGCGAGGTAGGTGAGCTGAAGGGCTCCATGGGCGTGGGCAGCGTGAAGTATGCCAATGCATCCAAGGGCGGCCCCGAGAACGTGGAACCTCTGTTTTTCCGTCACAAGAGCGGCAACTTCGTGGTTGCCGGAGAGGGTAACCTGGTGAATGCCAAGCAGATAGCGGATTATCTCGAGAAACACGGCACCATCTTCCAGACCGACACCGACAGCGAACTTCTCGCACATCTCATCAAGAAGAACTACAACGAGGATCGCATCGACCGCATAGTCAAGGCCCTGAACATGATGGAGGGAGGATTCTCCTTCATCATCATGACCCGCAGCCGCGTGTATGCCGCCAGGGACAAGTACGGCATCAAGCCCCTCTGCATAGGCAAACTCGGGGACGGCTACGTGGTGAGCAGCGAGTCCTGCGCATTCGAGATCATGGGTGCGGAGTTCATCCGGGACGTGAAGCCCGGAGAGATAGTGTCGTTCGACGGAGGCGGCATGCGCAGCACCATCTGGTCCCGCTTCTCCCGCCACCGCATGTGCGCGATGGAATACATCTACTTCGCCCGTCCGGACAGCGACATCGACGGCTGCAACGTGCATGCGTACCGCAAGGAAGCGGGCAGGCGCCTGTGCCGGGAGAATCCGGTGGAAGCCGACATAGTGGTGGGCGTGCCGGAATCCGGCCTGAGCGCTGCTTTCGGTTATGCCGAGGAGGCCGGAATCCCCTTCGAGATGGGCCTGGTGAAGCATAAATACGTGGGCCGCACCTTCATCCAGCCAGTGCAGAGCATGCGCGAACTGGGCGTGAAGATGAAACTTTCCCCCGTCCGCAGCATAGTGGAAGGCAAGCGCGTGATTCTGGTGGACGATTCCATCGTTCGCGGCACCACCTGCCTCAAGATAGTCAAGCTCCTGCGTTCCGCCGGGGCCAAGGAGGTGCACGTGCGCATCGCCAGCCCCATGATGCGCTTCCCCTGCCATTACGGCGTGGACACCTCCACTGCAGAAGAACTGCTCTGCTCGAAGCGCAACCTGGAGGAAGCCTGCAAGGCCATCGAGGCAGATTCCCTGGGCTACCTGAGCCCGGAATCCACGCGCGAATCCGCTTTCGGCTGCGCGGATCCCTGCCAGGCCTGCTTCACGGGCGAATATCCCACACTCCTTTACGATGATGTTGTAACTGACTGATAATATGGCAAAGACATACGAAAACGCCGGCGTTAACCTCGAAGCCGGATATGAAGTAGTTAGAAGAATCAAGCAGCACGTGGCGTCCACCGCGCGCACCGGTTCCATGGGCAACATAGGCTCCTTCGGAGGCATGTTCGACCTCTCCGCGCTCGGAGTGAAGGAACCCGTGCTGGTGAGTGGAACAGACGGCGTGGGCACCAAACTCAAGATCGCTTTCGCGATGGACAAGCACGATACCATTGGCATCGACGCCGTGGCAATGTGCGTCAACGACGTGCTCGCGCAGGGGGCTGAACCCCTGATTTTCCTGGATTACGTCGCCCTCGGGCACAACGTTCCCGCCAAGGTCGAGGCCATCGTGGCCGGGGTGGCGGAAGGATGCCGGCAGGCAGGATGCGCCCTCGTCGGCGGCGAGACCGCCGAGATGCCCGGCATGTATTCCGACGGCGAATACGACATCGCGGGCTACACCACCGGCGTGGTGGAGAAGAGCAAACTGATAGACGGTTCCAAGGTGAAGGTGGGGGACGTTCTGGTGGGCATCGCCTCCAGCGGCGTGCATTCCAATGGCTTCAGTCTGGTGCGCAAGATAGTGGCCGATGCAGGGCTTTCCTACTTCGATGAGATTCCCGAATTCGGCGGGCGCAAGCTCGGCGAGGTGCTCCTCACTCCCACCAGGATATATGTGAAGCAGATGCTCGAGGTCATACGCAACTGCGACGTGCACGGAGTCGCGCATATCACAGGTGGCGGCTTTGACGAGAACATCCCCCGAGTGCTGCGGCCGGGCCAGGGCCTGGAGATCCGGGAGGGCAGCTGGGAAATTCTGCCGGTGTTCCGCATGCTGGAGAAGTGGGGCGGGGTGCCGCATCGTGAGATGTTCAATATCTTCAATATGGGTATTGGTATGGTTGCCGTCCTGGATGCCTCGGAGGCCGATAAGGTCATTGCCATCCTGGAAGCCGCGGGCGAGAAGGCGAGCGTGATAGGAAAAGTAACAGATAAGGAAGGCGTATGCATAATCTAGCGGTATTTGCGAGCGGCACGGGCTCGAACTTCGAGGCCATAGCGGATGCGTGTGCGGACGGGCGTCTGGATGCGCAGGTGGTGCTGATGGTCTGCGACAAGCCTGGAGCACCCGTGGTGGAAAAAGCAGCTCGGAGGGGCGTCGAGACCTTCGTGTTCAACCCGAAAAGCTATGCGTCCAAGGCGGATTTCGAGACTGAGATCGCTGGCCTGATGGATGTCAAAAAAGTTGAATTGGTATGCCTGGCGGGGTATATGCGCATCATCGGAGACGTGCTGCTCGAAGCCTATGGCGGGCGCATCATCAACATCCATCCTTCGCTGCTACCGGCCTTCAAGGGAGCGCATGCAGTAGAGCAGGCGGTGGCATACGGGGTGAAGGTGTACGGCATCTCCATCCACTGGGTGAACGGCGACCTGGACGGTGGCCGCATCATCGCCCAGAGGGCCTTCGAATACGACGGCAGCGATCCGGAAGAAGTGCACCGCATAGGACAGAAGATAGAACATCAGTTATACGTAGAAACAATAGCAAAGTTGATAAAATGAGAGCATTGGTAAGTGTGAGCGACAAGACCGGTCTGGTGGAGTTCGTGCAGGGCCTGGTTGAGCTCGGATGGGAAATAATCGCAACCGGAGGCACGCAGAAGCTGCTTGAGAGCAAGGGCGTGCACACTATAGGGATAAGTGAGGTCACGGGATTTCCGGAGATTCTGGACGGCCGCGTGAAGACCCTGCACCCAAAGGTGCACGGGGGCATCCTTGCGCGCCGCGACATCCCCGCGCATATGGAAACCCTGGCGGAGCAGGGGATAGACACCATTGACCTGGTTTGCGTCAACCTCTATCCTTTCCGCCAGACCATCGCCAAGGAAGGCGTGACCCTGGAGGAGGCTATCGAGAACATAGACATAGGCGGGCCTTCGATGGTGCGGAGCGCCGCCAAGAACTGGAAGGACGTTACCATCATCTGCGATCCTGCGGATTACGGCACCGTACTGGAGGAACTTCGTGCGAACGGGAAAGCATCTCCCGAAACCCGCCTGAAGCTCTCGGCGAAGGCATATACGCATACCGCCGAATACGACATGTGCATCTCGCGCTACATGCGGGAGAAGGCCGGGCTGCCGGAGAAACTGTTCCTGGAGTTCGACTGGAAGCAAGGCCTGCGCTACGGTGAGAATCCCCATCAGGAAGCCACCTTCTATGCTACTGCGGAAAGCGTTCCCTTCTCGCTGGCGCACGCCACGCAGATCCAGGGTAAGGAGCTGTCGTACAACAACATACAGGATGCTAACGCGGCCCTGAACGTGCTTCGGGATTTCGATGAACCCTTCTGCCTCGCGCTCAAGCACATGAATCCATGCGGCGCTGCCGTAGGAGCCACCATCGAGGAAGCCTGGCAGGCGGCGTACGAAGCCGACAAAGTGAGTATCTACGGAGGAATAGTGGGCGTGAACCGGGAACTCACCGCAGAGGTGGCCCTTGGCATGAAACCCATTTTCCTCGAGATAGTCATCGCTCCTTCCTACACGCCCGAGGCGCTGGAGATTCTTTCGTCGAAGAAGAACCTCCGCGTGCTGCAGGTGGACATGACCCGCACTGGCGCATCCGTGTCGCAGTACGTTGGCGTGAACGGCGGCCTGCTGGTGCAGCAGTTGGATACGCAGGTTGAGGCCGTGACCCCGGAAATGTGTGTGACCAAACTCAAGCCCACCTCCGCAATGCTGAAGGACCTGGAGTTTGGCTGGAAGATAGTCAAGCACGTGAAATCCAATGCGATAGCCGTGGTGAGGGATAATCACACCATAGGCATTGGCGCTGGCCAGACCAACCGTGTGGGCTCCGCTCACATCGCTCTGGAAGAGGCAAAGGCGGCCGGTTTTACCTCCGGCCTGATCCTGGCATCCGACGGCTTCCTGCCCTTCGACGACACCGTCGCCCTGGCGGCTGAATATGGCGTGACCGCGATCGTGCAGCCTGGCGGAAGCATCCGCGACGAGGATGCCGTGAAGAAGGCTGACGAACTGGGCATCTGCATGCTGTTCACCGGAGTAAGACATTTTAAACATTAGTCGAATATGGGCCTTGTATATCCTCTTCCTACCCAGAAATCCACCGTACGCGGCAAGGAGATCAATCTGGAGAATTACTTCGAGAAATCCGTTCTGGTAATCGGCGGAGGCGGCCGCGAGCATGCCATCGTGGATGCGCTGAGCCGCAGCCCCCAGGTGGGTAAGATCTACTGCGCTCCGGGCAATGCAGGGATAGGTCTTCAGGCGGAGAATGTGCCGCTGAAAGACACTGACGTAGAGAGCCTTAAGGCTTTCGCGCTGGATCATGAAATAGACCTAACGGTGGTAGGTCCAGAGGCCTCCCTGGCAGTCGGGATAGTGGATGCTTTCCGCGCCGCCGGCCTGAAGATTTTCGGCCATACGGCATCCGCCACGCGCATAGAATCCTCCAAGGAATTCGCGAAGGAACTGATGGCGAAGTACGGCATCCCCACCGCCGCATACCGCAGTTTCGAGGATTTCAGTGAGGCGCTGGAATATGTGTCCGGCAGGCCGTTCCCGGCTGTCATCAAATACGACGGTCTGGCTGCCGGTAAGGGTGTGGTGATAGCTCAGGATCTGGAGGAAGCCCGCGCAGCCCTGTCCGACATGCTTTTGGACGAGGCCTTCGGCAAGGGCAGGGTGGTGATAGAGGATTATCTCACCGGCCCCGAGTTCTCCTTTCTCTGCTTCGTGGAGGGCTCCAACGTGTATCCTATGCCCCTCTCGCAGGACCACAAGCGCGCTTTCGATGGCGACAAGGGACCGAATACAGGCGGTATGGGTGCATACACCGGCCTGCCTTTCATCACGGCCGACGATTGGGAATTCGCCTTCCGGGAGATAATGTGCAAGGCTGCTGCCGGGATGGTGGCGGAAGGCTGCCCGCTCAGCGGCGTGCTGTACGGAGGCTTGATGAAGACCCCTCAGGGCATCAAGGTGATAGAATTCAACGCCCGTTTCGGAGATCCCGAGACCGAGGTTGTGCTACCTTTGCTCGAGAGCGATATTTTTGATATCTTTGATGCCGTGGCATCCGGCTGCGAGGCCCCGGCCCCCGTTTGGAAAGATGCGGTGACGCTGGGCGTGGTCCTCGCCTCGAAGGGCTATCCGGGCAAATATGAGAAGGGTTTTGCGATTTCAGGCGTGGATGATGTCAAGGGCAGGGTTTACCACATGGGAACGGCCTTCCGCGACGGCTCGCTAGTGACTGCCGGCGGCCGCGTGCTGATGGTTGTCGGCACCGGTGCCGATGTGGCGGATGCACGTGCGAACGTTTACCGCGAGGTGGCTAAGGTCGCATGTGACAATTTGTTTTACAGGAACGATATCGCGCACTGCGCGCTGGAATAATATGGGCAATATACTGGACGGAAAGGCGCTGAGCGCCGTAGTAAAAGACGAAGTCAAGGCTGAGGTCGCAGCAATCGCGGCCCGCGGGGGGCGCATCCCCTGCCTGTGCGTAATAATAGTGGGGGAGAATCCCGCCAGCCAGGTGTACGTGCGCAACAAGGTCAAGGCTGCCGCCTACACCGGCATGGAGTCGCGCCAGATAGAGCTTCCGGAAAGTGTTTCGGAAGATGAACTCCTCGCGCAGATCCATTCATTAAATGAGGATCCTGCCGTGGACGGCATCCTGATGCAGCTGCCCCTGCCCAAGCATATCGACGAAGAGAAAGTGCTGGTGGCCATCGCTCCCGAGAAGGATGTGGACGGATTCCATCCTTCCAATGTTGCGGATCTATGGATAGGGAAGGACTGCATCGTGCCCTGCACTCCTGCCGGGGTTATGCGCCTTCTGGATACTACAGGGGTTGATCTGACAGGAAAGACCGCCGTGGTGGTGGGGCGCAGCAACATAGTCGGCAAGCCGGTGGCAAAGCTACTTCTGGACCGCAACGCCACCGTGGTCATAGCCCATTCCCGCACTGCCGACCTGGGAGCCGTATGTCGCCAGGCAGACGTTCTGGTGGCTGCGGTGGGCCGTGCAGGGCTGATTACCGGCGACATGGTGAAGCCCGGGGCTATCGTGATAGACGTGGGTATCAACCGCATGCCGGACGGCCGGTTGTGCGGGGATGTCGATTTCGCCTCCTGCGTGGATGTGGCATCATGGATTACGCCCGTTCCCGGAGGAGTGGGCCCCATGACCATCGCAATGCTGATGAAGAATACCCTTCGCTGCTACCAGCGGTCGTAGTGGATCTTTTCCGGATTCCACTTGTCTTTCGGCTGCTCGTCGTTTGCGGGAACTCCGACAGGAATGGCGCAAAGGGGAAGCACGTTCTCCGGAAGGTTAAGGGCATCCACGTATACTTTCATCCTTTCTTCAGCGGGATAGGCGGCCGTCCAAACGGCCCCCAGCCCTATCGCCTCGGCGGCAAGAAGAAGGTTTTGCGCTGCAGCGGAGCAGTCTTCGAACCAGAAAGGATTATCCCACGGTTCCGGTTCCGCGTCAGGCTTGCCGAACGGCTTGCGCAGGGTCTTCGATTCCCCGCAGATGATTACGACCGCACCTGCGTCTAGGAAAGTCTCCGCCTGGCGGTTCTCTCCCCAGATCATCTGCTTGACCGCATCATCCTGCACGACCACGAAACTCCAGGGCTGGATGTTGATTGCGCTCGGCGCCGCCATTGCCGCCTTGAGCAATGTGGTAATCTGCTCCTCGGAGAGTTTGTCTCCCGTGAAACTGCGCACGCTCTTGCGGTTCATGATGTTGTCGATCGCGGCCTGCCCGGCCTTATCGATACTGCCCTTGCAGCCGTTGTTGCAGCAGCCCGCCAGCATGATGGCCGCCGCCATTATTGTGAATATTGCTTTCTTCATATTGGCAAATATAGTAAAAAGAATGGTCTTTTCGGGTAAGGTCCAATTTCATGCCGTGGACCTTACCGGCATTTCGGCCTCCCAGGTACTTCCAGCGGGTAAGGTGTCGCCCGTAAAATTGGACCTTACCCGAAATCTGGTAAAAATGAGCGCATCAGCGCGAACGGCGTAGGCCGGTCCGAAACGGCCGTGGAGACAATTGCCTAATAATCAATGGAATAGGGTTTTTGCCTTCGGGTGTATGAGGGAAGGTAAAACAGTCAAGTCGCTATAAATAAGTAAGTTAGCCCCACGGGTAAACGAAAATGAGCCCTCAGGCGAACCGCCGGTCCCGGTCTGAGCGGAGCGAAGACGCAAGGAACATAAGGCGGCAGGGTACGTTAGGGGCGGAGCCCCTGACAAGACAAGGGAAGAGCTGCTTGCAGCTCTGCACCCAACAGAAAAAGAGGCATTCACCCGAATGCCTCTTTTTCTGTTGGGTGCGATGTGGGGCTCGAACCCACGACAACCAGAACCACAATCTGGTGCTCTACCAACTGAACTAATCGCACCGTGTTAGGGATTGCAAAGGTACAAAAATATTTTAACCCTGCAAGATTATTTCGTATCTTTGTACTATTATGGCAAGAGAAATCAAATTCTCCCTGGTTTACAGGGATATGTGGCAGTCCTCGGGCAAATATCAGCCCAGAGTGGACCAGCTCGTGAGGGTCGCCCCGGCTATCATAGACATGGGATGCTTCGACCGCGTGGAGACCAACGGTGGGGCATTCGAGCAGGTTAATCTCCTCTACGGAGAGAACCCCAATATCTCCGTCCGCCAGTGGACTGCGCCCTTCCATAAGGCCGGCATCCAGACCCACATGCTTGAGCGCGGACTGAACGCCCTCCGTATGAATCCGGTGCCCGCCGACGTGCGTGAGCTGATGTTCAAGGTGAAGAAGGCTCAGGGCACTGACATCGCCCGTTCCTTCTGCGGCCTGAACGACCATCGCAACCTTAAGTTGTCAGTAGAATATGCCAAGAAAGCCGGCATGATCTCCCAGGCCGCCCTGTCCATCACCCATTCCCCAGTGCATACCGTAGAATACTACATGGGCGTGGTGGACCATCTGGTGGAATACGGCACAGACGAGATTTGCCTCAAGGATATGGCCGGCATCGGGCGCCCCACCTTCCTGGCGCAGCTGGTGGCCGAAATCAAGAAGAAATATCCGCATATCAAGGTGCAGTACCACGGGCACACCGGCCCAGGCTTCAGCCCCGCATCCATGCTGGAGGTCGCACGCGCCGGCGCCGACTACCTCGACGTGGCTGTGGAACCCCTCTCCTGGGGCAAGGTGCATCCGGACGTGATCACCATCCGGGAAATGATGAAGGCAGACGGCTTCCTGGTGAAAGACATAAACATGGATGCCTACATGCAGGTCCGTGCGCTTACGCAGGAGTTCATCGACGACTTCCTGGGATACTGGATCAATCCGACCAACGCCCAGATGACCTCTTTGCTGGTAGGCTGCGGCCTTCCCGGCGGAATGATGGGTTCGATGATGGCGGACCTCAAGCCTTTCCTCGGTGCGGTGAACGCAGCCGAGCGTGCCGCAGGCCGTCCGGACATGAGCCTGGACACCCTCATGGTCAAGCTCTTCGAAGAGGTGCAGTACGTGTGGCCGCGCCTGGGTTATCCGCCCCTCGTGACCCCGTTCAGCCAGTATGTGAAGAATACTGCGCTGATGAACCTGCTCAACGTCATCAAGGGCAACCCGCGCTGGACCACCATAGACAAAGACACCTGGGGCATGATCCTGGGCAAGATGGGCAAGCTCCCCGGCCCCCTCGCTCCCGAGATCATCGAACTCGCGAAAGAAAAGGGACTGGAGTTCTACACCGGCAACCCGCAGGACGAGTATCCGGACGAGCTCCCCAAGTTCCGCCAGATGATGAAGGAGGAAGGATGGGACGAGGGTCCCGATCAGGAAGAGCTCTTCGAGTTCGCCATGCACGAGAGGCAGTACCGCGACTTCCGCTCCGGCCTTGCCAAACAGCGCTTCAACACCGAACTGGAAGACTTCCGCGCCAAGGCCGGAGCCCCTATCAAGGTGGTCCGCCCGGTGGTGGAGATGCCCGAATTCAGCGTTGAGGAATACACCCAGAAGTATACGCATGCAGTGCCCGTGCAGGCTCCCGTCAAGGGCCAGCTGCTCTGGCAGGTGGATGTCGAGGATGATTCCGCCGCGCCCATTGTGGGCACCGCCGTCAAGGCAGGTGAGCCGGTCGGATACGTGCAGACCTACTACGGCCGCGAAGAAATCCCCGCCGCCCGCGACGGCCGCATCGTGGCGGTCCTAGGCAAGCAGGGCAAGAACGTTGTCAAAGGTGAAATAGTAGCATTCGTGGAATAATGAAAAAGATATTGTTGTTGGCGGCCGTCCTTCTTCCGCTGGCCCTCCATGCGGATGGCGTGAACGACGATAAGCCCATCAAACAGAGCAAGATAGTTTATCTCTATCCTGAAGGCCAGGTGGCCGGAAAGGGGATTGTGGAGGACGGCGTGGCCATCACCCTCGGTCCCGGGGAAGACAACGGCAAGCACGGCCCCGAAACCGTGAGGCCCGTAGGCATGGTCTACGACATCGGCGACAGCGCCCGCATGGAATTCTACTTCCCGGAGAACCCCAACGGCCTGATGATCATCAACTGCCCCGGCGGCGCCTACTGGTTCGTGGCAGAGGTCAACGAAGGTTACTGCACGGTGGAATGGCTTCTTAGCCAGGGAATTGCGGTATGCAACATGTTCTACCGCCTGCCTTATGGCCACAAGACCGTGCCGCTCACCGACGTTCAGAACGCCTTCCGATACTGCCGTTATCACGCTGCGGAGTGGGGGATAGATAAGATCGGTGTGATGGGATTCAGCGCCGGAGGACATCTAGCCGCAAGCGCATCCACCCTGTTCGTGGACGATATCACCCGCCCGGACTTCTCCGTGCTGATCTATCCAGTGATTACCATGGAACCCGGAATTACCCATCAGGGAAGCAAGGAAAACCTCATCGGCCATACCTGGACGGCGGAAGATGAGGAGTGGTACAGCCTCCACAGGCGTGTGAGCAACCGCACCCCCGTCACCTTCCTCGGGCTGAGCGGAAACGACACTGCCGTGCCTATCCAGAACAGCATAGACTACTACTACGCCCTGCGCCGGCACGGCATCAGCGCCACCATGCACATTTATCCCGACGGTGGCCACGGATGGGGATTCAACCATCCCCCGTACCGCAAGGGTGACGGCCTGGGAAGCTACAGGGAAACCTTCAAGGCGGACCTCGCCAAGTTCCTTAAGGATCAGATAGTCAAATGAAAAAGCTCTATATAGAAACATACGGCTGCCAGATGAACGTGAACGACACGGAAGTGGTGTTCTCGATTCTGGCGAAGCACGGCTACGCACGCACGGAGAACATTGCCGAGGCGGATGTAATAATGGCCAACACTTGTTCCATCCGGGACAACGCCGAGCAGCGCATCTGGGGCCGCATCGACTATTTCAACACCTTCCGTAAGGCGAAGCCCGGGCTGGTGGTTGGAATACTCGGATGCATGGCGGAGCGCCTGAAGGACGCTCTCCTGGATACCGGCAAGGTTGATGTAGTAGCCGGGCCGGATGCCTACAGAAATCTTCCAGCGCTTCTGGAAGCTGTCGGAGAAGGACATCCTCAGATAAACGTGGAACTCTCCCGCGAGGAGACCTACGGCGACATTTCCCCGGTTCGCATAGACAAGAACGGGGTGTCCGCATTCATCTCAATAATGCGCGGATGTAACAACGTATGTTCCTACTGTGTAGTGCCTTACACCCGAGGATCTGAGCGCAGCCGAGACTGGCACACCATAGTCCGTGAGGCATGTGAATGTGTGGAGGCTGGATACAAGGAGGTCACCCTGCTTGGGCAGAATGTGGACTCCTACAAGTATGAAGATGTGGACTTTGCGAAGCTGCTGGCGCTGGTGGCAGGAGTGTCGCCTACGCTGCGCGTGCGCTTCTCCACCTCTCATCCGAAAGACATCTCTAATGCGGTGATAGATACCATGGCCGCCTGGCCGAATATCTGCCACCACATCCATCTGCCCGTGCAGAGCGGTAACGACCGTATCCTTGAAAAGATGCGCCGCCGCTACACTCGGGAGTGGTACCTGGAGCGCGTCGCGAAGATACGCGAGGTCATGCCGGACTGCGGCATCACGACCGATGCAATCGTGGGATTCTGCTCCGAAACCGAGGAGGAATTCCGCGACACGCTTAGCATTTTCGAGGAGGTGGGATACGATTCCGCTTTCATGTTCAACTATTCCGAACGTCCCGGTACCCTGGCATCCCGCAATTATCCCGACGACATCCCTCTGGAAGTGAAAACTCGCCGCCTGAACGAGCTGATCGAACTACAGAACCGCCTGTCGCTGGAAAGCAACAGACGTGACGTGGGCCGCGAGTTCGAAGTGCTGGTGGAGGGCCCCTCCAAGAAAGGTGAATCCCAGCTCTGCGGCCGCACCGGCTCCAACAAGATGTGCGTCTGGGACGACACCGACCACAAGGCCGGCGATTATGTCCGAGTCCGCGTAATTGACTGCACCTCCGCGACCCTGCTCTGCGAACCCGTCTGATTCAAAAACCAAAAAAGTCGTATCTTTGTAGGTTACATATAATGAAAACCGCAATCAAAATATCCCTTCTCCTGCTTCTGGCGGCGATTATGCTGACGGGGTGCGTGAGCAAGTACAAGAAGATAAAGGTGTCTTCGTTCGAGCTGGAGAGCGTGGTGCCGAGCAGCCTGCGGAGCGCCAACGTGGTGGTGGCGGTGGGTATCGACAATCCGGCCCCGTCGTTCCAGGTTCGGGATATAGAGGCAACCGTGAAGCAGAACGGCTCTGTGTTGGGGCTGGTTACCGGCGAGCCGGTGAGCGTGGATGGCAAGTGCGACCGCGTCTACCGAGTTCCGCTGCAGGCGCAACTTGCTGATGGCGTGAGCCTTATGCAGCTTCTCGCTACGTATAAGAACTTCAATCCGGAAGAATTCACCATAGATCTCCATGCCAGGGCCAATGTGGCGGGCAAAGTTGGCAAGGATATTGATTATAAGGATGTGCCACTCTCAAAGTTCATGACGAAATGAAAAGACTCATTATAGCGATACTGATTCTTCTGCCGTTCGCGGCCCGTGCCCAGCAGGCAGTGCCCCCGGGCTACGTGCTTGTGGATTCGCTCATCTTTACGCCGCTTGCGGCGGTGGATTCCACCCTGGAGGGCAGCACCATCTTCAACGTGCTCCCGGAGGGGGTGAACGTGCGCCAGTCCGGCATGATCCGCAACGCCATGGAAACGCGCATCCGCGCCAACCGCAGCAAGATGGTAAGCGGCTATCGCATCCGCATATTCTTCGATAATTCCCAGACAGCCCGCAGCGCCAGTGAAGCGGCGCTGTACCGTTTCAAGGTGCTGAATCCCGGGATGTCGGCCTACAGGAGTTTCAGCAGCCCTTATTTCCGCGTGACGGTTGGGGATTTCCGCAACAAATCCGAGGCCCTTGCGGCCCTGGGGCCTATCAAGGCACAGTTCCCCTCCGCATTCATCGTGCAGGAGAGGTTCAAATATCCCGCGGTGGAAAACCGCAGCGCGTACCGTGTGGATACGCTCAAGGTGCTGAAGAAAATAGCAGTGGAGTAATATGCAGAAACAGGGGCTCGAGCTTAAGCAGACACAGCGTCTCTCTCCTCTCCAGATCCAGACCATAAAGCTCATCGAGCTGCCGGTGCAGGAGCTGGAGCAGAAGATACGCTCCGAGCTCGAAGAAAACCCAGTCCTGGATGACGGCCCCGATCCTGAAAAGCAGCAGGATGACGATCAGCCCAAAGACATCTCCATCGATGAAATAAAGGATGACGGCGAGATTCCCGCTTATAAGACCCGAGTTAATAACTGGGGCAAGGATCCCCGCCCCGAATACAACACCTTCTCCGTTCGCGAGAGCTTCACCGAGAGCCTCATGGACCAGCTCGGCTACCGCAACCTCGACGAGCGCAGCTACCAGATAGGAGCCTTCATCATCGGCAGCCTCGATTCGGACGGCTACCTGCGCAGGGGAGTGGAGTCGCTGGTGGATGACATGGCCTTCCGCGCAGGCATGGAAGTGACTGAAACAGAGGTGGAAAAGATGCTGGAGGTAGTGCAGGAGTTCGATCCGGCTGGCGTGGGTGCGAGGGATCTCCGTGAGTGCCTCCTGCTTCAGCTGAAGGCCCGCAGGCAGACCCAGGACGTGCAGGATGCCTACAGGATCCTGGACGAGCAGTTCGGGGAGTTCACCAACCGGCATTTCAACAAAGTGATGAGCAGGCTCGGCCTGGATGAGGCCCGGCTGAAGGCCGCCATTTCGTGCATCACCCGCCTGAATCCGGCCCCGGGCGGCCAACTGGACGACAGTTATGTGGAGCAGGCCCAGCAGATTGTGCCGGACTTCGTCCTGGAAGAGCATGACGGGGAGCTATCCTTCTCGATGCCCCGCTTCAACATCCCGGAACTGCGCGTCAACAGCAAGTATGCGAAGATGGTTACCGATGCCAAGGAATCCGGTGACCGCTCACAGAAAGAGGCCGCCACTTTCATCCGTCAGAAGATAGATTCCGCCAAATGGTTCATCGAAGCGCTGAAGCAGCGCCAGAATACACTCCAGCGCACCATGCAGGCCATCCTGGATTTCCAGCACGACTACTTCCTCGACGGTGACGATGCCAAGCTCAAGCCCATGGTTCTCAAGGACATAGCCGAGAAGACGGGCTTCGACATCTCCACCATCTCCCGCGTGGTGAACAGCAAGTACATCGAGACCCACTTCGGCATCTTCCCTCTCAAATATTTCTTCTCCGAAGGCATGGAAAACAGCGAAGGGGACGAGGTCTCCACGCGCGAACTCAAGAAGGCCTTGAAGGACTGCGTGGATGCCGAAAACAAGAAAAAGCCGCTCACGGATGAGCAGCTTGTCTTCGAGATGGAAAAGCGCGGTTACAAGGTCGCCCGCCGCACCATCGCCAAGTATCGCGGCCAGCTCGGCATTCCTCTTGCCCGCTGGCGCAAGGAGCTTTAATCTACCTGCACCTTTTCCCCATATGCAAGGTCTCCGGCATCGCCGAGGCCAGGCACGACGAATGAATGGCTGGTGAGTTCCTCGTCCACGGCTCCGGTCCAGAGCGTGGTCTTGGAAGGAAGGGCTTTCTTGATTGTATCTACCGCAACGGCACTCACGATGGGGCATACTATATGGGTATGGTCGGGCTCGCCGCCTTCGCTTATCAGGCGCTCATATACCATAATTATCGATGACCCGGTGGCAAGCATGGCATCGGCTATGATCAGGGTCTTGCCCTCCAGGTTGGGCGTAGTGCAGTATTCGGTGTTGATATGGAACTTGTCTGCCGCGTCATACTTGCGGTAAGCGGCCAGGAAGGCGCTTTCGGCATTGTCGAAATATGAAAGCATGCCATCGTGGAGAGGCAGGCCGGCGCGGAGGATGGTGGAGAGGACTATCTTGGTATCGAAGGTCTTGACTTCGGCCGTTCCAAGAGGGGTGGGCACCTCTTTTACGCTGTACTGCAGGGTTTTGCTGATCTCGTATGCGAAGATCTGCCCGAGCCTCTTGAGGTTGGTGCGGAAACGCAGGCGGTCTTTCTGCACTTTCTTGTCTCTCATTTCGGCAATGAAAGAATTGAGCAGGGTGTCTTTTTCTCCAAGATTGACTAGTTTCATATTCAGGAAATTTTAGTGTTTCTGCTTCTGTGGCAGGTGAGAAGGACATCTATCTCATCTACTTTATATCCTTTGGGAGGATTCTCCTTGAAAAAAGCCTGCAGCCTGGACATGAAGGCATCATCTTCCAGGTCTTTGAACTCATTTTTCTTACGGTTATAGATGTGCAGGTGGGGTTTCGTAAGGGAATCATACCACACTATTCCGCTTTTGGAGGGAATGACGCGGTAAAGCCCCATTGATGTGAGTTGGGAAAGGATGTTATAGACGGATGCCACCGTAATCGCCACTTTGCCCCGGGCAAGTATCCAATCCCGAACCATATCGGCACTGGCATGCCCCATGGCCAGCATGGCTTCATGAACCGCCAGACGCTGCGGGGTTGCCTTTAGCCCCTTCGTCTTAAGAATTGAGCGGAATCTGTCGATATCCGGTGCGGAATTCAATCGTCTCATGTCGGGCAAATATAGTAAAATAATGATTATATTTGTACGATTTAAAGGTAGCATAATGGAAAAAGTCAGACTTCTCATAATCGGCGGAGGCCCTGCAGGTTACACTGCCGGCATATATGCATCCAGGGCTGGTCTCAGCCCCGTTCTATACGAAGGCCCTGAGCCGGGCGGCCAGCTCACCACCACGACTCTCGTGGAGAACTATCCCGGATTCGCCAACGGCATCGACTCCCTCAGCCTCACCGGCGCCATGCGCGACCAGGCGAAGAACGTGGGCACGGATATCCGCCGGGGCATCATTACCAAGGCGGATCTGGGCAAGCGCCCGTTCACTTTCGAGATCGACGGCACACCTGCCATCGAGTCGGATGCCGTCATCATCGCCACCGGCGCGACCGCCAAATACCTGGGCCTGCCCTCCGAAAGGAAGTACAGGGGGATGGGCGTGTCGGCCTGCGCCACCTGCGACGGATTCTTCTACCGCAAGAAGGACGTGGCCGTGGTAGGCGGAGGAGATACCGCCTGCGAGGAGGCCACCTATCTTGCCGGTCTCTGCCGCAAGGTCTACATGATCGTCCGCAGGGATGTTTTCCGTGCTTCCGAAGCCATGCAGAACCGTGTCAAGAGCACTCCCAACATCGAAATCCTCTGGAACTGCAACACCCGCGAAGTGCTCGGAGACGCTGCCGGAGTGACAGGTGTGCGCATCGAGCGCAAAGATGGCGAGGTTTTTGATATAGCAGTCGATGGCTTCTTCCTGGCGATCGGGCATCATCCCAATTCCGACCTTTTCAAGGAATGGGTGGCCATCGACGGGAACGGCTACATAGTGACGGACGGCTGCAGTTCCCATACCAACGTGGAAGGCGTTTTCGCCGCTGGAGACGTGCAGGATCCACATTATCGCCAGGCCATCAACGCGGCGGCATCGGGATGCCGTGCGGCATTGGACGCTGAAAAATATTTGAAGAGATGAAATTGACCAGAATCATTCTTGCGGTGGCGGCGCTTGCCTGCCTCCTTCCTTCCTGCAAGAGCCAGTATGAGCAATTGCTTTCGGGGAACGACGTGGATGCCAAGTACACCGCCGCCTTCGAGTTCTTCAACAAGGGCAAGTACCGCAAGGCGGCCGAGATGTTCGAGAGCATGTCGGTGCTCACCAGCGGCACCCCACAGGAAGATACCGTCCAGTTCTACTGGGCGCTCAGCAACTATCGCGACAAGGATTATTACACGGCTGAAACCAATTTCAAGACGTTCCTGGACAAGTTCCCCCGCAGCCCCTTCTCGGACGATGCAGAGTTCCTCCGTCTGGACTGCCTTTACAAGAGCACCTACCGCTGGGAACTGGACCAGTCTCCTACCTACAACGCCATCGTGGCCATCAACGAGTATCAGATGAACCATCCGGCCTCGTTGCATACGGCGATTTGCAAGAGGATGCTGGAAGACTTGAACGAACGCCTGGACCGCAAGGCATATGAGAACGCCTACCTCTATTATAAGATGGAGGATTACAAGGCCGCCCGCGTTGCCTTCAGGAACGTGCTGAAGGAAGATTCGGACAACATTTACCGCGAGGACATTCTGTTCTACACCGCGATGTCCTCCTATAAATATGCTTTCCTCAGCGTGCCCGAGAAACAGAAAGAGCGCTATATGCAGTTCGTGGACGACTACCTGAATTTCGTGGGCGAGTATCCCGAGTCTTCCCGCTGCAAGGAACTTGAGCATCTCTATAAGAAAGCGAAAGAAAAAATTTGAAACTTTCCGCGAACTGCGGAAGGTATAAGAAGTATGGAAAAGAAAATACCTGTCAACACGATTACCAGGGATATCAAGAACCTGGCTGAGCCTACGGGCAACATTTACGAAACTGTAGTTATCCTCTCCAAGAGGGCGAACCAGATAGCACTGGCCGAGAAGAAGGAACTCAACAAGAAACTGGAAGATTTCCGCGGTGAGCGCGACGCCACCAAAGAAGAAGTCTTCGAGAACAAAGAGCAGATCGAGATCTCGAAGTATTACGAGCGTCAGCCCAAGCCCGACCTCGTGGCCATTTCCGAGTTCGAGAACGACGAAATCTATTTCCGCACCGCCAAGAGCGAGGAGTAGCCGTGCTGCGCTCCCTACACATAGAGAATTATGTGCTGATAGACTCTCTGGATATCTCTCTTCCGGAGGGTCTCGGCATTATTACGGGGCAGACCGGCGCCGGCAAGAGCATCCTGCTAGGAGCCCTTTCGCTGCTTATGGGCGCGAAAGGTGATGCCGCGTTAATATCTTCCGGAGCTCAGAACTGCATAGTGGAGGGAGAGTTTACGGCGCCTGAAGCCATCCGCCAGGCCCTCGAAGAGGCCGAAGTGGAGTGGGACGGCGGGAATCTTCTTATCCGCCGCGTGCTGAACGCGAGCGGCCGCAGCAGGTCCTTCATCAACGATTCTCCCGTGAGCGTACAGTTGCTTCAGGAGATATCCGCGCAGCTCGTTGACGTGCATTCCCAGCACCAGAGCCTGCAGTTGGCGGACCGCCGTTTCCAGATGAACGTGCTGGACCATTATGCCGGATGCGCCGCCGACGTGGAGGAGTGCCGTTCCCGCTGGAATGAGGTCCAGGCCGTTTCCCGGGAGATAGATGCACTGCGCGAAAAGCTTTCCCGCCTGCAGGCTGACCGCGAATACAATGCCGCCCGCTTCAAGCAGCTGGACGATGCCCGGCTGAGGGATGGGGAACTCGAGGAATTAGATGCCGAACAGAAGCAGCTCGCCAATGCCGAGTCCATCAAAGAGAATTTCGCCTCCGTTTCCGCCCTGTTGGAACCGGAAGAGGGCATGAGCGTGGAATCCGCCCTGAAAGAAGCGGAACGCCTGATCGGCAAACTCTCCGGGCTGGTTCCCGGAACGGCCGATCTGGCGGAGCGCCTGCGTTCTTCCCGCATCGAAATAGCCGATATATCGGAAACCGTCGCTGCGCTGGATTCCCGGGTTAATCTGTCCCAGGAGCGTCTGGAGCAGGTGGAAGAACGCATGGGTCTTCTGTACGACCTGATGCGAAAGCATGGATGTGCGTCCGTGGCAGAACTGATTGCGGCCCGGGACCGTTATTCGGAGGCTCTGTTCGATTCCGATGCGTTGGAGGCTCGTTTGGCTGAACTGGAAAAACAGTTGGCTGCATCCAAGAAGGCTCATCTCGCGCTATGCGATAAGATACATGCCGCCCGCACCAAGGCGGCTCCCGGTCTCGCTGCCGGCATACAGGAATCGCTCCGTTACCTGGAGCTGGACAGGGCCGTGTTCGCGGTAGATGTGGCGGCGACCGATCCATCTGCCACCGGCTCCGATTCCGTAGCCTTCAGATTCTCTGCTACAGGTGCTTCGCCAGTGGATGTCGCCAAGTGCGCATCCGGTGGTGAGATCTCCCGTATCATGCTGAGCCTCAAGGCTTTGATGGCACGCTATACCGGCATGCCCACCATGATATTCGATGAAATAGACACCGGAGTTTCCGGAAGTGCCGCCGACAAGATGGGGCAGATGATATGCAAGATGGGGCAGGACATGCAGGTGCTTGCCATCACGCATCTCCCGCAGGTTGCCGCGAAGGGCTCCGCACATTTCGTGGTGGAGAAAAGCGGGGATGTTTCCACCATGCGCCTCCTTTCACCCGATGAACGCGTCCAGGAAATCGCCCGCCTCCTCAGTGGCGAACGCATCACCCCCGAGGCCGTGGCCAACGCAAAATCTTTGCTGGGATAATTCCTATTGTAAAACCACTTTGAAGTCCGGCGTGTAGATTACGCGGCGGACGGCAGCGTTGACGAATCCGGCGGCGTCTTCATCGCGTACGAAACGGAAATCGGTCTGGAGTCCGCGCTCGCTGTAATCCTGGAGCACCTTGGGCCACTGGCGGCCGTAAGTGCGGCAGATGTCGATGAAGAAGTGCATGGTATCGTAGCCGTGGAAGGCAAACTGATTCGGCTCGGCATTGAAAAGGGCCCTGTAAGCCATGATGAAATTGCTCACGTTCTTGTTGCCCCAGTCGGTGAAGTAGGCTGCGCTGATATGAGTGTTCACGCTGTGCAGGTACTCGGTCTCGATCATATTGAAGGAGCGTATGCGCGAGGGGGCGTAAAGTGCGACGTCATGCTTCTTGAACAGCATCAGGTTTACGTTGCGCACGGCATCGTTTGCAAACGATTCGTCGTCCGCCGCAACTATGTAGCGGGTGATGCCGTTAGCGCTGCAATGCGCTTCGAAGGCCTTCTGTATCGACAGGCCTTCCAGGATACCGTAGCTGATGGTATGGTATTTCACGCCGGAAGCCTTCAGGGCATCCACGATGCATTTTGATCCCTCGGAAAGCGTAACACCCTTCTGGGTGATGAGTACGAGGCTGTCGCCGGGAGCCATCTCTTCTATGGCCCATCGAACGATATCCTGATTCTGAAGGGCCGTGGGAGTGGGAGCCTGGATGGAAGGTGCGTTTTTGGTCAAGGCGACCGCCTGGGGGTCGAGAGGGGATACTATGAACTTCCCGTCGGGGCACCTCTCCAGCATGACCTTCATGTCCTTTGAGGTGATGGGTCCGAAGATTATGTCATGACCGGCGAGTGATGCGGGTGTGATGGACGAACTGTCCCGCACGTCGATGGCATCTATGTCGATCTGTACTCCCGTTTTGCCAAAGACGCGGGCGGCGAGAAGGAGGCCGGAGTAGAAATCGACAGTGTTGTCGGAAAGTTTGCTGCTGGTGAAGGGCAGCAGAAGTGCTACGCTGATTCTTTCAGGAATATCCAGAACGAAAGCATTCAGCGAATCTGCAACCGTAATTAAAGAATCAACTTGAACTTTCAACGAATCGGGCTGCTGCGGGGAAACCGTTTCCTCCGCGTTGCTGTGCAACCCGTTCCGGGAAAATGCTCCGGAAACGGTTTCCCCGTCAGCAGCCTGGACTTGCGTTTCGGGTTCAGCTGCGGGCTTTTCAGTTGCAGGAGGATTCTGATTCATCCGGTTATTTCCAGGGAAGAGCCAGCGATCCATTGCCGATGACCCTGTAGTTGCAGGCTTTTCGGTCTTGGTATCGGCAGGGACAGTCGTCCCCGTAGCATTTTCCCGTACAGGGTCGCTCTGCGACGCGGAGGGGACGACTGTCCCTGCCGGTGCAGTGGGTTGCGTGGGAATAAAGATAACCTGACCGACCTTCAGCCCCGCATTCTCCAGATCCAGATTCCTGTTCGAATCATAAATATCCTGCAAACTTACGTTATATGCCTTGCTGATGGAATACAGCGTCTGTTTCTCCGTCACCACATGGGCATAGTAACTCTTGCCGTTCACGCGGACCTTATCCTGCGAAATCTTTACCTCGGGAGCCTCGTACTGCTGCGCTGCAGCCTGGAAACCGGCCAGCGAGAGAGATAGAAATATGATTGCAAACAGTCTCTTGATCATAACTTTCCTGCAAATGTAAGCAATTCTTCCGAGAATCGTTTCCAAGAGAGTCTTTCAGACTCGCGGCGTATGCTCTCGATGCATCCCTGCCGCACGGAAGGATCCGCGAAGAATTCCTTTATCTTTCCGGCAACCGAGGCTGGGCTGACCTCTTCTGCAACAAGTCCCGTGCCCGTATCGCCGATGGTTTCCTTAAGCCCGCCGACGGCCGTCACGATCATGGGAACCTCGAAATGATAAGAAGCGGAACTCACTCCGCTCTGGGTTGCGCTGCGGTAAGGCAGCACCGTGACGTCGGCTGCGCTGAAATACAGCTTCACATCCGCATCGTCGACGTAATGCCGGAAGAGCTTGATCCGGTCCCTTGCGGGGGAGGCGTCTATCATCTCCTGATACTTGTCGAACGGCCCGTAGCACTCTCCGGCAACGATCAGCTGGTAATCTTCCGGCAGGGTGTCGAAGGCTTTCAGAAGTATGTCCAGCCCCTTGTATTCCCGTATCAGTCCGAAGAAAAGCAGGTTCTTCATACCGGGTTTCAAGCCCAGGGCCTTTTCGGCCTCGGTGCGCGGCATCTTCTCCCCGAAATGAGTATACAGAGGATGGAATATGACCTCCGATGGCAGGTCGGGAGCCCAGCGGTGCAGGTCGTCCGCAACGGCATCGCAAAGCGTGACGCAGCCGTCCATGCCTCCCAGGAAATACTTGGTGAAGGGCTTGTCGATGACATGCCTTTCGTGGGGGATGACGTTGTCCGCAATGGCCACCACCTTGCAGCCGCTGCGCCTGAGCCTGCGGGCGACAAAACCCAGCGACGGTGCGAAATAGGGCATCACGTAGCGCATCAGCAGCAGGTCTGGCTGCCAACGCTTGATCTTGCGGGCTGCGGAAGGCCAGTTGAAAGGATTGGCCGTATCCAGCACGGCATCGGACGGCAGTGGAAAAGAAGCATCCCCGGCGGAAACGTACTGCGTCTTGCCGGGGAAGAGGAATCCCGGATACTGCCGGGAAAAGTTGAATGCCTTGACATCCGCAATCTTTCCCAGCTCATGATAGAGGTTTCCATTGAACTGGGCGATGCCTCCCCTGAAGGGGTGGAACGCGGACAGGATGGCGATTTTCAAATTACTTGGTCTCCTTGGCCTTGGTCTTTACATAAGCTGCGTTGAGGCCCTCGAGGATGGCATCGGTGATGTCCAGCTCGGGATCTGCAACTGCAACAGGGGCGGGGAGAACTGCACCCTGGGTGCTGAGGATCATCGCATACTGTTTCTCTGCGTTGAACTCATCGAGGTAGCTCTTGATGGCATCTGCGATCTGATTGAGCATGACCTGCTGCTCTTCGGCCATCTCCTGCTGCTTCTGTGCTGCATACTGCTGGAAGCTGTTCTGCTGCTGCTGGAGTTTCTGGCCCTGGACCTCAGCAACGCTGCGGGTGAGGAGGCCCTTGTCGATCTTGTCCTGGAAAGCCTTCACGTCTTTCTCGAGCTTGGTGCCGCGACGGTTGATTTCCTGCTGGATGCTGTTGACCTTGGTTTCGACCTGGGTACGGAGGTCGTTGGCCATATCGTATTCTTCGAGTACGCGGTCCAGATTGAAATAGACGATTGCACCTGCTGCGGGGCCTTCGCTGGCGGCGGTTCCTTCAGCGCCTTCAGCGGACTTGACGTTCTTGCAAGAGACAGCGGCAAACACGAGGGCTGCGGCGCTGATGATGAGAGCGATTTTCTTCATTACTGTATTGTTTTATTGTTTTTGTTTCTGTGTAAAGCCTACAAAGATACGAAATAATTCTAAATCCGTGCCAAATACTCCTTGATGGTGCGCTCAAGCCCCAGATAAAGTGCATCGGAGATGAGGGCGTGGCCTATGGACACTTCGTCCGTCCATGGGATGGTGCGGATGAAATAGGCGAGATTGTCCAGGTTGAGGTCGTGCCCGGCATTCAAGCCGAGGCCTGCTTCCCTTGCCGCTTCGGCGGCCTTCAGATACGGCTCGATGGCCTTCTCGCGGCCTGAGGCATACTGTGCGGCATAGGCTTCGGTGTAGAGTTCTACCCGGTCTGCCCCGCAGGCTTTGGCGGCTACGGCCATTTCCGGAACGGGATCGATGAAGATGGATACCCGGATGCCTTTGGTATGGAAAAGTGAGCACAGGCCGGTGAGGAATTCCTTGTTCCGGACGGTATCCCATCCTGCGTTGGAAGTGATGGCGTCGTGGGCGTCGGGAACAAGGGTTACCTGATCAGGAACCACCTCAAGTACAAGGTCCTGGAACGATTTGGGAGTGGGATTCCCTTCTATGTTGAATTCAGTGGAAAGAAGCGGACGGATGGTGCGCACGTCGCTGTAGCGTATGTGGCGCTCGTCCGGCCTTGGGTGTACGGTGATGCCCTGTGCGCCGAATCTCTCGCAGTTCAGCGCAGCCTGGGTGACATCCGGCAGGTTGCCGCCCCTTGCGTTGCGGAGAGTGGCGATTTTATTGATGTTGACGCTAAGTTTGGTCATAACGATACAAAAGTAACAAAAACGGCCGAATATCGTAAATAAATGTTAAATTTGTAGGCTTAATATGAAAATCGGATACTACATAAAGAAGAGCGCCCTCAAGGGAGATTCGCGGATAGGGAATCTGCTGTCGCGTCTTGCCGCCGGAGGTGCGTCCCTTTATGAAATCCGCGGCGAGGATTCCGTGGAGTCCGGCACCGGCCTGGCCCTTTGTTTCGGGGGAGACGGAACCTTCCTCAGTGTGGCCCGTCTCGTGGCGGAAAAGGGTATTCCGATCCTTGGAATCAATTTCGGCCGCTTGGGATTCCTGGCCGCCAATTCCGCGGAGGAGGCCGAAAAAGCGGTCATCTCCGGCAAGTGGGAGGTCGAGGAACTGGATCTTTTGAAAGTGAACTGCCTGGGTGCCGATATTCCTGATTTCTGGCCTTTTGCCGTAAATGAGCTCAGCCTTCATCGCGACACGGTCGAGATGCTGGGTATAGACGTTGAGGTGGACGGCAATCCGCTGCCTACCTATTGGGCGGATGGCCTGCTGGTTGCTACCAGCGCAGGGTCCACCGCCTACAGCCTGAGCGCCGGAGGTCCCATATGCCTGCCGGATGCACCCGTCAGGCTGATAACCCCCGTGGCCCCGCACAACCTCAACCTGCGCCCGCTGGTGGTGCCCGCAAGTGCGGACGTGGTGCTGCGCGGCAAGTCCCGCAGCGGAAACATGATCCTGAGCCTGGACAACCGCAGCTACACCATCCCCTGCGGCACGGTCATACGAGTGAGCACGGCTCCCTTCCCCCTGAGGCACGTCAGCCTGGGGAAATCCAATTTCATAGACGCCCTCAAGAGCCGTTTCTTCTGGGGGCAGGACGTAAGAAATACAGTAGAGTGACATGCAGCTTCCCGAGAAACTACCCACACATATTTCCATAATCATGGACGGCAACGGCCGCTGGGCAAAAGAGCGCGGCAAGGAGCGTGCATTCGGCCATGCCGAGGGCATAGAGAGCGTCCGCGTGATAACCGAGGCATGTGCGGAGTGGGGGATACCCTATCTGAGCCTGTTCGCTTTCTCGGAAGAGAACTGGGGGCGCCCCCAGGATGAGGTCGATGCACTCATGAAGCTTATGTTCAAGGCGGTGGCTGCGGAGTATGAAACTATGATGCGCAACAACGTGCGCTTCGTGGTCCTGGGCAACCGGGCCAGGCTCGCTCCTGCGCTGAATGAAGCTGTAAGCCATCTGGAGGAAGCCACCTCGAAAAACACGGGTCTTACCATGATAGTGTTCGTCAGTTATAGCGGCAAGTGGGATATCCAGCAGGCTGCAGACCGGATGGCGGCGGATGGGGGGAACAGCATAGAGCCTTATCTCGTGACCGCCGGTTTCCCCGACCCGGACCTCATCATCCGGACTTCGGGCGAGAAGCGCATTAGCAACTACCTGCTTTGGCAGGCGGCCTATAGCGAATTTGTGTTTACCGACACACTTTGGCCTGATTTTAGAAAGGATAGCCTCCTGTCCGCCCTCGAAGAGTTCGCTTCGCGGGACAGGCGATATGGAAAAGTAAAGTAAGGAATGAAGATCAGAAAGATAATTGCCTTGTCGGCGCTGTTGTTTTCGGCAGCCGTGCTGTTCGCCCAGGAGGGGGGAGTGGAGGTGGATTACAACCATCCCGTGAAGTACAAGGTGGGAGGAATCAGCGTAGAGGGCAACAATTATTTCAGCGAGAGCCAGATTATTTCCCTCACGGGCCTGCAGAAGGGGATGGAGATTACCGTTCCGAGCGAGGACCTGTCCGGAATAGTGCGCCGCCTTTGGCTGCAGCGCTATTTCGAAGACGTGTCGATGGAAATCGACCATCTCAACGCAGACCGTGATTCAGCATATCTCAAAATCTTGATCGTGGAGCGTCCCAGGGTCTCCCGATGGTCGTTCTCCGGGGTCAAGTCCGGGGAGAAAAAAGACCTGCAGGAGCGTCTGAACCTCCGGCGAGGCGGAGAGTTCTCCGATTATGTCGAGACAACCTGCTACGGAATCATAAAGAAATATTATGCCGAGAAGGGCTTCCTGAACTGTCAGGTCAAGGCGGAGGTCCAGAAAGATACCATCATCAAGAAAGCCATCCGCGTCAATTTCGCGGTGGACCGCGGAGAAAAGGTCAAGGTCAAGGAAATCAACTTCATCGGCAACGAGCACGTGGGAGAATACAAGCTTGCGCGGAGCATGAAGAAAACCAAGTCTCCCAAGTTCTACAACTTCTTCCACTCCAAGAAATTCGACCCCAAGGAGTATCCCAACGACAAGAAGACCCTCATAAGCGCATTCAACGAGGCTGGTTACCGCGATGCGCGCATCGTTAAGGACTCTATCTATACCATAGAGCCCGGCCGTCTCGGCATCGACATCACCGTCGAGGAGGGGGATAAGTATTATTTCCGGGACATCACCTGGACCGGCAATTCCGTCTATCATTCCGACCAGCTGAACAAGATACTGTCCATCAAGAGCGGAGACGTATACGATATAGTCACGATGGAGAAGCGCCTGCACGGCGGCGGCAAGCAGACTGAGTACGACATTTCCAAGATGTACCGCGACAACGGTTATCTCTTCTTCAGCGTCACCCCGGTCGAAACCAATATCCAGAACGACTCGGTAGACGTGGAGATGCGCATCTCGGAAGGTAAGCAGGCGACCCTGAACAATATAATTATCAACGGCAACGACCTCACCAGCGAGAAGATAGTGCGCCGGCAGATATTCACCCGTCCGGGCTATCTGTTCAGCCAGAGCGACTTCGAGCGTTCAATACGCGAAATCGCCTCCCTGGGGCAGTTCGACCCGGAATCCATCATGAGTTCTGATGGTTACTCCATGATTCCGAACCAGAACAGCAACACGGTGGATCTTGTATATAACGTAACCGAAAAGCCTTCCAGCCAGCTCGAGCTTTCCGGAGGATGGGGCGGACGCACATTCGTGGCTACGGCCGGCGTGTCGTTCAACAACTTCTCCACCCACCGCATGTTCGATAAGGGAGCCTGGCGGCCTGTGCCTCTGGGAGATGCGCAGAACCTTTCCTTCAGGTTCCAGACGAACGGTTCGTACTATACCGCCCTTTCTGCGAGTTTCCTGGAGCCATGGCTTTTCGGAAAGAAACCCACCTCGCTTAGCCTGTCCGCATACTATACCCGTCAGACCAACTCAACCTATTTACATCTCTCCCACGACAGGATGCTGGAGATCTATGGTTTTGCAGCGTCGCTGGGTAACCGTCTGAAATGGCCGGACAACTATTTCGTCCTGTACAACGGCCTGAGCTGGCAGACATATAAACTTACCAACTGGTGGTCGGGTTATTTCTTCTTCGACGACGGCCTTTCGCACAATCTCAGCTATACCCTGAGCCTGAACCGAAACTCCACGGACCAGCAGATATATCCCCGTATGGGTTCCGATTTCCAGTTCAGCCTGCAGATGACCCCTCCTTATTCCCTGTTTCGCAGGCACACCTACGATGCATACGGCAACAAGGTGGCCGTGAACAGCTACAAGGATGTGAACTACGATACCTGGGATTCGGACCACCGCTTCCGCTGGATCGAGTATCATAAATGGAAATTCTCCGCTGCCAGCTACACCAAGTTGATAGGGGACCTGGTGCTCATGACAAAGGCGCAGTTCGGATATCTCGGCTATTACAACCGAAACTGGGGCTATTCCCCGTTCGAAGGCTTCCTGGTGGGAGGAGACGGCATGTCGGGCTACAGTACCTACGGTTCCGACATCATACCCCTGCGCGGTTACGAGAACTATTCGCTTACTCCGTATACGAAGACGACATATAATGCAAACGGCCAGGCCTATGCCGGTAACGTTTACGATAAATTCACCGTGGAACTCCGTTATCCGGTCATCCTGCAGCCCTCCAGCACCATTTTCGCACTGGTCTTCCTGGAGGGAGGAAACTGCTGGGCGGACATCAGGGATTTCAATCCTTTCCAGATCAAACGCAGCGCCGGAGTGGGTGCGCGCATCTTCTTACCGATGGTGGGCCTGCTCGGCATCGACTGGGGTTACGGATTCGACGACTCCACGAACGGTGGGAGCCAGTTCCACTTCATCATTGGACAACAATTTTAATTTAGTTTAGATATGAAAAAGATTCTTTTGATCGTAGCGGTTTCGCTCATCGGTGTCGCAGCATCGGCACAGAAGTTCGCTCACGTGAATTTCAACGAACTTGTGCAGCTCATGCCCGAGTCCGACCAGGCCCGTGCTGTCATGCAGGAGTCGCAGAAGAATGCCCAGGAATCCTATCAGGAAATGATGAACGAGTTCCAGGACAAATATTCGAAGTATCAGCAGAACGTGAACAGCTATACGCCTGCAACCCGCAAAACCAAGGAAGACGAGCTCACCCAGATCCAGCAGCGTATCCAGGAATTCAGCCAGAACGTAGAGCAGGAACTCCAGGAGCAGCAGCAGAAGCTGATGGAGCCCATCTACAAGAAGGCCCAGGAGAAGATGAACGAAATTGCCAAAGCAGGTGGTTATATCTTCGTATTCGACCGCAGCGCGGTTCTCTACGTCGATGAAACCCAGAGCACAGACATCACTCCCGAGTGCCGCAAGGCCCTCGGCATTCCTGAAGACAGGACCATGGAAGCCCTCCAGGCAGAACTCGCCGCAAAGGCACAGACCTCGGCCCAGTAGCAGTTCGACCCACAGTATTAAAACTATAACCACTCAATTAATGCAACACAAGGTACTTGATGCCAAGGATGTTGTGATAAGATTTGCAGGAGATTCCGGTGACGGCATGCAGCTCACCGGGTCTCTTTTTGCAGATATGTCCGCCATCTATGGCAATCAGCTTTCCACTTTCCCGGATTATCCTGCCGAGATCCGCGCCCCTCAGGGGACGGTTTCCGGCGTTTCCGGTTTCCAGGTGCACATAGGCAGCGACGATGTGAACACCCCAGGCGATTTCTGTGATCTGCTTGTGGCGATGAACCCCGCGGCTCTCATGGCAAACGCCAAATGGTGCAAGCGCACCGCCATGATAATGGTAGACTCCGACGCCTTCGACGAGCCCGGCCTGCGCAAGGCAGGCTTCAAGACGGACAACCCTTTCGAGGAACTCGGAGTAGAGGACAGGGTGCTCATCGTAGCTCCCATCACAGGTCTGACCGAACTCAGCCTCAAGGACAGCGGAATGGATATCAAGGCTATACGCAAGTGCAAGAACATGTTCACGCTTGGTATGGCCTGTTTCATCTACGACCGTCCCCTGGATTATATCTTCACCTATCTCGAGAAAAAGTTCGCCAAGAAGCATCCCGAGGTGATAGAACCCAACAAGAAGGTGCTGAAAGACGGTTTCAACTATGCTTCGAATATGCAGATGATAGCCAACACCTATCATATCGAGCCTTCTCATCCCAAAAAGGGCAGCTACCGTAACATAACCGGAAACCAGGCTACGGCATGGGGACTTCTGGCCGCATCCGAAAAGAGCGGCCTGCCGCTGTTCTGCGGATCCTATCCTATCACTCCTGCAACCAACATTCTGGAGGAACTCGCAATTCACAAGAGCCTGGGAGCCAAGACTTTGCAGGCAGAGGACGAGATCGCCGGCATCTGCACGGCAATCGGCGCATCATACGCAGGCAATCTTGCGGTAACCACGACGTCCGGCCCGGGCCTGTCGCTGAAGAGCGAGGCTCTCGGACTGGCGGTGATGGCAGAACTTCCGCTCGTGGTGGTGGACGTGCAGCGCGCAGGTCCTTCCACCGGCATCCCAACGAAGACCGAGCAGACGGACTTGAACCAGGCCCTCTACGGACGCAACGGCGAATGCCCCATCCCCGTGGTGGCGGCCCATTCACCTTCCAACTGCTTCGACACGGCCTTCAATGCCGCCAAGATCGCCCTTGAGCACATGACTCCGGTGATGATGCTCTCCGAGGGATTCCTTGGCAATGGCAGCGAGCCTTGGCTGATACCTTCCATGAAGGATTATCCCGCCATCAAGCCGCCGTTCGCAACCAGTCTGCCCGAAGACGGGAAGTTCAAGCCTTTCGAACGTGATCCCGAAACACTGGTACCCCAGTGGGCGATTCCCGGACAGAAGGGATTCGAGCACCGTGTAGGCGGCCTGGAGAAGAATCACGACGGAGTGCTCTCTTCCGACCCCGCGAACCATGCTCTAATGGTGGCCGAACGCGAGGCCAAGGTTCAGAAGATCGCGGATTACATCCCCGAACTACAGCTGGACGGTCCCGAAAAGGGCAAACTCCTGGTGGTAGGCTGGGGCGGCACCTACGGGCACATCCTTTCTGCCGTGAACGAAGTGCGGGCAGAAGGCGTGGAGGTGTCCCGCGTGCATTTCGATTATATCTACCCTGTTCCCCGCAACACCGGCAAGATCCTTTCCGTATTCGACAAGGTGCTGGTGTGCGAG